>Ga0302197_10003979_pt1 | contig 13192 bp, 15 predicted proteins | sample II_Bog_N2_1_FD_193526 | JGI IMG/M metagenome (GOLD analysis project Ga0302197, IMG submission 193526) | Peat permafrost microbial communities from Stordalen Mire near Abisko, Sweden - II_Bog_N2_1 | ecosystem: Environmental > Terrestrial > Soil > Wetlands > Peat | place: Sweden: Abisko...
CATCTCGTACATAAAGGCGACGGGGGCGCGGCAGGCGTTCAACGTGAGTGCGTATGCGCAAGCGCCGCTCGAGGATTTCCGCATCGATCATCTGGACATTGAAGCGGCGACGGCGGGAACCATCGCGAATGCGAAGAATTGGAAGTTGGAGGACAACAAGATCCAGACCGCGGATGGTAGCCAGGTGAAGTTTGCGGATTCAATGACAACAGACCCCAGGGATGTGCCGTATGGGGATCGATAAAGCAGGGAGCAAGGGAGCAAGGGAACGAGCGAGCAAGAAGGCAAGAGCGATGGCAACGAAAAAAGCTCGCGCGGTGCGGAAGTCTTTCACGGCGGTGCTGGAGCCGGACGGGACGGCTCTGAAGTGGACGATTGCGCGGATCCCCTTTGACGTTGCCAAAGTGTGGCCGGGGCGCAAGGGGCGGAGAGTGCGCGGCGAAATTGAGGGATTTCCCTTTCGCACCACGCTGGTTTCCTATCCGAGCGGCAAGGGTGCCGTGTTGATTGTGAACCGGCAGATGCGGGCTGCTGTCCACGTCGGGCAGGGCGATAAGGCGCGGATCTGGTTGGAGCCCGATTTCGAGGAACGCGAGATTCTGTTGCCGGAGGAACTCGAAAAGGAGTTGAAAAGCGATCGCGGGTTGTGGAATTGGTTCGATGGCTTGAGCGACTCAATGCGGCGCGAGATTGGGAAGTGGGCCGACGAACCGAAGAGCCCGAACAGCCGGCAGAAACGCGCGGAGAAGATGGCGGAGCGGCTGATGCAGGCGATGGAGGGGGAACAGGAGCCTCCGCCGGTGCTGAAGGCTGCCTTCCAGCGGCGGCCGCGGGCGCGGGAGGCGTGGTTTGCGCTGACACCGGCGCAACGAAGGAATCATCTGCTGGGCATTTTTTATTATGAAACGGCGGACGGGCGGGAGCGACGGGCGGCCAAGGCAGTTGAGGAAGCGCTGGGGAAGGCAGGGAGCGAGGGAGCAAGAAGGCAGGGAGTCGGGAGTAGCCAATAGTCAATAGAGAAAAGCTGGAAGTCAATGGCTGAGGGCTGTTTTCGCGCCTGTGGACAACTTTTGGTGCGGGGATGGGGTTAGGAGAGAGCAGGGGGGACGATTGAGAGGCTTCGGGCTGAGGATTTTGGGGTCTGGTCGACTTTTGGTCGCCCCCTGGTCTTGGAAGCCGTTCTTGTCGTCTAATGGATAGAGATGACCATTGCTTCTGTACGGCCATTCTTTGCCAAAGCGTCTGTTGCCGCCGACGAGCAGGCCCGGCGAGAAAGCCTTGCCATTGCCGACGGGCTGAAACGGCGCAAGGCGGGGTTGCTGGATGAGTTGATTGTGCGCTACCAGCACCGGCTGCTGCGTTACCTGCTCTTCCTTACGGGGAATCAGGAGACCGCCGAAGACCTGTTTCAGGAGGTCTGGATGCGGGTGCTGCTACGGGGCGCCCAGTTTAACGGCAACGCGCGGTTTCAGACCTGGCTGTTTACCATTGCGCGCAACCTGGTGATCGACCAACGGCGCAAGCGCACCATGAACAGCCTGGACGAGCTGATCGATGGCGCGGGCGATGACGACCGGGCAATGACATTTGAAGTGGCGGCAGACGATCCGACGCCTTTCGAACATGTTTCAAACCTCGAAGACCGCGAAAAGATTGCGGCCGCGTTGCTGGAACTGGATACACTGCACCGCGAGGTGTTGGTACTGCGCTTTCACGAGGAACTCTCACTCGAAGAGATTGCCAAGGTGACTAGAGCGCCGCTTTCTACTGTGAAATCAAGGCTTTATCGTGGACTGGCAATGATCAAGCCGCGGCTGGGCTACGCTGCAGAGCGCTTCGAAGCACGCTGCGATACACGTTTAGGGTCGCGCTTAAGGGAGGCGATGTGAAAACGGCGGAGTGGGCCGACAGCGCGCCAGCGAATCCGGCGGTTGGGGCGGCAGCGAACCTGGGGGCCGGCGCGGAAGACGCCCATCGCGGCTTGCTGGCGGCGCTGGCCGGAAAACAGGCCGCCCGGGACCGCGCCGTGGCCCAGAAGACCTGTCGCGTGGTGCGGACTTCGCTGGGAGTGATGGAGGACCAAAGTGCGAGCCGGCGGCGCAGCCGTGCTTTGGCCGTTTCGGCACTCCTACTGGTTCTTCTGGCGCTGGGACCGTTCGTGTGGCACGTGACAGACGGCCTGCTGGGCGGCGAGCACATGGCCGATATCTTCACGCAAACCAGCCTTTGGATCTGCATCCTGTGCCCGGTGATTCTGGCGGCGGTGATTGTGGCCGGATGGGCCCGCATCAAGCAATAAACCCGGAACAATCCCGATAAAACCGCCTTAAATCCCTAAAATGGGCAACTTCTGTCTTGTTTCTCCCGTCCATTCAAAAAAGGGGTTTGACCTTTTTAAAAGACTTCAGGAAAGGCCCTCCGTGGCGAGGGAAGATCCATGCCCGATCCGCAAGCTATCAGCGTAAACGAAGAAGAAAGAATGATTCCGGTGTGGTCGATTGTTGCGGCCAGCCTGGCGTTCGTTCTGGTCGAGTACTACTTCTGGATCATTGCGCCCGGCCAACATCACCATGCGGCGCCGGCGCTGGGCCTGCGCATTTACTTCAATATCTCGTGGGGTGTGGTGGCTTCGCTCTACTTTCTGATGGTGGGCTACATCAGCAAGGATGCACCGCGGCGCGCGATGAGCACTCGCTTCTGGATGTTGATCTGCTTCGTGATGCCGGCGGGCATTGGCGCCGTGCTTTATTTTCTGCTGCGGCCGCCGCAGGTGTTTCGCTGCCCCGCTTGCGGCACGCATGTGCAGGGCGATTTCCATTTCTGCCCGCAGTGCAACTACCAGCTTTCGGCAAGCTGCGGCAACTGCTTCCGCACAGTGCGCGCTACCGACCAGTTCTGCACACGCTGCGGACACGAGTTGGCGCAGGATCCCACGCCGGCGCGGCTGCACGTGATGATCGAGTAGAAAACCAGCTTTCAGCCTTCAGCTTCCTCGTGCCGGGGAGGGATTTGTGTGAACTCGCGGCCAGCGCAAGAATCGGGTATTGGGCGGCCTTGCTGCTTCATAAGTATGATAAAGTATGAAAAATGAAGAGCACTGGAGGGCGCCTTTATGGGAACGATTGAACGCCTGACCATCACGCTTCCTGCCGACATGGCGGGGCTGGTCAAGGGGGCGGTCAATGAAGGTGGATACGCTTCGACCAGCGAGGTGATCCGCGAAGCGCTGCGCGAATGGAAGATGAAACGCGACCTTCACGTGGGCCAACTTGCGGCTTTGAGGGTCGATATTGATCGCGGTCTTGCGGATGTGGCGAATGGCCGGCTCGTCCCTTACGATCGCGAGCGCATTCTTGAGCGCGGGAGGAAGCAATTCGCAAGCCGTGCAAACTCCGCCTTACCGAGACCGCGGAAGCAGACTTAGCGGAGATCTGGAGTTATCTCGCCGCGGAAGCATCCGAAACCGTTGCGACCCGATTTCTGTCGCGTCTTGAGTCCCGGATTCGCCAGGCATTGGCACTGCCGCTTTCCGGTGCGCCTCGTTCTCACCTTGCGCCCGATCTGCGCGTGATTTTTCATCAAAAGTACGCTGTCTATTACTTGCCTCGTCCGGGCGAGATTGTTATCGTCCGGGTTCTGCACGGGTCCCGTGATGTTTTTACCATTGCAGAGGCTGGCGGCTTCGCGACCTGACGTGCGATTGGGCCGTTGACGAACACCTCTTTCCGGCTTCTCTGAACTCGCTTGCGATAGAATCGAATCGCTGCTCATCATGACCATTTCCGCACTGATTATCGACGACGAACAACTGGCCCGCGAGGAGTTGAAGTATCTGCTCGACTCTGTGGGCGGGGTGGACGTGGTGGCGCAAGGCGCGAACGGCATTGAGGCTGTGGACCTGATCGAGGAGCACCATCCGGACTTGGTGTTTCTGGATGTGCAGATGCCGGGCCAGGATGGATTCGCGGTGATCCAGCGGCTGATGGACCGGAATCGCGTGGGCACGGCCGCGCCGGACAAAAGAGACGCGGAAAAGCGCGAGTCGGAAAAGCGCGGGGACCCAAGCGCAGCGAACGTAGACAAGCCGACGGCGGCTCTGCCGCATTTTGTGTTTGCGACAGCTTACGACCAGTACGCGGTGCGCGCCTTCGACGTGAATGCCGTCGATTATCTGTTGAAGCCGTTCGATCGCGCGCGGGTTCTTGAAGCGGTGGAGCGGGTGCGCGTACGGCTGGCCACGAGCGGTTCGACCGGTGGCAGCACGGCGGATGCGGAGTCGCAGGCCGAGACACAGATTGAGCAACTGCTGCGGTTGCTGAACCGGCCGCAAGCGGCCGAACCAGGACGCGCGCCGGCCAAGCTGATTGTGCAGGCGCAGAGCCGCTTGCTGCTCGTGGATCAGGCGGAGATCTGCTTTGCGGCGATCGACGAAGGCGTGATCCGCGTGGTGACGCGCGCGTTCGAGGGGCAGTCGAAGTGCCGCACGCTAGAAGAATTGATGGAGCTGCTGGACCCGGCGCGATTCTGGCGGGCACATCGCGGATTCGTGGTGAATATCGACCAGATTCGCGAAGTGATGCCGTGGTTCAAGTCGAGCTACCAACTGCGCATGAACGATAAACAGCAAACGGAGATCCCGGTGAGCCGCGCACAGACCAAGCGGCTGCGGGAGTTGTTCAGTTTGTAGCGGGATCTCAGTCGTAGCGCTCGAAGACGATCTGCTTTTTGTGCCAGCCGAAGGCGTCCAGGCGCTCGCGCACACTCGATACCATGAAATTCAGTCCGCAGATGTAGGTGTAGATGTCGAAGTGCAGCTCCGCGGGCGGGGTTGCGGGATCGACGGGCGGCACAGGCAACGGCTGGCCCAGGCGTGCGGCGCGGTCTTCAACAATCTTGGCGACATGATCCTGCACGTAACCGCGGAGGCCGGTCCACTCAGGCTGCGCGCGGCTTAGCGTGGGCAGGTAGTGGAAGTTGGGCACGCGCTGGGCGAGCGCCACGAATTCGTCATGGTAGTACATGTCGGATTCGTAGCGCGTGCCGTAGACCAGCCAAATCTCCTTGCCGTTGCTGCGGTCCGGGCCATTGGCGGGGAAGAGCCACTGCGAGTAGCCGCGCATGGGCGCGACGCCGGTGCCAGTGGCGACGAAGATGGAATCGGTGACGGGCTCCTCGAGCACGAAGTGGCCGTGCGGGCCGTGGATCTGAATGGCCGAACCCACGGGCAGATCGGGCAGGTCTGCGAGGTGATTAGAGAAGAAGCCATTCTCCACGCGGTTGACGCATAGTTCGAACTGGTTGCCACCAGGCGCCGAAGCGATGGAATAGGCGCGGGTCTGCTGCTTGCCGTTCTCGTCCGGGGCGACTGCGGAGACGAATTGGCCGGGCAGGTAAGGGAAGGACTCAAGCGACTCGACAGAGAACAGGAAGTGATAACACTGCGCAACTTCAGAGATGCACTCTTTGCGCAGGAGACGCGCCGTATAGAGCTCACGTGCCAAGTTTTTTCTCGCTTTGCCGGGAAGTAGGGGCCAGTACAGTACCTGGGGAAATTATAGGATGCCGGGGGCGGCTGCGGCCATCAGGGAGTCATTACGGGCAGTTCGACCGCGGAGCCATGGCCGGGGCCGGAGTAGATGGTAATGGTCGCGGGCTTGTAGGCGGAGGGCTTGGCTTTCATGATGTTGGGCACGAAGGTTTGCGGATTGCGATCGTAAAGCGGGAACCAGGTGCTTTGAATCTCGACCATGACGGTGTGGCCGGCCTTGAAGACGTGGTCCACATCGTGAAGGCTGAACTTGTACTCATGGATGGAGCCTGGCGCGAGCGCGGTGGGATGGTCGTAGCCTGACAGATAGCGGCCGCGAAAGATTTCAGCGTTGGTCATGAGCTGATAGCCACGCATTGTTGGGTCTGGGTCGTCATCCGGATATTGATCGATGAGCTTGACGACGAGATCGTTGTCGCTGCCGGTGGTGGAAGCATAGATATCCGCGAAGACCTCTCCGGTGACGGTCAGATTCTGGGTGAGCACGGGCAGCTTGAAGACGGCGACGTCGTTGCGGCTGGTGACGAAGCGCTGATCTTCAGTGAGCCAGTTGTACCACTGTGAACCGTCGGAATAAGTGGGTTGGATGGGGCGGTGACGATAGGGGACCGGATTTGCAGGATCGCTTGCATAGGATGCGGTTGCCGTTGTTGTTGAGGAATGCCAACTGAGCAGACCGGCGCCCGCGAGATACAGACTTGTGGGGCGCGATACCTTGGGCGGGAAGTGCGAGTAATACTGCCAGGTGTTCGAGCCGGTCTGGAAGCTGGCGGTGTTTTCGAGAGTGAAGCCGGGCTCGTCCTTGAGAAAGTGCGCGAAAAATCTGGCTTCGATGCGCGAGCGGAACTCGGTGCCGATGGGTTCACCGTAGTCGAGATTGCCGAGGCTCCAGTTAGGCGAAGACCAATAGCCGTGACGCCAGGGGCCGAGCACGAGGAAGTTCTGGTGTTTCGCATCGTGAGGCTCTAGCTTTGCATATTCTTCCTGCGGGCCGTACATATCTTCCTGATCGTAGTAGCCGCCGACGGTAAGCGTGGGCACGGCGACCGTGTTGAGCGCATTCTCAACCGCGCGCGGAACCCAAGTGGAATCGTACGCAGGATGGTTGAGGAAAAGTTTCCAGGTGGGCAGCAGATCGGCACCGGATTCTTTGACGTCGCGGGCAAAGTTGCCGCGCTTGAGAAAGTAGTCGAAGCCGTCGATGGGCAGGCCGTCCTTGGCACGGCCGTAATCCACCGCGGTCCAATCTTTGGTGGATTCGAGGTCGCGTACGTAGTCGTAGCCGTAGCTCTGGCGGAAGGCGCCGTTGTGGAAAAAATCGTCGCCGATCCAGACGTCGATCATTGGCGCTTGCGGCGAGATGGCTTTTACAGCGGGGTGCGGATCGATGCCCGCCATCATGGCGAGGAAACCGTCGTAACTGGTGCCGACAACGCCGACGCGGCCATTGTTGCCAGGCACGTTCTGGAGGAGCCAGGCGACGGTGTCGCACGCGTCGGTGCTTTCGTCGATGGCCGCGGGGTCATGGTGATCTGCGAGCGGGCGCATCATGATGAATTTGCCCTGGCTCTTGGAGCGGCCGCGAATGTCTTCGGCCACGTAGATGTAGCCGTCGCGCGCCAACTCCGCTCGCGATTGGAAGAAAGATGCGCGGCTTGTGTCTTCGACGCCGTAGGGCGTGCGCTCGAGGAGAATGGGCAGCGGCGTGGCGATGTCGGAGGGTTTGAGGATCACCACGTGGAGCTTGATGCCGTCGCGCATGGGAATCATGGCCTCGGTGCGCACGTAATCGTGGAAGACGTGATGCACCGGCGGTCCGCTGCGCACGAAGGTGATGCCGGGAAAAGTGGAGATCGAGACGGATGTCGCGCGGCCGGAGGCGTCGAGTGTGAACATGATTTTGTCGTCGCCGTGCGTGAAGCCAAAAGCCGTTGCCGAGATCTGTTTGAGCTGCTCGGGCACCGAGCGTTCGGATTCGAGGGTCAGCTTGCCGTCCTGCACATAAAAGGTGAAGGCGTTGCCCGGCTGGCCGGGAATGGTGTATTCGCCGGCAAAGGCATCGAGCGGCCCGGCTCCAGGAGTTTGCGCGGCGAACGTGGAAGGGATCGCAAGCAGGGCAAGGAACAGAACGGAATGCAGGACGCGCTTGGAAATCAAAATAGGTCTCTCCAAAGAGCTCGTGCCAATGAACAGGCCCGTGGTCTTGGCGAATTCGCGCCACAAGCCGAAGCCACGAACGCACGCCGATGCGCTAGTGCGCGTGGCTGTGGCCGTGAGGATGCGCGTGGCCGGTGGAGATGGCCTCGGGAGGCGCTACGCAGCCCTCGAGGAACTCGCAGCCAATGTGCTCGAATTGAATGGTGGTGTGGCTGATCTGATACTGCTCGCGGAGCAGACCGTTGAGCTTGACGAGAATGCACGCGCTTTCAGACGGCGGAATGTCGGCGATGGTAACGTGGCACGCCAGGGCGCGCGAATGCGAGCCGAGGCACCAGACGTGCAGGTCGTGGACGTTGACGACGCCCTCCACTGCTTCCATGCCGGAGCGAATCTGAGCCGGCGAGCAGCCACGGGGCGCGCCTTCCAGAAGAATGTTCAGGGTTTCGCGGACGATGCCAATACTCGACCAGAAGATGAGCGCGGCGATGAGCAGCGAGAGGACGGGATCGATCCAGCTTTGCCCGGTAAGGAGAATGCCGAAGCCTCCGGCGATGACGGCAGCCGTGGAAAGCGTGTCGCCGGCCATGTGCAGGAAGGCGCTGCGGAGGTTGACGTCGCGGGCCACGCCCCACAAAAGCGCGGCGATGATGCCGTTCATTGCGACGCCTGCGGCGGCCACGATCATCATGAGGCGGGGTTGGACGGCGACGGGGGCGCTGAGACGGTGCACGGCTTCAACGGCGATGCAGAGCGAGATGGCGATGAGCGTGCCGGCGTTGATGAAGGCAGCGAGGACTCCGGCGCGCTGGTAGCCGAAGGTGCGGGCGTGGTCGGCAGGACGCGACTGGAAGTAGACGGCGGCAAAACTGAGCAGGAGGGCGAGAAAATCGGAGACATTGTGGCCGGATTCGGAGAGCAGCGCCAGCGAGTGTGCGCGCAAACCGGCGACGAAAGTGACGACGACATAGGCCAGGGTGGCGGCCAACGAGATGCGCAGGACCAGGGTTGTCCGTTTCGCATTTTTGTCAGCTTGCGCCGGGTGCCAGTGCATAGAGATAGTGTAACCGGGGTTGGGTATGAAAATACAGGGAGCAAGGGAGCGAGGGAGCCAGGGAGCAAGAGAGTGAAGGAAGTGAAGTGCGTGAAGTGCGTGAAAAAAGTGACTCAGGAGGGTTTGCGGGTCCGCAAGCTAATGGGAGCCGGGTTCGAGATGGCTCTGGTCGATGGGATTGGGGTCGTCGATGGAGGGGAATTGCGGCAGTCCTGCGCGCAGGCCGGTCCAGCCCTCGGCGACCACGATGCTGTTGTAAGGGTTGCCGGGCTGGTAGCGCACGGTGCAAGGGAATCCGGCACGCACTTTGCCCGTCTCGACCACGCCGAGCATCGCGGTAATCTCCTGCGAGCACTCGTAGTCCACGCCGCCGATGCGGTAGCTGAAGAGGAGGAAGGTCAGAGGCCGGCCGTCTGCGCCATCCATTTCGTAGACGTCGAGCAGCATGCCGTCGACGAGCCGCCCCGACTGGACCAGGAACTGACGGCGCGCGCGCTCGATCTCCTCTGCGCTGGGGCGCCGGCGCATCACCAGCCAAAGAGCCAGGGCCGCGACCGCGGCAACTGTGGTTACGCCGGCCACGATCTGCCAGTCGTTGTTGTTCGGAAAGGTCATTTACGGGTGGACATTGCCCTCAACAGCCCCCAGATTGAGGATACCGCACGCGAAATGCCGGTTGGGTTGGGGGCGGCGTGTCTTGACGGCCGGAGCGATTGCGGCAATCCGGAAGAGATCCAACGCCGCGCAAATGCCCTATACTCTAGGTTGCGTCGGGCGCGGGATTCCTGCCTGTGAATAGCCCGTGTTTGCCAGAGTTTGAGGATTGAAAACTGCCGTGAAAGAACATTTGACGTTTCATGCGACAACTGTGATCTGCGTGCGGCGCAACGGCGATGTGGTGATGGCCGCCGACGGCCAGGTGACCTTTGGCGATCACGTGCTGAAGCACTCGGCCAAGAAGATACGGCGCCTGTTCCAGGACAAGATTCTGGCCGGATTCGCGGGATCGACGGCGGACGCGTTCAATTTGTTCGCGCGGTTTGAGACCAAGCTGGAGCAGCACGCGGGAAACCTTAATCGCGCCGCCGTGGAACTGGCCAAGGACTGGCGCACCGACAAGATGCTGCGCAACCTGGAGGCATTGCTGCTGGTGGCCGACAAGGCGCAGACGTTTTTGATCTCCGGTTCAGGAGATGTAATTGATCCCGACGAGCCGCTGGCGGCAATCGGCAGCGGCGGAAGCTACGCCACGGCTGCGGCCCGCGCATTGATGGAGAACACCGACTTGAGCGCCCGCGAAATCGCCGAGAAGGCGATGAGAATCGCCGGTGAGATCTGCATTTACACCAACGACCGCATTACGGTGGAGGAGTTGCAAGTCTGAGGGGCGTAGAAGGCATTGCAGGGGCCGCTATGGCAGGGTATTCCGGCACACCGTTCTTGAAAAAACTCGGCATCAAGGAGGGGAATCGCGTGCTGCTGCGGCACGCGCCCGCCACGCTGCCAGAGGAGTTGAAGGAGTATGCGAAGGCGCGATTGCAAGATCGCCTGGGCGTGATTGTTTTGTTTGCGCGGTCGTTTGCGGAGTTCAAGCGGGAGTTTGCCGCGCACCAGGGATCGATCAAGGCGGATGGAATGATCTGGGTGGCGTGGCCCAAGAAGGCTTCGGGGATGCAAACCGATCTCACCGAGAATGCGATTCGAGACACGGCGCTCAAGACCGTCTTTGTGGATGTGAAAATTTGTGCGATTGATGAAACCTGGTCGGGACTGAAGATGGCGGTGCGCAAAGAGCACCGGAGTTCCTTCAGCCAGGAATTGAACAGGAATTGATTACTGAAAAAATATGGCTATCTATCTTCCCGCATCCGCTGAAGAACAGGACGTCTCGCTGGACGAGCTGACGCCGCGCGAAATTGTGACCGAACTCGACAAGCACGTGGTGGGCCAGAGGGCCGCCAAACGTGCGGTGGCGATTGCGTTGCGCAACCGGCAGCGCCGGCAAAAGCTGCCGCCCGACATGGCCGACGACATCATGCCCAAGAACATCATCATGATCGGGCCGACGGGCGTGGGCAAAACCGAGATTGCGCGAAGGCTGGCCAAGCTGACTAATTCGCCGTTCCTGAAGGTGGAGGCGTCGAAGTTTACCGAGGTCGGCTACGTGGGCCGTGACGTGGAGTCGATGATCCGCGACCTGGTGGAGATCGGGATCGACATGGTGCGCGAGGAACGCCTGGAAGAGGTGGAAGACCGCGCCGAGATGAACGCCGAGGAGCGGCTGCTCGACGTGCTGCTGCCTCCGCCGCCCGCGGCGCCGCACGGGCAGGAGGGTCAGCTCAAGCTGCCTGAATCCGATAGCCATCAACGCTCGCGCGAAAAGGTCCGCCAGCAATTTCGCGAGGGCAAGCTCGACGACCGCATCGTGGAGATCGACGCCCGCGAGCGCAACACACCGCAGTTCGGTATTATCTCCAACCAGAACATGGAAGACATGGAGATGAACCTGAAGGACATGCTGCCCAACATTTTTGGCAGCGGCACGAAGAAGAAAAAGATGAAGGTGTCCGATGCCTTCGACTACCTGGTGCAGGAAGAGGAGGGGCGGCTCATCGATATGGATTCGGTAACCCGCGCGGCCGTGGAGCGCACCGAATCGAACGGGATCATTTTCCTGGATGAGATCGACAAAATTGCCGGACGCGAGAGCGGGCACGGGCCCGATGTTTCGCGCGAGGGCGTGCAACGTGACATTTTGCCGATTGTCGAGGGCACAACGGTGAATACGCGCTACGGCATGGTGCGAACCGACCACATTCTCTTCATTGCCGCGGGCGCGTTTCATGTTTCCAAGCCCAGCGATTTGATTCCCGAACTGCAGGGGCGCTTTCCCATTCGCGTGGAGCTGCAATCGCTCACAGTCGAGGATTTTCTACGCATTTTGACGGAGCCGAAGGCCTCGCTGACCAAGCAATATGCTGCACTGCTTGAGACCGAGGGCGTGCGGCTGGAGTTCGCGCCTGACGCGCTGCGCGAAATGGCGGAGTTCGCTTTCAAGGTGAATGAGCAGACTGAAAACATCGGCGCACGCCGGCTGCACACCATTATGGAGCGCGTGCTCGAGGACATCAGCTTCCTGGCGCCCGATGTAGCTCGCCGCACATCGGATGAACAGGCCGCGGCGGCGATCAAGAAGGCCATTAGCGACGAAGCTTCCACGCCGTTGCCCTACGAGGAACGCATGGCGACGTCCGGCCCTGAGAAGGTTTTCCTGATCGACGCCACTTACGTGAAGCAAATGGTGGCTTCAATCGTGAAGGATCAGGATCTGTCGCGGTACATCCTCTAAGTCTCTCGGAAAAAGTCAGCACAGATTACGCGGTGCTTTTGCCGGCGCGCAATGCGGCGACGATCTCCGCTGTGCTGCGCACTCGGCCCATGCGAGGAAAAATGTTGACGATGGCGTTGGCGTGGCTTTCAGCAGTGCGGGAGGTCATGGCATCCTCGGCGAACACCTGCTCAAAGCCGCGCTCATAGGCGTCGCGGGCAGTGCTTTCGACGCCGAACGCGGTGGCGATGCCGCAAAGGATGATGGTCGAGAGGCCGCGGCGTCGCAACTGCAATTCGAGATCGGTGCCGTAGAACGCGCCCCACTGACGCTTGAGAATGACAAGATCGTTGGGTTGGCGGTTGAGCTCGGGAATGAGCTCGCTCCAATCGGGCGGCAGGGCCCCAGGCATACGCATGGGTTCGTCGCAGGCGACCTGGAGGCCATCGCCACCATCGGGCGAGCGGCCCACGTGCACCAGAATCGGTTGCGCGCCGACGCTGCGCGCAGCGTCGAGCAACACGACAGTATTGGCGATGACGCTGGAAGTGGAGTGCGGATTTCCGGGGAATTCCACAATGCCCTTTTGCAGATCGATGACGACTACCGCGGTGTGGCGCGGCTCGAAAATGAGTTCGCTCATGATGGTTCTCCGAGTTTGCGGCGGCTTGAGCGGCGTGAGAACGGGAAATGCAATTCGCGGCCGGCCATTTCGATTTTCGCATGATGGCAAAGGGCGGATGGGAGCCGGGATGCGAGAGGCCCCGGGGACGCGGCGTATAGCCTGCGTGGCCAGCGAAGAATGCACAACTGCGATAGAATCAATGAGGAGTTGCGAATGCCGGGGGGCCGTGTAGACCGCCTCGCATTCGACGCCGCACCGCAAGGAGTGGCGGGCGGGCCTGAAACCTTCTTCAGCCTTACACTCCGGCTTGCAGCGTTCAATCCCGAGTCTGCAGGTGAAAATTGAGCGTCGGGGAGTGGCTCAGCCTGGTAGAGCACCTGGTTCGGGACCAGGGGGTCGGAGGTTCAAATCCTCTCTCCCCGACCATTAAATCCCGCAATATCAATTAATTAGCGAAGATCCTAACTCCGGCTATTCCGG
>Ga0302197_10003980_pt1 | contig 13190 bp, 10 predicted proteins | sample II_Bog_N2_1_FD_193526 | JGI IMG/M metagenome (GOLD analysis project Ga0302197, IMG submission 193526) | Peat permafrost microbial communities from Stordalen Mire near Abisko, Sweden - II_Bog_N2_1 | ecosystem: Environmental > Terrestrial > Soil > Wetlands > Peat | place: Sweden: Abisko...
ATCCGGCCGGGTCGTTTGAGCGGCAACTGCGCGACTACAAGATCAAACTGGCCGTCTCAGCAGTTCGCGAAAACAATGGGAATAAAACGCTGGCCGCCCGCAAGCTATGTATCTCCCGGGCCTACCTCCATCGTCTGATCAGGCTGGCTGAGCCCGACCCAATCTTCGAACAGGATATGCGAGAGCAGTTTTCCGCCTGAGAACGGCTTATCCAGCCGCCTCGCATAGGGCATATTCCGGCTATGTGTGCATGTTGTAACTGGGCGGTCCGGCAAGCACCAGTCCGCTCTTTTGCCGTCCGTGAATATACCAGCAGCACCAGGTTGTTTCATGCAGTTGCTTGGCGCCAGGCGCAATCAGATCCCTGTAGACAACCTTCCCAGAGATAAAGACCTTCTCTTCCCAGTTTGCGACCCGTTTGAACCGTTCCTCGGTTTCGCAAATCCTTCTACCTTCATCGCGGCTGAATGATTCGACCGGTGTGGATTCACCGGGAAGCAAAATAATTGGAACGCGTGGAGAGCGTAGTTCCCCGTACGAAGGGATGGGAGGCAAATGCGATTCATCGATGGCAAACTCGATCCCTTCCGCTGTGGAAACGATGGTGGCGGGAGTGTGGCCGCGATTCGTGGCGATGATGGCAAAAGTGTCCTCAATTCTTGGGGATGGCTCGACCGTTATTAGCAGCCACGGTCTTTGTGAATCGTGAATGGCCTGCGCATTCAAAAGCGCTGCCTCGGCGCTCAGGCTGGTGGATGCGGCCGCTGATTCCATTGAAGTCGTTAGACGCTCGATCTTTTTCATGGCTTTGAGCGCCACCATGATTCCCACGTATCCCACAATGGAGAGCATCACGCTGGCAGCCCATTGCACACGAGCATGCCAGGACCACACTTCAGGGGCCGGAGCCGGAAGGGTGACAATGATGGGAGGCCGCTGATCCTGCTCGCAGGGTACGCCGTTGCAATCGCCGTTCGCGGTTGCGCCGCCTGCGGCTTGCAGCGCGGATCCGGAAGAAGCAGATGAAGACGGCCTCTTGACGCCAGAAGAAACGCTTGTCTGCCCAAATGCCGGCGCAGACAACTGGGCGATGGTCAATAGCAACACTACGAGCGCCAGACGCTTAAGCCTCATGGCGTCAATGTACCACAAGAACATAGAAGAGTGGCTAGGCTATTCCCTGCCCTCCGCCAGCCAGCGCCTCGTATTGAGCAACTGACGCTGATCCAGAGCCCAAACCTTTCCGGTCAATTCATCCGGACCCTTGCCTTCGCGCGCTGATTTTTCAAATTCACCTGCGACAGCCTGCATCTTCGCATCGAGGTCATCGAGGAAGTTGAGAACCAGGGCTTCGGGGATCATAGGCAGCTTGGGGGAGCCGAACTCCAGCTTGCCGTGGTGCGACAAAATCATATGCAGAACCAGCGTCTTGAGCCGCGGCGGGAAGTTGGGGAGACTATCTATCGTTCGCTCGGCCAAAGCCGTGCCAATCTGGATGTGGCCCAGCAAACTGCCTTCCACGGTGTACTCGAACCCGATCTCCCAGCTTAGTTCGCGCACCTTGCCGATGTCGTGGAGGATCACCCCGGTGATCACCAGGTCACGGTCAAGCAGCGGGTAGTGGGGAGCGACGCGATCAGCCAGGGTGAGCAGGCTCACGACATGCTCCAGCAGGCCGCCTAGCCATGCGTGATGGAGCTGCTTGGCGGCTGGAGCCTCGCGATAGGCCTGGGCGAGCGCTGGATCGGCCAGGAGGGTCGATAGCAGCAGTTTGAGGTCAGGGTTAGCAAGGCTCTCAACAAAGCCCAGAAGCTGGCGCCAGAGGGCGGCAACATCGTATGTAGTCGAGGGCAGCAGGTCGGATTTGTCCACCTCGCCCGTCGAGGCCTTGCGCAACTGGTCAACCTTCATCTGCAAACGGTCGTCGAAGCGGGAGGCGCTGCCGCGGGCCTTTACAATGTCGCCCCGCTCGAAGTCCTTTGCGATGCGCGGGTCGCCCGGCTCCCAGATGCGGCCCTCAAGCTGGCCGGTCTTGTCGCCCAGGATCAGGTTCAGATAAGGTTTGTTGGTCTTGGTGGTGCGCTGCTGCTTGGCCAAAACGAGAAAGTAGCCATCGAAGAGCTTGCCTTCTTCAAAGGCGGCCAGATCGGCGATATAGATATCTTTCATGCTGCCGGTAGCTTAACGCAGTCGCGCATTGGGCAGCAATCGCCGCCCAACGAACGAACACCGTTACGCCGCGTTCAAATCCGCCGACCGTACCCGGAACCGCTTCATTTGAATCGAGAGGGTCCGCTCGATCTTGCGCAGGTCGCCACGCTCCGCCGGTCCGGCAAAGGTTGAGGCCACGCCATGCGCCGAAGCCCGTCCCGTCCGCCCGACGCGGTGAACAAAGTCCTCCGCCATCTTGGGCATATCGAAGTTGATCACGTGCGCCACGTTGGCAACATCGATGCCGCGCGCCGCCACGTCGGTAGCCACCAACACCCGGTGATGCCCCTCGGAGAAGCTGCGCAGTGCAGCGTTCCGCTGCGCCTGCGAGCGGTCGCCGTGAATCTGCGTCGCCGACCAGCCCGAGCGTGCCAGCCGCCGCGCCACGCGGTCCGCGCCATGCTTGGTGCGCACAAAGACCAGGAAGCTGCCCGTCTCCGCGCCCAGCAGGTGTTCAAGCAACTCCTGCTTCTTGTCCGGCTCCACTTCAAAGGTGCGCAGCTCCACGTTCTCCGCGGGCTTCAGCACAGAGCCAATCTCAATGCGCGCGGGATTGTTCAGGTACTTGCGCGCCACTTCCTTCACAGGCCCTTCGAGCGTGGCGGAGTAGCAAAGCGTTTGCCGCGCCTCGGGCAGTGTGGCGGCAATCCGCGCAATCGCCGGCTGAAAGCCCATATCCAGCATCCGGTCCACTTCGTCCAGCACCAGAATCTTCACCGTGTCCAACTTAACCAGCCTGCGCTTGAGATAGTCTTCAAGCCGGCCTGGGGTAGCCACAATCAGTTGCGCTCCGCGGCGAATGGCTTCGAGCTGTGAGCCTTCCGCCAGTCCGCCCACCACCAGCGCCACGGTTTGCGAAGAGCTGGTGCGAATCGCGCGAAATGCCTTCTCCACCTGCATCGCCAGCTCGCGCGTCGGCAGCAGAATCAGCGCCTGCGCCGGGGCGCGTCCTTGGGTCTTTTGCAGCAGTTCCACGATTGGGATCAGGAAGCCGAGCGTCTTGCCCGTCCCGGTCTGCGCCGTGGCCAGCACGTCGCGACCTTCCAGCGCCGGAGGAATACAACCGATCTGCACTGGGGTGGGGATTTCAAATTTGTTTGCGTCGAGCCGCGCCATCAGCGGGGCCGAAAGAGAAAACTGAGAGAACTGAGTCGTCAAAATAGTCAAATTTCCTGTGGGATCCGTGAGCCTTCGGTTTCAACGAGGCTTGCAATCGGAACCAGTCATGAGGCGCGCACACGAATCCTCTTCGGGCGCAGGCCTGCTTATTTATATGCGTAAGGGAGAACCAACAACGTCCCTGGGACTGGCCAAAAAAGCATTCAAGAGAAGAACGCCCGAGGCCCGGAGCTGCCACACGCTACTTGTCTGCCAGACGGCTCATTGCCGAAGGGCTACCCGCTCCCACGCAATCAACGGTCGATTGCATTCCCCGGTTTCATTCGCGCCGATCCAATTCAAGGACATTACGGCGCTCGAACGATTGCCGAACCCTCTTGCAGGTCCACGGCAGAGTCACCGGGCGGGAGACTCATGGGTATGCGCTGTAGGGGCTTGGGGAAATCTGTGCCAGGCAAACTTGCCTTAAGAAGGGCAATCCGCCACTCACGGCCAAATCACTGAGCGCAAATCCAGTGTAGCACGGTTTCGCTTTTCCCTCGTCTGTGGCCACCCGCTTAGTCCCGCTCTTTCATCCGCGCATCCGGGTAGCCCAGCCGCTGCTTGATTGCCAGTATCTCAGCAATCTTGCCTTCTGGAATGTATTGGAGTGGCTTGCCGATCTGCTGCGCAATCAGGTAGGTCTTGCAGTAGGTATCAAACGTCTCCACAAGCCACTCGGCATGGGTCACGGTATCGGACCAGCAGACGATGCCGTGGTTTGAAAGCAGGATGGTGTTGTGGTCCTGGACAAACGGCAGCACTGTCTCAGCAAAAGCCTTGGTACCCGGAGTCTCATAGGGCGCCACGGCCGCTGGACCAATCGAGGTCTCGTACTCTGAAATCAGCCCGATGGGCGGCGCGGTGCCCGTCATGGCAAAGGCTGTCGCGTAGGGTGGATGGCAATGCACGACGGCGCGGGCGCGTGGGTTAGCTTTGTATATCTCCAGGTGCAGCAGCAGCTCACTGGTGCGCAACCGGCCGCCGGCCAGGATGTTGCCCTCCAGATCCGAGAGGCAGATATCGGCCGGCTCCAGGTCTCGCTTGCTCATCATCGTCGGCGTGCAGAGCACATACTTTTCTCCCAGCCGGACGCTGATATTGCCGCCATTCCCGTCCACGTACTGGCGTTCCCACAACTTCCGGCCCACGAGCAGGATCTCCGCGCGCAAAGCCTCGGCCTCAACGGAGTTTGCGACCACCTGCGGTGATTTCTCTTCCGACCTATGGGCGCATGGTGCCTCCAGCCTGGCCTGTGCAGCTTCCCTCACCTGCTCCGTTGGCGGAACCGCCGTCTGCTCCATGGTTGACCTCATGCGTGGACTGATTGAGCTGGCCGCGTCAATCGCCGGCATTCCACTCAAAGTATTTATAGTGCCGTTTGGGCGTCCCCACCGGTGACTTCGGTCACGATTGAGAAAATAATCTATCTGTGGCCGCTCTTGGCCGGTTAGGAGCGCTTCCAAATATGAAAATGCGAGGAAGAACCTGCTTGTCGTTTGACTTGCAGATTCTTCCTCGCATTGTTTCTTGATTCAGATCTTACAAGCTGAATCAATTGGTTGTTCGCCACCGAGTCCGCAGGACATCATGCATGATGCCCTGCTGCCGGGTCTACGGGGCTACGAACTCCCACTGCTGCCATGCGTTGCCGTTGTAGGTGTACTGGTCGATATCCGCGCCGGAGGTTTTCTCCCCTCCATCAACATCGAGCGCCAGGCCGCTGTTGACGCTGGTCAGCTCGAAGTTACAGCCCCCGATGGAGATGACATTCCACTCCTGGTTTGTCTGGCCGTTGGCCTGGTACTGATCGACCAGAGCGCTATGCGCCTTGGAGGCTTCGTCCACGTCGAGCATCTGGCCGCTCGCCTTCGCTTGACCGAGCTTGCCGCTCCTGTTGCCGAAGCCTTTGCAAAGGATGAGATCGGCGTAGGCCATGCGCTCTTGCTGGCGAATGCTGCGAAACCAAAGCTGATACAAATCAGCACCGCCTATAGGCCGACGAAGGGCGGCAGCGCCGCAGTCCCGCGCAACAAGTACGTTGAGATCTGCAACAAGAAGCCAACCAACCAGAAGCAGCGCGATTGGCCGGAGTACAAGACCAGCAAGTTCACCACCGACGCCATCGTAACCGAAGGCAGCGAAAGGACGAAACCAAGCGGGTTTGTACGAATCCCGAATGCCACATTCATCACACGCGCAAGCGGTTCGCCTCGTGGCGCAAAGACCGGCAATTGGACCTGAAGTCGTGCAGCGCTTGTGGCCGGCATAGTCTGAAAAATAAATCGCCGGTCCGCGGAGCCGGAGGAGAGAGCGGAACAGGTCAAGAGACCTGTTCCGCCGCGTGGTGAGACTCAACTATTCGACTGTAATGGTGAACGTCTCCGTGCTCTTGCATCCGCTGGTATTGGTATACGTGGCCACATACGAGTCAGTGCCTACGGTCAACGGAATGCTATCGATCTGGCGCGATGTGGACGTGTACCCATTGGGTCCGGTCCAGCTCCAGGATCCGCCGCTGACCGGCTGCGGGCCAAGGTCCACAGCCACGGAGGTTGAAGTAGCGGTAGCGCTGGATTCCTCGGTCCAGGTTGAGCCGCCATTGATGGAGATGTACGGAGTGATGGCAGTGGGTGTGCAACCACCGCCGCCGCCGCTGTCGTTGTTCGCTACCGCATCGTCCGCCGCGACGTAGGTGCCTGACGTGACGTACTCGTAGTCATGCCAGCCGGTGGTCGAGGGATTGGCGGTCCTGTTGGCGATCTCCATCCTCAACGCATCGTACGTAATGCCCTCCTGGTTCGCGGTGACGGTGAAAGTCAGAGTGTCTTGGCTGCCCGCGGCCACAAGGTCGGAGGTCGGCCATTCAAAGACCACCCACTGGTAGTAGCCGGAGAGGCCGCTGCGCACCGAGCAATCGCTGACATTGATGGAGTTCCAGGTCAGCGCGTGCCCATTCAGCGAAACGGTCAGGTCTGCTTCATTGCAAGCCAAACCCACCGACAGATCGACGTAGGGGCCCTGCGCCGACTGCGCCGAGGTGGTCGTGAAGTAGACATACCACGGTGGCGTCGGCGTGGTGACGCCGTTGGTGCCCGTCTCGCCCGAAAGACTCTTCACGTAAGTGGGAATGGTGTTGATGTAGTTGTCGGTTGTGTCGTTGGAGGCGTCATACAGGCCTGGATCAAAGGAGTTCCACTGCGTGTAGTTCCATTTCTGGAGGTTGTTGGTTGCCGGAGTGGAGCCAACTGCCGTCGCGTAGTATTTCACCGAACCGTTGGTGGAGGCGAAATCCGCCCAGTAATTCCAGTTGCCATAAAACTCTCTGTCATCGCAACCCGAGCAGGACCCCGTACTGCCATAGTTGTTCTCGCCATGCAGGAACTCGTGCGCGGAGCGATCAGGAGTGCCGATCGTCCAGATTGCCGCATCGCCACTGGGGCTGAAGTTCTCCGGGGTGAAGGTGAGGCTCGGGCTGGTGGTGCCGCCCGCCGTAACGGTGACGCCGTCTTCACGCAACTGGCCCCATTCGCCCAGAACATACGTGCTCAGCCGGTAGGTTCCAGGAACGACATTGGAGATGGTCCCCTGGCCGCTGGAGTTCAGGCTCGTCCAGAACTGGTATCCAATCGACGAGTACTCCATATTCTTGTTCTGATCGCTCAGCACCGCCCATGCGGTGTTCGACGAGCCGGAGCCGCCTCCGCTGATGGTTGGCGACACGGTTCCGCGTTTGCTGCCGTCCGGGATATAGCCGGAGCCGGTCAAATTGCTGTCAATGGCGAAGAGAGACAGGCCTTTGGAAACCTCTGTCTCCGCGTCCGCATACATCTCGGCCGCCGTACTGATGCTCCCGCCGAAGGCGTTGAAGTGGAAGCCCACCGGACCCCAGATGCGGGTGGTGTTGCCCGTCGTCACGTAGCTGATGTCATTGTCCAGATGGTTGGAATATAACTCGCCCATCAGGATATTCCCCGTGTAGGTTTCAATCTGCTTGCTCGGGCCGCCTATTCCGCTTTCCATGGTGGGGAAGATCGACCAGGCGCCAAACTGGCTGCCGTACGCGCCGTTCACATGACTCAGATACTCATAGGAGCAGAAGTCGTACTTGGTATCAAACTCGCGGCCCCACTCCGAGGGCAGAGTGATGCCATGCAAATCAAAGACAGCGTTCTGGACGTCGCGGCCGGTTTCGGCGATTTCGGTTGATGTTTCGGTCGGACGGGTGACCACGGTTGCGCCCAGATTGTTCAGTCCGGAGTTGACCTCGTAGGTGTTGGGAAAGTCTGTCAGGCTAATGCGATACACATACTGGATCTGGCCGAAGGAGCCGGATGTCGCCGACGAGGAATGGTCCGTGACGTAATAGGTCCACAGGGTGGAATCGTTGGGCGCTACGATAAAATGCTCCGTAATCGTGAAGACATTCCCTCCGGTGGCGGGCCAGGAGATCCACCAGTCGAGATACTGGCCGGCGACCAGGTTATAACCCGCCGTTGGGGTTACGCCAGTAGGGGCCGACGTTATGCCATTGAAGTCCGTGCCGACGTTGTCCATGTAGAGGCCTTCATTCCCGGAGGTAGTATCAACGAGATTGTCGCTCGGAAAGGCCGTCAGATACATGCTGAAGACTCTGCCTCCGGTTGAATCCCAGTCCAGTGAAATGGCGCCGTTGGAAATCTTCCAATCGGTTGCGGTGGTGGTGTTGATGGTGAGTTGCGCGTGAGCGAGCTGCAGCGAGCTGCCGATCAACAGGGCAGCCAAGAGGGGGAGGGACAACCTGATGCGCATGGAATCTCCGTGGTGAATTTTGCGATTTGTCTCTTGTGTGGTGGTCTACCTCAAGTAGTGGGATATGTACGCTGCTCTTGGCGGACGTGGCTTGGCGTGTGTGTATCCTGAGATATTCCGATAGGGGAATTTTTTCGCACGACAGCCCTTATAGGCCGACTGCTCTTTGGTTGTCAAGAGAAATTTCTGCCTCAGGTGCCGATCTGATTGAAAATCCGATGGCGCGAGATAAGGATGACGTTTACTCCGACGGCACCAGCTTGCGCTGCAAATCCTCCAGCGTCTGCCCCTTGGTCTCAGGGTAAACAAACAGCACCACCAGGAACTGCACCACGGTCATGGCCGCGAAAAACACAAACGGTGTTTCGGTGTGCAGGGAATGCACCACAACCGGAAATTCCCGCGCAATCACCGTGTTCATGATCCAGTGGCTGGCATTGCCCACGCCCTGCCCCTTGGAGCGCACCGAGTTCGGAAAAACTTCGCCGATGTAGACCCAGATCACCGCTCCCTGCGACACCGCAAAGAAGGCAATATATGCCACCAGAATCCACACCAGCGCCCCCGGATGGGAATGCGTCTTGAACAGCCACGCCACGCCCGCGAGGCAGCTGGCTGTGCCCGCCGCGCCTACCAGCAGCAGCGTTTTGCGTCCCAGCTTGTCGATCGCGCTCATGCCCACGATGGTGAAGATCAGATTCGTAAACCCGATGGCAATGGCCTGCTGATCGCCTGAAATCTGGCTGAATCCCGCCGAGACAAAGATGCTGTTCAGGTAATAGAGAATCGCGTTGATGCCCGCCAGTTGGTTAAACGCGCCAATCGAAATGGCCAGAAACAGCGGATAGCGGTACTTCCAGCGAAAGACCGGCTCATGCGCCGAAGCATGTTCCTGCTCCAGAGCCGCGAGAATGTCGTCCAGTTCAGCCTGTGGGTCCGGCTCGCCCATCTGCTTGAGCACGGCCAGCGCCTCCTCGATCCGGTTGCGCGAGGCAGACCAGCGTGGGCTGCGCGGAATGCCGAACAGAAGCGCCAGGAAGACGATGGCAGGCAGCACGGCCACGCCCACCTGCCAGCGCCACTCCGCCGCGCCCAGGTGCAGAGTGCGAATTGCGTAATTGGAGACGTAAGCCGCCAGAATGCCAAACACAACATTGAACTGGAACGTCCCCACCAGCCGCCCACGCCACTTAGCCGGCGCAAGTTCTGCAATGTAGACCGGCCCCAGTACACTCGACGCGCCAATGCCCAACCCGCCCACAAACCGGAAGACCATAAACGCGGGCCAATTCCACGCCAAACCGCATCCGATGGCCGAAACGACATAGAGGACGGCGGTCAGGCGCAGGGCCTCGCGTCCGCCCAGCTTCTGCCCAGCGACTCCGGCGCCCAGCGATCCCACCACTGTACCCACCAGCCCGATGGCCACCGTGAGTCCCATCTGCCGCGGACTCAAACCATACAACCGCACCAGGGTATCGATAACACCCGAGATAACGATGGTATCGAATCCAAACAGAAGACCGCCCAGCGCTCCGGTCAGGGTTGCCTTCATCAAATGGATGTTGGGCCGCATGGTCTCCAGTCTCCCAAGTTCCAAATCATCCTACAGACTGGCGCTGCTACCGGCAAACCAGTCCGTTTGATAATTTGCACAGAAGACCAGAGCACTATCATTTCACCGGCATGATGGCGCCGCACACACGCGAAGATCTCGTATTTGCCGCAACATACAAACGTAGGAAGGGAGACTCAGCCTTCCGTGCGCGCCTCTCCCGGCATCACCGCAAGCACCCGGCAGCGATGCTTGCCCACGGCGCTCCAGGCCAGAGCCATCTCGCTTTCCATGTACGCGCAATCGCCCGCCTCCAGCACCTCTTCCATGCCGCCCGCGTTCAACTGCAGCCGCCCTTCCAGCACATACACCAGCCCGCTGGTCTCGCTGAAGGCCTCCCCGCCGGTCGATACTCCGCCCGCGGAAAACTCGATCATCCTCGCCACCAGCCGGGGGTTTTCTCCCAACGCATTCAATGGGGTAATCTTGATGGCCTCAGGCCCGCGCCCGTCGCCCTGCAGGTGGGCCTTGCGCGTAATCGAGAGGGTATGCTGCGCGGGCTCAGCAAAAAAGTGGCTCATGCCCACGCCGTAGACCCGGCTAATGGTGGCCAGCGTTGGCAGCGTAGGGATCATCCGGTCCGTCTCCAGCTTGGAAAGCAGCGCCGTCGAAAGGCCGGTCTCGGCGGCCAGCCGGGACAGCGTGAGCCGCTTCTGCGTGCGTAACGAGCGTAATTTCAAGCCGATGCAATAGGGTTCCAAAGACCACTTGGCGTAAGAAACAGTCTTGGCCATCGATCACTCCTTGTGAGGGCAACTTGAAGCCCACTTCTCTAATCTGCCAGCCGCAGGGCTTCCATCTCCTGAAGAATCTCTGAAGTTTTTCTCACATGCCCCGCGCAGGCCTCAATTCTTCTTGCCTTCTTGGCCGTCCTGGAGGATTCTTTTTGAGAAGACCGCAACTTAACCGCAAAAACGCTGTCTTAGTAATTGAAGCTGGTTGGGAAGAAAAACCCAGTAGCCGGCAGGTGCTGAGAACGTTGAATCCCAGGTCCGGATCGAAAAGGGCGGGGCAGCACAAGGAGATTGTCATGAAAAAGCTTAGCCTCGTTCTGTTCGCAATGCTTCTGGCTCTGCCGTTCGCGGCAACGGCAAACGCCCAAGTGGCTGTGGGTGTCGGAGTTGGCCCTGCGGTCGCTGAAGCCCCGGATGCCTACGGTCCTCCCGTCTGCGATTGGGGCTACTACTCTTACTACCCCTACGCCTGCGCGCCCTACGGATACTACGGGCCGCAGTGGTTTAACGGCGGCTTCTTCATCGGTGTCGGCCCGTGGTACGGATGGGGCTTTAGACACGGCTGGGGCGGCTACGGCTATCGCGGCGGCTACGGATACGGGCGCGGTGGATACGCTGCAGGCTATCGTGGCGGATATGCTGGCGGGGCACGCGGTTACGCCGGCGGAGCTCGTGGTTTTGCAGGTGGCAGAGCGGCTGCGCCAGCAGCTCGTGGCGGATTCAGTGGCGGAGCCCGCGGCGGCTTTAGCGGAGGCGGTCATGCCGGTGGCGGCTTTAGTGGCGGCCACGGTGGTGGCGGCGGCCATGGCGGCGGCGGACACCGGTAATTCCTGAGATTCCTCAGGCTTTCCCCAGAGAGGCCCGTTTGCTTCGGCATGCGGGCCTCGCGTTTTGCTGGAGGCTTTTCTACGCTCCCACCGCTTGGACCGATCCTTACAAGTGAGCCGGTTTCTCGCCAGCCAACACGGCCAGCCGGTCGGCGATCCGCTCGGCAGCGGCAGGATGCGCCTGCGTGCGCGCCGCTTCGCCCATGGCAGCCAGTTGCTTCGGCGAAGTCAGCAGCCCCGTGAGTGTATTCACTAACTTGTGTGGAATCTTTAAATCCTGCTCAACAAGGAATACAGCAGCCCCGGCATCCACCATGGCCTCGGCATTGCGCTTCTGGTGCTCATCGGCAGAGGCGGCAAATGGCACCAGCAGGCTGGGCTTGCCGGCGGCAGCCAGTTCAGCCACCGTGGAAGCGCCGCTGCGCGCCATCACCAGATGCGCGGCGGCAAAACGCGGCGGCATATCGTCGAAAAACGGCCGCACCTCCCACCGCTTGGGGTCCGCGCCGCTGGCTTCATAGGCCGCCTGGGTCGATTCGATGTGGCGAATCCCGCTCTGGTGCAGCACCGTGAGCCCCGGAACCGCATCGAGAAGCGCGCCAACGATCTGGGGCAGATGCGTATTGAAAATATGCGCGCCCTGCGATCCCCCAAAGACCAGCAAGTGGGGCGCAGCGCCCAAGGGCGGATGGAGGTGGAAGAACTCCGGGCGCACTGGAATGCCTGTCACCTCGCAGTTGTGAAACCACTTCATTGCCGCGGGAAAGTTGACCGCCGCGGCCTGCACCTTCATGCCCACCAGCCTGTTAGCCAGCCCCGGCATGGCGTTAGGCTCAAAGGCCATGGTTGGTACTTTGAGCCTGAGCGCAGCCGCCATCGCCGGCCCGGAGGCGTAGCCGCCTACTCCGAACACAACGCTCGGCTTGAACTCGCGAATCAGCTTCTGGCAGTCGGTGATGCTCTTCGGCAGGCGCAACAAGGTGCGCAGCCGGGTTATCAGCGACACGTTCTTGAGCGGGCCTATATCGATGAGGCGCAGGTTAAAGCCAGCCTCGGGCACCAGGCGAATCTCCATGCCCCGCGCCGTGCCCACAAACAGCACCTCGGCCGCGTAGCGATCGACCAGCTCGTGAGCCACCGCCAGCGCGGGGATGATGTGGCCACCCGTGCCGCCACCGGCAATGAGAACGCGCAATTGCGACAATCAACTTCCTTTCAATACGGAACTTGTGGGTTAAAATCTGGCACAAAAACTTTGGGAATACTCTCGATTCTTTTCGCAATATCCTTTGGCTACATCAGCGCCAGCCGGGGTTATTCCCGAGACAATGCCCAGATTTAGCAATCTAAATTGGCTAATGTGATCCCAGTCAATCTTCTTTATATCCTCCATCGAGTATTGGATATCAAACGCTCCGATTATCCTGCTTGGTTTTGGATTTCCATAGTCATCTTTTCCGCCTCCAGCATCCCCGACAATATGAAAAACTATGTTTTGCCCAGGGCTACCCTCCTTGATTTCATGCTTCATAATACTCTCCATGTCCAATATGGCTGAGTACATGTCCGTGTCTCCAGCATCCCATCCTCTGAGCTTCAAGGTGACATCAAGTTCTGTATTGCCTCCAACAATGGAGGTGTTGTGATTCAGAACGCTTGTAGGGTATCTGAATTTGAAACATCCGTTCAAATCTGCGGAAATATAAGCACACACGGTAAGCGCAATGAAGGATACGGCCAGTACTGAGCCTCTCCAAATCGTCCAAAAATTGGATGATATAACGCTGAAGCTGACATCGGTACTCGCACTTTGAATGGGGGCTTTAGCCACTGGAGCATGCTTATCAGGCTTTC
>Ga0302197_10003986_pt1 | contig 13180 bp, 13 predicted proteins | sample II_Bog_N2_1_FD_193526 | JGI IMG/M metagenome (GOLD analysis project Ga0302197, IMG submission 193526) | Peat permafrost microbial communities from Stordalen Mire near Abisko, Sweden - II_Bog_N2_1 | ecosystem: Environmental > Terrestrial > Soil > Wetlands > Peat | place: Sweden: Abisko...
TTGAGCGCGGTAACGGCCTGGGAACTGGGAATTAAGCAGGCGCTGGGCGGCTTGACCTTACTTCAACCGGTTTCAGAAATGGTTCGCACTCATAGCATGACTGAATTGCCGGTGACCATTCAGCATGGGGAAGCGGTGCGCGATTTGCCCCTTCTTCATCGCGACCCCTTCGACCGCCTGCTGGTTGCGCAGGCAATCGTCGAGGGTCTGGTTCTGGTTACAGGCGACCGATTACTGCTCCGCTACGGAATTCCGGTTCTGCTCGCTTAACGACTACTGACCTCTGACCGATGAAAACTGACCACTGTTCTACGTGATCTCCTCGGTGTCGTAGATCAGGCCGCCGCGCTTTTTGGGGACGCCGTGGACGCTGGCAAGCAGGTCTTCGACGACGTCTTCCAACTGGCGCTGGGTTTCGATGACGGCGCTCATGCTCTTCAGGTCTTCAGGCTCGATGACGCGCTCGACGAGGGCGACGGCGTGGCACTGGGCGACATGATCGAGATTGAGCCCCTCCGGAGTTTTGGCTTTGATGCTGATCTGGTCGATGCCGAGGCTGAGCAGGTCGGCAATCCGCGCGCGCATCTCATCGGAGATGGGGACAATCCGGGGCGCGGCCAGAATGAGAGTCGTGTCGATGTTCACGATACGGTAGCCGGCGTGTTGCAGCTCTTCCTGAGCGAGGTTGAGAAAGATGGCTGAGTCGGCGTCCTTCCAGCGCGGATCGCCCGGCGGGAAAAAGCTGCCGATGTCGCCGGCGGCGATGGCGCCCAATAGTGCGTCGGTAATGGCGTGCAAGAGCACGTCCCCGTCAGAGTGGCCGGCCAGGCCCTCCGGGTGATCGAGCGTCAGGCCGCCGATGCGCAGCGGCACACCCGGCTGAAATACGTGCGAATCAAAGCCGAATCCGATCCGTGTTTCCATGATCTGCCTGGGTCTCCGTGCCTGTGGTTCAGAATCCCGTCCCGGTGACAAACGCAAAATCCGCGCGGACCCGCCATCAGCGGGCGCGCTGGCGGAGGTAGAACTCGGCCAATTCCAGGTCGCCCTGCTTGGTGATCTTCAGATTAACCTGAGAGCCGGGGACAACCGCTACCGGAAGGCCGGCGCGCTCCACCACAGAAGCCTCGTCGGTGCCCACAAATCCGTCGGTCATGGCCTCGGCAAAGGCGCGCTGCAACAGTCCATAACGAAAGCCTTGGGGGGTCTGCGCCAGCACCACGAACTCGCGTGGAATGGTGGAGGTGATCAGCGCTCCATGCGCGGTTCGCTCAACCTGCTTGATGGTATCCACGGCCGGCATGCCGACTATGGCGGCGCCGTGTTCGATGACCGCGTCAATGGTCCGCTCGATGGTGGCCGCATCGATCAGCGGACGCACCGCGTCATGCACCAGGACAATGTCGTCCGGCTCGGCGGCCAGAGCGGCCAGCGCGTGGGAGACTGACTCCTGGCGGTTGTCGCCGCCTTCGACGACGCGAACCCGATCGGCAAAGCCGTACTCGGCGATCTGGGCCTGGACGCGCTCCATCTCCGGCTTGCGCACGGCCACATAGATGGCCGTCACCCGCGCAACGGACGCAAAGGCGCGAAGCGAATGGATCAGGATGGGAACTCCATCCAGCGCCAGAAACTGCTTGGGCTGCGGCCCAGCCATCCGGGTGCCCAGCCCAGCTGCGGGAAGAATCGCGAATACTTGCATACCGGCTGGAGTATACAACGGCTGGGGGCAAAGTGCGCGGGGATTCCAAGCAGCGAGAACCAAAACTGCAATCTCCGGGCACGGTGCGGCATCGCCGCCTTATCATTTTGGGATGCGCCCGATGCCGGCCCCGACGCTGCCGATTGACACCACGCTGCTCAAGCCAGGTCTGCGCTTGGCCGTCGGACTGTCGGGCGGCGCCGACTCGGTAGCTTTGCTGCGCGCCCTGGCCGAGCGGAGCCGGGAGCTGGGGCTGGTATTGCACGCCGCCCACCTGCACCACGGCCTGCGCGGCGAAGAGGCGGACGGCGACCTGGCCTTTGCCCGCGGACTGGCGTCCGAGCTGGGTTTGCCGTTTCACGAGGCGCAGGTAGATGCCGGAGCGGCAGCCAAGGAGAACGGAGAGACCATCGAGGAGGCCGCCCGCCACCTGCGCTACCAATGGTTCCGGCAACTGATGGCGTCGGGCGAGGTGGAGGCGATTGCCACCGCGCATACCCGCGACGACCAGGCCGAAACCGTGCTGGCCAAGTTCCTGCGTGGCGCCTGGACCGAAGGACTCAGCGGCATTTACCCGGTGATGGAGTTTCCCGATGGCCAGATCCTGCGTCCGCTGCTGGGAGCCGCGCGGGCTGAGGTGGAGGCTTATCTGGGCTCGCTGGGCCAGGGCTGGCGCGAGGACTCCTCCAACCGTCATCTCAGCTTCACCCGCAACCGTATCCGCCACGAGTTGCTGCCGCTGCTGGAGGGTTGGAACCCGCAGTTGCGCGAGCATCTTTCGCAGATGGCCGAACTGGCCCGCGACGAGGAAGCCTGGTGGCAGGCCGAATTAGGTCGCCTGGCCTCGCAGTTGCTCCTGCATGGCCGGCCGGTTCGGGGCGGGGGTCGAGGTGGGGGCCGCGCAGCCGGAGATGGTCTGGCCGCGTCTCTGTCGATTGATGCCGGGAGGCTGGCCGCACTTCCACCGGCCCTTCAGAGGCGGCTCCTGCGTTACGCGGTTGAAGAGTTGGGAGCCAAGGCGGATTTTCCCGCGACCGAAGCCCTTCGCGCGTTGGCGCTCAAGGGCCGCGCCGGCCAGAAGCTTGCATTGACTAGCTGGCTCGCGGCCGAGCGAACGCCCCGCGAACTGCGGCTTGCGGTCGGCGGGAGAGATGCGTCAGTGGCTGTGCCCGAGTACAGCGTGGCGATTCCGGGCGAGGTGGCGGCTACGGCCTTCGGTCTCCGGCTCCGGATCGAGGTCATCGCGCCCGCCGAAGTCACCGAGGGCCAAACGGCCACAGTCCGCAACTGGAGGCCGGGCGACCGCGTGAGGTTGCGCCACTCGTCCGGCCAACGAAAGGTGAAGGAGATTTTGGAACGCCTGAGGGTTACCGGTTCCAGGCGCGCGCTTTGGCCGGTCGTTGAACTCAATGGGCAAATCGCATGGATGAGGGGAGTGGAACTGGAGCCGACGCATGGAATTGCCTTTGTGCAGTGCGGTCTGGATGGCGACGGCGGCTGACATTCCTCATGAACGGGGTTTCGGTTGGGGTTCGTGGATGGCTGACCGCAGAATGCTGCCGTAGAACGGCCTTCTGATTGCTGCAAGATTCTCGGCCTTGAGAGTACAATCAAGGTTACTGCTCTCCCAGGGCGGCAGGGTAATTGTGTCTGCTGACAAAGCTTTGTGGAGTTTCTGTGACTTCGAGGGATGTTTCGGCGTCTAAAGGGAGGATGCAGGCAGTGCTGGAGAACCGCCTGGCGGCCTCTCCGGCACCGGAAAAGAGGGATTCCGTTGAATTCGACCATTAAAACGCTCATATTCTGGGTTTGTATCATCGCCTCCATGGTGGTTCTCTGGGGGATGTGGCAGAAGAGCGCCGGCCTGACCAAGGACACGGAGATTTCCTACTCCGACCTGTATAACCAGGTGAAGCAGAACAAAGTACTCGATGCTGAAGTTCAGGGCGGCGAACTGCACGGCCATATGAAGGCCACGGCCAAAGAACAGTTTCACACCCATGTTGGAGACCACTTCGATCCTCTTGAGGCGGCGTTCCTGGCCTCCGATGCCCACTTCTCAAAGAAGCCCGAGCAGAGCAACTTTCCGTTGCAACTGCTGGTCAACCTCGGCCCGTTCGTTCTGCTGATCGGCATCTGGTTCTTCTTCATGCGGCAAATGCAGTCGGGCGGCAACAAGGCGATGTCGTTCGGCAAGAGTCGGGCGCGCCTGCTCTCGATGCAGCAGAAGAAGATCACCTTCAAGGAAGTGGCCGGCGTGGACGAGGCCAAGGAAGAGCTGAAGGAGATTATCGAGTACCTGCGGGAACCGGCGAAGTTTCAAAAGCTGGGCGGACGCATTCCCAAGGGCGTGCTGCTGGTGGGGCCTCCAGGAACCGGCAAGACGCTGCTGGCCCGCGCCGTGGCCGGCGAGGCCAATGTGCCATTTTTCTCCATCTCAGGCTCCGATTTTGTTGAGATGTTCGTCGGCGTGGGCGCCAGCCGCGTCCGCGATCTGTTTGAGCAGGGCAAGAAGAACGCGCCTTGCATCATCTTCATTGACGAAATCGACGCCGTGGGCCGGCATCGCGGCGCAGGGCTGGGCGGCGGACACGATGAGCGCGAGCAGACGCTGAACCAGTTGCTGGTGGAGATGGACGGCTTTGAATCGAATGACGGCGTAATTCTGGTGGCTGCGACGAACCGGCCCGATGTTCTGGACCCGGCATTGCTGAGACCTGGCCGGTTTGACCGCCGCGTTGTGGTGGGCCTGCCGGACGTGCGCGGCCGCGAGGAGATTTTGCGTGTGCACGTAAAGAAGGTTCCCATCGCCGACGACGTGAATCTGAACGTGCTGGCGCGTGGAACTCCGGGCTTCAGCGGAGCCGATCTGGCCAATATGGTCAACGAGGCCGCGCTGAGCGCCGCGCGCATGAACCGCAAGCAGGTTGTGATGTACGACTGCGAAGTGGCCAAGGACAAGGTGCTGATGGGCGCGGAGCGCAAGTCCATGCTGCTCACCGAGGAAGAAAAGCGGGTGACGGCCTATCACGAGGCCGGCCACGCGCTGGTCTCGTTCAAGCGCGAGCACTCCGACCCGATTCACAAGGTCACCATCATTCCACGCGGCATGGCTCTGGGCGTCACTGTCTTCCTGCCCGGCGACCGGCACAATTACACGCGGGAATACCTGGAAGCCAATCTGGCCATCTCCTACGGCGGGCGCGTGGCGGAGGAGATCTTCCTCAACCAGATGTCCACCGGGGCGGGCAGCGATATTGAAAGCGCCACCGACCTGGCTCGGCGCATGGTCTGCGAGTACGGCATGAGCCGGCTGGGCCCGCTCACCTTCGGCAAGAAGGAGGAGCAGATCTTCCTGGGTCGCGAGATTGCTCAGCACCGCGACTTCAGCGAGGAGACCGCGCGCCAGATCGACCTTGAAGTGCGGCGGCTGATCGACGAGGCCTACCAGTCGGCACATTCCATCGTGGAGTCGAACGCCGACGCCATGCATCGCATCGCGGCGGCCCTGCTGGAGCGGGAAACCATCGACGCTGAAGAGGTGCAGATGCTCATTGACGGCAAGGAGCTGCCGCCATTGCGCTCCATTCTGGCTTCGCCCAGCGACACCGGCAGCAATGATGTGCAGCAGGTTCTCAAGCCGGAAAGCCGCGGCGGACCGGGCTACCCGGAGGGCTCGCCTTCACCGGCGTGACGGCAACGATTTTCAAGAACAAAAAGGGCCACTCCAATTCGAGTGGCCTTTTTTGTTCTGTCACGCTTGGGGAAAGAGGCGCCTTGCAGCGCCGGGTTAAGGAACTTCTCTCCCCGCTCCGGCGTATCCGTTCCGTAGATGCAGCGGAAAGGATATCCATGCGCATTGTGACCGGTCGTTTCTTCGCATTCCCATCCATCGTTCTATTGGCTGTGATTCTTCCTCTGTGCGGCAGATTATCGAATGCGCAGAGCAAGGATTTCAACCTCGAGCTTCATGCCAACTCCCACGGCACCGCGGCTGACGTTGGCTTGCCCGCCTATCCCGGCGCGACTATCGACAAAGAAGCAGAGGACAGCTCCGCGGCCGACCTCGGGTTCACCTTTGGCGACAACCACTTCAGATTGATTGTCGCCAAGTATCTGACCAAGGACTCGCCCGAGAGAGTTTTGGACTTCTATCGCAAATCGCTCTCGCGGTATGGCGAAGTGCTGGAATGCAACCAGGGCAAGCCTGCCGGCACGCTATCGGCGACGCACAGCGGGCTGACCTGCTCTGGCAATAAAGAAGACCACTTGACCGTGACTGACAATGCGGTCCTCTCCGGCCTTCACGAGATCCGCGCGGGCTCTCCCCATCGTTTTCGGATCGTGGCAATTGATGAGTCCCATCCCGGATCGACGCGCTTTGTCCTTCTATATATCGAAACGCCCACGGAGAAGGACACGGGCGGAAAATCAATGTAGGCCGCCGACAACGGTGAGCCGGCGGCTTCGGACAATTGAGGATTCAATTCAATGAGGGCTGAGGCCCGCGTTGATCCTGTCTGATCAGGCGCCCAGACCAAGACCCGGAGCTGCAAGCTTCCGGTATGCCGTAACGGCCAGTCCCAGCCACTCTCTAATTCGCTGCCCTCAGAAGATCCTGTAGCCGATGCCCATGCTGGCACCGTAGGGCGAGAGCGTGGAGTTGCCCCACAGGGGCCAGTACTGATACTCGACATCCACAGCCCGGAAGCTGAGCCGCTTGGTCAGCCTCACGTCCATGCCACCGCCGAAGGCCAGGGCTGTGAAACTGCCATGATCGTTATAAGGGTCGAAAACCATCTTGGAGTAACCGGCCAAGGCCTTGGCATAGATGCTGGAGCGCCTGAAACGAAAGACAGGAACTCTGGGACCGATGAGGTAGTTGTCCTGGGAGATATTATCAAACTGGTTGAAGCGCTGCCAGCGGCCTTCGGCCTCAATCTGCACCCAGCGAGTCAATCTCACGTCCACATAGGCGCCCGCGCCAAAGAGCGGTTGGCTGCTGGCTTGCGCGACAGGGTAGTAGATGCCGGCAGGGGCTGACCCGGTGCATCCCGATGAGCAGGCAAACTTCCACTGACCTGCGAAATCAGGCTGGAAGATGGAGGCCATTCCGCCGGCGGTGATGGAAAACTGGCCTTCAGTGGCCGCGGGAACCGATTGCGCGCTGGAGGCAACAGCCCCGGCGGCAAGCAAAATCGAAGACAACACAACGCCAAATCGTTTCATAGGCACAAGGTGCGTTCAGTCCGGGGCTAAAACATGTTGCCGGAAAAGCAAGTTCAAGCAAACGATTCTTGAGATTTCAGGGCCCGAATGCGCCCCACGGCGCATTCGGGATCCGTGGATTCCCTGCGGATGCTACTGCTGCGGCGGGTTCGAGGTTCCCGTAAGCTGCTGGGGGGCGTCGGCGGGAGCCGGCTGCGCCGCAGGCGGAGCTGCCGGAGGGGCCGCATCGGAACCAGCCGGCGGAGTTGTGGTTGGAGCCGCCTCGGACGTGGCAGGCGGAGCCGTTTCGGGAGCGGTGGGAGGAGCCGCCGGCGGAGCGGATGCAGCCGGAGGCGTGGGCGTGGCGAGAGCAGGAACCGATGGCGCCAGCCGCGACGCATCATAGCGCTGCAGCTTGAAGAAGATCGGCGTCAACTCGAAAGGCATTTTGTCGCGGGGATTCATGTATGCATAGATCTTGGCGTTGAGCTGATGCACCTTGTCGTCCCAGGGATCAGTCTTAAGCCAACTGCCCAGGGGCAAGGCCGGACGCTGGCTGAGATCGTCCCAGTTCAGCGCGGGCGCCATCCTCATCAGATCGGCCATCCACGGAGTGCCGGTTCCGTCGGTCTTGTTGAGCAGCGAGTCGCCGAGCTTGGGAGTGTTGAGCGCCTTCAGCTCCTTCTCCCGCTTGACCAACTGCGCGTAGTAGAGGCCGGCCGAAGGGAGCTTGTCTTTGTACATGGAGTTCTGGAGGTACTCCATCGCCCGCTTGGCAGCCTCAATGTTGTCGTGGTCCGAGTGGTACATGTCGATGCGCTGGAAGGTCGCCGTGTCGGGAAAGAGCAACCGGTCGTTGAAGGCGTAGCGGGTGTCAATGTGGTGGCCCATGACGATGTGGGCCAGTTCCATGGCTACCACCGAGGCGATCGCTTCCTCGCTCGGCAGGGTGTCGATCAGCCCTTTGCTGATCAGGATGGTATTGCCGACGGTGGTGGTTTCAATTGTGTCGGTCAGCAGGATGCGCGTGTGCACCTGGTCGGTAAAGGCAAGGTCATTGGGCACTTGCAGGTTGATGACGATCTGGTCCAGGACGGTGTTTTCATAGCCGCCCGGGGTAAGGGGCGCCACCAGGCCGGCTTCCACGAGCCGGTCGATCACGTTGTTTTCAGCCTGTGTCACCCAGGCGCGCGTGGCCTGGAGGGGGCCTACGTCCTGCGAGTCGTCGCTCTTGTCGACCGCGTCGTCCACCTTCACGCTCACGTTCTCGCTCTCTCGCGTGGGCAGCTTGAGCGAGTAACCCCAGAAGTGCGTCTGGGCTCTCAGACCACCCGACTTTTCGCCCTGAATGCGCTGAGTCTCCTCCACGTAAATGGCCACCGGCAGCCAGATGCCCGGCTGTACGTTCATCCGCCAACTGTCGAAGTGAAAGAAGTAGCGCGAGTCGTCCTCGGACTTGGGCGAGGTAAAGGTGCCGTTGAAGCGGACCACGTTGCCGTCCTGATCCTCAATCCAGATGCGCCCCAGGAACCTGCCCATCCCGCTCACCTTCGGGTGCACGTCGTAGACCCAGGTGCGCACCGAGCCGAGAAACTCCCGGCGCACATAGCTGAAGACGTAGTGCTGGTTGTCGAAGCCCTTGGGATCAAGGAACATCATTTCGGTGAACCCGAGCGGGTTATAGGTGAAGTGCCTGTCCAGCTTCAGAGCCTTGCTCAGCCCAGCGATGGAGGCAAATGAGCCCTTGAAGAAGCCATGACTGGCTTTCTTGGAGCGCGGGTCATAGGTCTTATCGAAGAAGCCCTTGCCGAAGTCGACGCGGCTGAGCATGTACTCGTCGGAGGTCGGCACCTGGTAAAGTTTGATGTCCGGCTTGGTGTTCTGAATATATGTTTCCACCAGGGGGGTTCGCTGCTGAATGCTCTTGATCAGCACCTTCTCGCGGCCGATGGCTTTTTCCACCAGTGCTGCCTGCTCCGGTGTGAGCTGATGAGCCTGCGGATACTTTGGCTGCTTCTTTGCATACGCGCAGGACACACTCAGGCTGATGAACAGGAAGGGGAGGGATAGCTTACGAAAGGTCATGTCAAGCTCCTAAGCTGAGTTCTTTCAAGTCTTCTTCTGGCCGCCTGCGCCATTCCGGCATCCCGCGGCTGAGCGCAGCCAATGTTCTTGCGTGCATTCCCGATGTTACGCCAATTGAAACGTGATCGTGATGTTGGTTGTCATGTCCACCGCCTGTCCGTTGCGCGTGGCCGGGCGGAATCGAATCTGCTCCGCAACGCGCCGCGCCTCTTCATCCAGCCCATGTCCCAGGCCATGAACAACACCCTGCACCACGACCTGGCCGCCGGCTGTAAACGTAACGCGCAGGATCACATCGCCCTGCACCTTGAGTGATTTGGCTTCGGTGGTGTACTCGGGAACCGGCTTGGAAATGACCACCAGGTTTGTGGAGAGCGGTCCGGCAACCGGCCTGGAGACGGCCACCACGGCCGTGGGCGCGGTGGGAACGCCGGCCGAGGCTACCTTGCCCGTGTTGCCCGTTGGAGCCGCAGCCGTAGCTTGCGGAACAGCCGCCGCAGCCACCTTGCCGCCCGGTCTTCCGTTGTTGTTGCCGAATTTGGTTCCATCGCCGATACCGGTCGAGCCTGGCACTCCATGGGGCGCGCCGACCGGGCCGCGCCTGCCGCCATATTCGTTGCCGATGGCGGCCACGGTAGCCGGCCCTCTGGCATTCGGATTCGGAGTGACCCCGAAGGTCTGGCCCAGATGGACCGGAGCGGTCGACACCTTGCGGCTGTTGTCCTGAGCCGGCATGGCCGCCGGGGCCAGCGCCGACTTCGGCTGTGGCGCTTCGACCACATTCGGCTTCTCGTTCTTGAAGATCGGCGCCGGCAGCTTGACTTCAGCCACAATGGGCTTGAGGTCCGGCTTGGGCTCCGGCTTGGGAATGTTGATCTTGGGCGCCTCAAACTGGATCTCGGGAACCTTCACCTCCTCAATCGGGGGCGGAGGAGGCATCTTGACCTTTGGCGGTGGCGGCGGCGGCTTGGTCGGCAGGATCAGCAGCGTCTCCTCATACCTATGCTGATCGATTGCCTTCTTGGCCGTCATTCCAATATAGAAAGCAAAAGCCAGAATCAGCCCATTGATCACCGTGCTGGTGATAAACGAGCCGGGACTGCGCTCCGGTTCGGGAAGCAATCCGAAATTTGCCTGCTCCAAATCAGGTTTCACCGGCATAGTTTCAGTCCTCGCTCGCAACTGTTGGGGCGGCGCAATGTTGATTTCGCGGTCCGGAACCCGCCGGACGCCGCATATTGCGGCAGATCCGCGCGTCGAGAGCTTCGATTTTTCGCAGAGGCCTGGCACGACTTTCCAGATATATCGGCAGGCAGAGGGGAATCCGCAGCCGTCTTCCATGGAGACGGCGCAGAAGCGGTTGGCGCTCCCGTTCGCTCTACACGGCGGGAGCACGCCGGGAAGGTCACGGTCCCGCTGCGCACAGGCACCCAACCAGATTCAAATGGTCCTTGCATATGTCCGATTGGGGAAAGAGAGAAATCGCTGCTCATAGTTATCGCGTGTCGTGCGGCAAATCCGGCCCAACTGCGACAAGACCCCGCCGTGCGAGGCTCCGTGCAATACGGATTGACGGTCGGTTGGACCTTGGACATTCGAAATCTCCCATTCACGCCCAAGGCATTCAGCAAAAATGCAATCCCTCGGTTTCGAGAGGGATACCCAATTCCCAGCCTGCGCAAGATGGCGCTTGCGACGGCCAAGCCCTGCGCCGGTACGGACAGCCCAGAGAACTTGCCACGGCAAGCCGTCTTTTCGACGGTCTGAAAGGGCGGCCACCAAGCCAACCCCGCCGTGCCCTCTACAATAAACTTTAGGCTAAACCAAAGATTTTGGGAAGGGACAGTTTTTTTGTGAAGATCCTGGTTACTGGCGGTGCGGGGTACATAGGTAGTACAGTCTCTGGACTATTAGCCGAAAACGGACATAAGGCCGTCGTATTCGACAATCTCAGCCACGGCCGGCGCGACCTTTTGCCCCCCGGCGTTGAGTTCATCGAGGGAGAACTGGCAGACCGGGCCGCTCTGGAGAATATCTTTGTTTCGGCTAAGCGCCACGGAAGTCCTTTCGACGGCGTTCTTCACTTCGCTGCCCTGATCGAGGCAGGCGAGTCGATGCTCCATCCCGAGCGGTTCTTCCGCAACAATAGCGCCTCGACCCTGGCCCTGCTGGAGGCGATCCTCGCCCACGGCCCCCGCCGACTGGTCTTCAGCTCCACTGCCGCCGTGTATGGCGAGCCGGAAGTGGTTCCAATCAAAGAGGATGCTCGTTTGCTCCCGACCAATCCCTACGGCGAGTCAAAGTTGCTGGTGGAGCGAATGCTGGGCTGGTTCCACCGCATCCACGGCCTGCGCTACGCTTCGCTGCGCTACTTCAACGTGGCTGGCGCGGCTGAAGGGCCGGGGGGAATCACGCGCGGCGAGGCCCACGAGCCCGAATCCCACCTGATTCCGCTGGTGCTGGATGTGGCTTTGGGCCGCCGGTCATCGATCAAGATTTTCGGAGATGACTATCCAACCCCCGACGGCACCTGCATCCGCGACTACATTCACGTCTCCGACCTGGCGGATGCCCACCTGCTGGCCCTCAAGGCTCTCGAAACCAGCCCTGCCGCCGAGAGCGGCCTGATCTTCAACCTGGGCAACGGACGGGGATTCAGCGTTTTGGAAGTGATTGAATCGGCCCGCCGCGTAACGGGACATCCCATCCCTGCTGAGATCCATCCCCGACGCCCCGGAGACCCTGCCGTACTGGTCGCCAGCTCTGAAAAGGCTATCCGCGAATTAGGCTGGAAGCCGCGCTACATCCAGCTGGATGAGATCGTCCGGACTGCGTGGATCTGGCATCAGAAGCGGTACACTTGAGTCGTCAGGAGAACCCCCACGATTGATGTTTCAAAGCCAACGGACCAGCAGTTGTTTGAACTGCACGCGAAGATTGAGGACGAACTTCTGGAGAGGGAAATCATACGCACCCGGAATAACCCGACCGGAGACTTGGCGGAATATCTCTTTCGCAAGGCATTTCCAAAATGGAAACCGGCAGAGAACTCGCAAAAGGGTTTCGACGCAATCGGCCCGGCCCCGGACAAATTGAGATACCAGATTAAAGGCCGTCGAATCGCCGAACGGAACGGATCCCGGCAGTTGTCCGCGATTCGTAACCTCGAAGAAAGGCACTTCGATTTTCTCGCGGGATTGTTGTTCAACAAGGATTACAGCGTTTACAAAGCGGCCCTCATCCCGCACTCGGTATTGTTAGGTCTGAAGAGAGAACGGAAACATATCTCATTTCAAGAACACACCAACAGCCACGTCTTCTTACTCGTTGAGGACATCTGGGAAGATCCTCGTGTCAAAGATGTGACGGAAAAACTTCGGGCGGTCTGGCATTAGTCGGCACCTCGTTGGCAACAGAGCAGACGATCCCTTGCTTCAGTAGGACGAAAATGTAGCTACTCTTGTAAATATATTTGTGGTATTCTATCGCTGTGGAGTTCGAGTGGGATCTCGCGAAGGCTAAAGCTAACCTGCGCAAGCACAAGGTTCCGTTTCTGGTGGCCTGCGAGGTCTTCAAGGACAGCGGCAGGCTTGAGCGTCTGGACAGCTCCGGCGACTACGGCGAGGAACGGTGGATCGTTCTGGGCCTTGCCGGACGAAAGATTCTTTCTGTGGTCTATACACAACGCGGCCAGCGGGTCCGCTTAATCTCCGCACGAAGGGCAGATCGTAATGAACAGCGAAGCTACTGGATTGGTGACATACCGGCTTGATCCCGACAACCCTCCTGTCTTGACGGCTGAGGAGCAGCAGGCGTGGACGGAACTCCAGGAGATGGGCGATGAAGACATCGACTACAGCGACATCCCGCCACTGCCAACCACCGGCTGGCGGCGCGTCTCCGAGCTGGTTCCGGCGGAGAACAAGCAGCAGATCACGCTGCGGCTCGATGCCGATTTGATCGCGTTCTTTCGCGCTACAGGGCGGCGCTACCAGAGCCGCATCAATGCGGCGCTGCGCGAGTATGTGAGCGCACAGAAGAAGGCCGTGTAGCCAGCGAGGACTGCTTCCCTGCCGCCTCCTGCTGGCTTCTTGTACGCGTCAATTCAAGACGGCTTTCCCCGCCCACTTGCCGATTGTGAGCCTCTCTCGATAAAGTGACACCCATATGGAGTTCTCGCGGGGT
>Ga0302197_10003992_pt1 | contig 13170 bp, 12 predicted proteins | sample II_Bog_N2_1_FD_193526 | JGI IMG/M metagenome (GOLD analysis project Ga0302197, IMG submission 193526) | Peat permafrost microbial communities from Stordalen Mire near Abisko, Sweden - II_Bog_N2_1 | ecosystem: Environmental > Terrestrial > Soil > Wetlands > Peat | place: Sweden: Abisko...
TTTTAAATTTTGATATTACAAACGGACTATATCCGTCAGGCCCTGTGATTTATACGGCAGGCGTATTATATGGAGCCACCTCCGATGGAGGCGCCCATAGCGAGGGTATACTATTTTCCATAGATACTACCGGTGGCAACTTTAAAGACCTTTTTGATTTTAGCGGTACAAATGGCTCCCAGCCTGAATATGCAGGTGGCGCATTAGTACTCAACGGAAATATGTTGTATGGTAGTACCTATTATGGCGCTGCACATGACAGCGGTTGCATTTTTTCCATCGATACTAACGGAACCCGCTATAGCGACTTATACGACTTTACCGGCCCCCAAGGTGCAAACCCCGAAGGCTCACTAACGCTTTTAGGAAGCACTTTATATGGTGCTACTGCCGGTGGAGGCACTACCCATCAGGGAGTTATTTTTAGTTTTGATACAGCCGTTGTAACAACCACTGCAATCCGTGACAGTATATGCCCGGGAGATTCTGCTTTGGTTTTCGTAAGCGGAATAAGGGGAGCCACCTTTAGGTGGAGCCCCGGTGGAGCCACCAAGGATAGTATTTACGTTCACCCGGTATCCTCCACCATTTATACAGTTACAACTACTCAGGGTGTGACCACTTATACAAACACTGTAAAAGTTACAGAAGTTCCTCTGCCTACCCCAGTCCTTAGCGGAACATCTTATGTATGCAGGGGGCATAAAGATACTGTTAACGTAAGCGGTGCAACCAAGTATAAATGGAGTGACGGAAAAACTTCCGGTACCAGCTATTATACCGGAGATATTAATGCCGACTCAACCATATATTTGACTGCTTACAACGCGCTTGGTTGTTCGGTAACGGATACTTTTAAAATTAGAGTCGATAGCAATTGCATTACAACAGGAATTAACCAATTACAATACGCAAACCAAATTCAGATTTTCCCGAATCCTAATAATGGTGTATTTACCTTACAGTCATCAGGACTAAGTGGTAAGTCCTCCGTCGAGATTTATAGCGTGCTTGGGGAACGGATCTATGCCCATCCGTTTACCAGTCAAAACCCACAGTTTACAATTGATTTAAGCAATCAACCGGAAGGAATTTATCTGTACAGGGTTTTGGATGAAAATGGAAATTCGATTGGAACGGGAAAACTGATTATTCAGAAATAAAGAGAAGGTACTTGTTTATGATGATGGGTTAAGGCACAAATTCCTCACTTACCACCTCATTCTTCCTACCCGACAGCTTATATATAGCTATCAGTAATAAAGTAACCAGTAGGGTGCTGGTAATGATATACCAATAATCTCCGGCTTGTGTGCCTACTTTCTCAACCGAATCGGTTATGGTTTTGCGCTCTTCCAGGTATGAGAAAATAACGGCCGTTCCATTATTTATAAAATGTGCAAAAATAGTTACCCATAAAGAACCCGACCAAACCAACAGGTAGCCCAAATAAACACCCATTAACATGCGGGGTAAAAAGCCATAAAACTGCAAATGTATGGCACTAAAAATGGCACCCGTTAACCATATTCCCACATGCACATTTTTAGTCATCTTTATTAATATCTTTTGCAACACACCCCTGAAAAAAAGCTCCTCAGCAACCGCTGCCACCAAGGCAATCATAATAAGGTTAAGTATTAAATCGTAAAAAGTCTGGTGGTTTAAAAAAGCCACTGTAAGGGCATCGTCCTGCGCTTCGCTGGCTTTCATCCATTCCTCTATTCCATGCATCCATTGGGGCAATTGCAGGTAGCTGTTTATCTCTTGCAAGTAATTTATTAACGGGGCAGCTACAAACATTACAATTCCTCCTAAAAGCAATATGGATATTTTACCTATGCGGTTAATCTGCAAATACTCCATACGCCTGCGGGAAACCAAAAAGGCAAGAACCGCCACAGGCAAAATAAAAATAATGACAGAGGAGATTATCTGCAGAAATTTTAAAACTTGAATAACCTCAGGATTACTGAAAGCATTTGGAGATTGAAGCAGCAGTAGGTTTACCTTGCCCGTCATTTGTAAAAGCATCATTACAACGAACAGGAGGAAAATAGACATTCCCGTCAATCCTAAAAATATCAACAATTGAGCACCTGAACTACTCCTTTCAAAAGGAGCCGGAGTTTCGTTTTCCACAGTAATTATTTAGTTTGGTGTATCTTTGTGTTTTCTATAAAGCAAAAATAGGTATTTATTACAGATGGTTAAGATAGGCTCCCTTGAATTACCCGACTTCCCTTTGTTACTGGCTCCTATGGAGGATGTAAGCGATCCTCCGTTCAGGCATGTATGCAAGCAGCAGGGCGCCGATATGCTTTACACGGAATTCATTTCATCGGAAGGCTTGATCAGGGATGCCGTTAAAAGCCGCAAAAAACTCGATATATTTGAAAATGAAAGACCGGTAGGCGTACAGCTTTTCGGCAGCGATATTGAGTCTATGCGCGAAGCAGCTATTATTGCAGAAGAGGTACACCCGAATTTAATTGACATAAATTATGGCTGCCCTGTTAAAAAAGTAGCTTGCAGGGGCGCAGGAGCCGCCCTTTTGCAGGATATTCCTAAAATGGTGCTTATGACCTCGGAAATTGTAAAAGCCGTTAAACTGCCTGTAACTGTTAAAACCCGTTTGGGTTGGGATGATACTACTAAAAACGTGACCGAAGTAGCCGAACGCTTGCAAGATATAGGTATTACAGCCCTAACCATACACGGGCGCACCCGCAAACAATTATACAAAGGTCCGGCAGACTGGACGCTTATAGGGGAAATAAAAAATAATCCGCGTATTCGTATACCCATATTTGGAAACGGAGATGTAACATCTCCCGAAATAGCCTTGCAGATGAAGGAACGCTACAATATAGATGGAGTGATGCTGGGCCGTGCCGCTATTGGATACCCCTGGATATTCAGGGAAATAAAACATTATTTAAAAACGGGGGAACTATGCTCCCCTCCTACCCTCGAGGAAAGAATTGAAGTATGTAAAACCCATCTTCAAAAATCAATTGAATGGAAGGGCGACGTATTGGGAATTCTTGAAATGCGCAGGCATTATACCAATTACTTTAAAGGCATGGCAAACTTTAAAGACTACCGCATGAAACTTGTTACAACCGATAAATACAGCGAAATATTGGATACCCTTGCACTAATTGGTGAAATATATAGCAGGGTAGCATAATAAAAAAACTAACTAATAGATTAATACTATATGACAACATCCGGGGAATTATCATCGAAAATAAAACAAATTGAAAACGAAATAAAAGCGCTTAAAGAAGGGTTGAAAAAACCGCATTTAACTAAAGATTCTGAAGGGGATTATGATATAAAAAGCCATATAATTGACATGCAAACTGAGATGATTGAATTGCTTACTGAACTGGCTAACAAAAAAGCACTATAACAAACGAATTCATTATAAATAAAAAGGAGCCCGAAAGCTCCTTTTTACTATATATTCTAAGTATTGTTTCTATCAAAAAACTGCCCTGCTTGCAGATGATCCTGTTGTTTTAAGAATTGCATCCAGGTTTATAAAGCGGAAGGATAATTCAAAACCACCTTCTCCATGAGAGGCAGTTGTAAGAGCAGAAGTATTAAAGTCATAGCTAATGGCCAAATCATAATTACCCCACTCATAGCCAACCAAAGCAATAGCGGCATCATTTACACGGTAATAAAAACCTAGATCAATGGCGCTTCCCTTATGGTTTCCGGTGTATTTACTTTCCGGGTTAACCACATAACGGAGTTTTGTACCTGCATCTACTTCCCAAGCCGGGCCCTGCTGCATATAAATTATTGCCGGAAGAACATCCAGATCAGTGTTAGGAATACCAATTTCCATATTTCCATAAAATGTATATTTCATGTATAAGGCAGTTCCCGCAGCTGTAGTGGCATTAGGAGTATTATAAAAAGATACGGTTGGTTCATTAACATGATATATGGCAGCACCCGCACTAAACTTTAATGCGTCATTCGATGACATATTGGTTTCAGCTGTTCCGTAATGGTAGGCTATTCCACCTGAAAAATCGGCATAAGATAAGGAATTACCAAAATAATTTTCATTGGAAGGAGCATTCGGATTATAAACTCCATTAGAGTATTGATCGTCCCACTCCAGTCCGCCAAGTTGAATGCTGTTCTGATCCCAACCGCCTTGTAATCCCACAGAGATACAGTTATTGTCGTTTAAATAAATACCGCTGGCCAAATTAAAAGCTATTTCCAATGCAGTTAAGTGCGCATCTCCGGCTTGATCTTCAAATACCGATAAGCCGGGTGAAAGATATCCGTTACCCCAGTTTTTAAGCATATTATGAAATTCCAGATTTAATGCTTCTGTGGTATATCCATTACCATTTTGAGCTACACTGCTCCACTGGTTTCTATAATTAGCCTCGGCAAGAAAAGTACCGTCAAAAGCTCCTCCGAGTGCCGGATTGAGAGTAAGTGGATTTTCAAAAAGTTGAGAAAAATGGATATCCTGTGAGGATGCTGAAGACCCCAGCATTAGGCCTATTATGCCTAATACCAAGCACTTAGAAACACTAATTTTTTTTGTATGCATGTTCAATAGTGTATGAATATTTAATTTGCAAATGTAATAACTTATTTGAAACCACAACCCCCTTTTATTAGTTTAACAGTTTTTTGATAACTTTATTGTATTTTCAGTATCCTAACTTGTATTGTTACAGTGTTTACTAAGAAAAGGTTACGTTAATAAATAAGCAACACAATTTAAGTAAAAAACGGCTTCTAAAACACCGATTTCACTTCAATTTAGCTACTATATTGATTTTCAACACAAAGCAAACAAATATTACTACTTCACAAGCTTCTTAATCGATTCGTATTTGATATCAATTTTATATACAACACCTTATTGGGCAAGACTCTTGTTCTATTTGCATTTACCCTATTTATAAATTATTCCTTAGTATTGATTTTTTTCATAGCTTTGCAATCCTTTTAAAAAAAGTAATGCCGGGATTTATTAATAGTATGCGGTTCACAGTAGTAGCCTGTGCAATATTTCTTTTGGCATCTTGTGGTGGCGATTATAAGAAAATTCAGAAAAGCACGAATAGTGAGTTTAAATACAATGCCGCTGTAACCTATTATAAAGCGGGTAACTACCTAAAAGCATTGCCGCTTTTTGAAAGCTTATTATCCGTTTACCGCGGAACCGACAGGGAGCAGGATATATACTATTACTACGCTTATACGAACTTCAGGTTAAACGATTTTATTATGTCGGGTTTCTATTTTTCAAACTTTTACCATACTTTCCCCCATGCACCCAGGGCGGAAGAATGTGAGTTTATGCACGCTTATTGTGAATATCTGGATTCCCCGCAATATAATTTAGACCAGACGGACAGTAAAAAATCCATTGAAGCATTTCAAACCTTTATTGACGATTACCCCAACAGCACCCGCATTAAAGAAGCCAACAAGTATATTGATCTGATAAATGCCAAGCTTGAAAAAAAATACTTTGAAATATCCAAGTTGTACTATACCATCGAATACTATCATGCCGCCAGTGTTTCTCTTGCCAATTATATTAAATCCTGGCCCAATAGTCCTTATGATGAAGAAGCCAGCTTTCTAATTATTAAAGCGGATTATAATTATGCTGAAAATAGTGTGCTAAATCGAAAAAATGAAAGATTACAATCCGTTATCGATGCCTATCTGAAATTTATTGATGCTTACCCAAAAAGCAATTATCTGAGTGCAGCTCAAAATATATACGATACTTCCGTTAAATTAAAAAGTCAATTATACGCTAAAAACAAATAAAATCAATAAACATGGACTATAAAAAAAGCAGCGCTCCGGCATCAACAGTAACAAGAGATGTAAGGAAACTTGAAGCCCCTATTGGAAATATATATGAAACCATATGTATTATTTCCCGCAGGGCAAATCAAATCAGTTCCGAAATGAAGGAGGAATTGGATAGCAAACTCGAAGAATTTGCTACCAAAACCGATACCCTTGAAGAAGTGTATGAAAATGTGGAACAGATTGAGATTTCCAAGATGTATGAACGCTTTCCAAAGCCTTCATCTATTGCTGTTCAAGAATATGTTGACGGTAAGGTATATTACCGGATGGCCGACGATAATAAGAAACAATAATTCTAAGTTATAAGGAATTGGTGATACGTTGTAAATTATGACGCTATCACCTATTCCTTATTCATATTACTGATAGCGTGCTGGAAGGTAAAAAAATTGTATTAGGTGTTTCCGGCAGCATAGCCGCCTACAAGGCTGTTTTTTTACTGCGCCTGATGATAAAAGAAGGAGCCGTGGTAAGGGTTGTTATGACTCCTTCGGCAACAGATTTTATCGCTCCTCTTACCTTTTCTACCTTATCGAATAACCCTGTTCTTATTGAATTCAGCACCCCGGATGGTTCCTGGAACAACCATGTTGAATTGGCAAATTGGGCTGATATTATAATTATAGCCCCGGCCTCTGCCAATACGATTGGAAAACTGGCCCTTGGTTTATGCGATAATCTTTTACTGGCTACCCTTTTTTCTGCTTCCTGCCCTGTATATGTTGCTCCCGCTATGGACAGGGAAATGTATGCAAGCGCCTCCATTAAAAACAATATTGCCCTGTTAGGCAAACAAAACAGAATTATTATCCCGTCGGAAGAAGGAGAATTGGCAAGCGGACTGCATGGGGAAGGACGGATGGCAGAACCCGAACACATTTTAAGCTTTATTATAAAAAATCATTTAAAAGCTTTACCTCTATATGGTAAAAAGGCGCTTGTAACCGCAGGGCCAACTTATGAAGCTATTGATCCGGTAAGGTTTATAGGCAATCATTCGTCAGGTAAAATGGGCTTTGCCATTGCAGAAGAACTGGCAAAAAATGGAGCCTCGGTCACCCTTATTCACGGCCCTGTGCATGTTTCTACGCATAATTCATCGATAAAAACGATTGCTGTTACCTCAGCAGAAGAAATGCATACGGAATGTATACGCGCTTTTCAGGAATCGGATATTACAGTCATGTCAGCTGCTGTGGCCGATTATAGGCCGGCTTTGGCAGCTAAAGAAAAAATCAAGAAAACGGAAGCCACCTTTCAATTAAAACTTGTCCATACCCCTGATATACTTACCGAATTAGGAGCCAAGAAAAAGAAAAGCCAATTAGTAATTGGTTTTGCGCTTGAAACAACTAATGAAATAAAAAATGCTTCGACTAAACTAAAAAAGAAAAATTTGGATGCCATAATATTAAACTCCATGCGATCAGAAGGAAGCGGTCCGGGTGTGGATACCAATAAAATAACTATTATTGACAAACAAAATAAAATAACCCGTTTTGAGTTAAAGCAAAAGGACGCTGTGGCAACAGATATTGTAAACTATATTTTATCATGTTTAAAAAAGTAATAACTTGTCTAATAGCGGCACTTTGCCTGCCGCCTTTCTGCGTTAGCTCTTTTTCACAAGAGTTAAATTGTACGGTAGACATTGTCTCTCCGCAAATACAAGATGCTACAGCCCAGGCTTTATTTGTAAACATGAAAAATGCTATTTACCAGTTTATGAATAGCACAAAATGGACAAATGATGAATTTACAACTCAGGAAAGGATAGAATGTAGTATTTTCATAAACATTACCTCGGAAAATTCCCCCAGCGATTTTAATGCTACACTCCAGATACAGTCACGAAGACCTGTTTATAAATCATCTTTTAGCAGCGTTCAGTATAACTTTGTAGATAATAATGTTGATTTGGTTTATGTGTTGAATCAACCCTTGCTGTTTAACATTAATGCCTATTCGGATAACATAACTTCCATACTCGCCTACTATGCTTATATGATTATTGGAACCGACTATGATTCCTTTTCTATGGACGGAGGCACGCCTTATTTTTTGAAAGCGCAAAACATTGTAACCAATGCACAAAGTTCGGGCTATAAAGGCTGGAATCCTCAGGATGGCGACCAAACCCGCTACTACCTGGTATATAACACACTGGATGAAAGTTATTATGCACCTCTTCGTAAGGCAGCTTATCTTTTTGAAAGGCAGGGGCTTGATGTTATGTACCAAAACCCGGAAAGAGGGAGACAATCAATTATTCAAGCACTGCAGGATGTTCAGGAAGTATTTAATGCCCGTCCGGCTAATTATAATGTTCAATTGTTTTTTAATGCCAAAGCTGCAGAAATAGCCAATATATTTTCTGAAGCTCCCGATGCTGAAAAAACACAGGTTTTAGGGATACTAACCTCGATTGACGCTACCGACCTGGAAAAATATTCAGGCCTAAAAGTAGTCGGAGAGTAACCGAAACCAACTTTAAGCAAAGCCTGACCTTATTATTTAAGATTTAAATGTTACGAATATAGGTTTGATTATAGTATACGGTCAAACTAAAAATACCCCCTACATTCCGCCACTTTCCTCTTCTTTGCCTAATGATGCATCATGCTTGGAAGAATCGGCAGACATTCCGGGATTACGGAACAGTTCTAAAAGGCCATAGCTTCGGTTAATGCACCAGTTTATGTGATTACTAAGAACTATAATGGTTGTCTTATTTTTTACATCCCGAATAAAATCAGCATTAAAACCGTGCCACCATCCGCCATGATAGATTAGCGTGTCCCCGCCATATTGTACTAATCGCCAGCCGAAACCATAACTGTGTCCATATCTCCAGCGACTTTGAGGCGTAAAAGCTTCTTTAAGTGTTGCCTGACTCAATAGTTTATTTCCATATAGAGCCTGGTCCCATTTTAATAAGTCGGTTACTGTTGAATATACCCCTTTGTCGCCTGTAACACCATCCAAAAAGTCAATTGACGCTCTGCGATAGCCGGCATTATATCCTGTAGCTTTATTGGGAATGGTGGTATCGTATTTATCATAAATAAAGGTATGCGTCATACCTAAGGGTCCAAAAATATTTTTACGTGCATAGTCAGAAAATTTATACCCCGTAATTTTTTCTACAATGGCGGCAAGAACACAATAATTGGTATTGCAATAATCAAACCTTCTGTCAGGTACAAAGTAGCAGGTTGGTTTGTATTTAGCGAGCATATCCATTACCTGCATGTTATCAATTAGGGTTGTTTGGTCAGGACATTCGGCACTGCAGGTGAACATATAATTTGGCAAGCCGGAACGGTGGTCAAGACACATGCGAATAGTAACACCCGGATATGGAAAATCGGGAAAATATTTAACAACAGAATCATCATAATTTAAAAGGCCTTTTTCTTTCAGCATCATGATTGAAACAGCCGTAAATTGCTTGGACACCGAACCCAGTTGAAATTCGGTAGTATCCGTAAGTATTTCTTTTGTTTTAAAGTCGGAATAACCAAACTGGTGTGTATATAGAATTTTGCCATCATGGGCAACCAGTGCGCTTCCATTAAAACGAGCTGTTGCTGCCAGTGCATTAAAAAATGAATCGGCGGTCTGTGCTTCAAATTTTTCAAGCGGGGTAAAAACTACAGCTGCCTCTTTATGTTTTATAGGCTTAAAGGCTGTTGTATCCTTTTTCCCTTTGAATGCGTTATGCTTAGTTAAACTATTACCTTTTACTGATTTAATAGCCTCCCCGCTGGTAAATAAATACCAAATACCCCCGCCAAAAACAAGGAGAATCCATGCTCTTACTATTAAACGAAATGCACCCAAACGTATGTTTAGGGGGTTAAATCTTTTAAATTTCACCATTCGAGATTACTATCTTTGTTTTACGATAATTACCAAGTATTTCGATTCGCTCCAGAATAGTTTCTGGTCAGTTATAATAAGCGAGTCCGATTTCTGATCACCGCTTATTTTATACGAACCATTGGGATGACTTGTTATAATTTTATCAAATTTACTATATAATGGAAGTGCATTGATAGAATGATAATCGGCACTTGTGAAATAGGTAATATTTGTATTGGGTTTAAGCTCTTCCGTTCCCCCAACTCCAAGTACTCCCCCTTGCTTCTTTATAACTCCTTTGTTTTTAAGCTCTTTTGTGGTACCTACAGCATAGTAAACTATATTTTGCTCAGCAATAGTAGCGTGTTGACGGGAAATAACATCCATGCTATCGTTAAATTTCTGTATTTCAGTTTTAAGATTGGCGTTGGTTTCGGCCAGTTGACTTTGCAAAGCAGCTATATCGGCATCTTTTTCTGTAAGTTCTTCCGTAAGGTGTGTAATCATTTTTTGCAACTCAATGTTTTTCATTCCCGATTCAGCCAATTTCTTTTTCATAATAGCCAATTGCTCCTTGTTCTTCATCATCAGGTTTCCAATATATCTCATATCGGTAATAATCGTTTCCTTTTGATTGGCCCCTTCAGTGCCTCCGGTTCCAATGGTCATAATTTTAGCTTTGGCTTTAATGGAATCGAGGTTATCCTCTATATCATTCATTGATTTTACATAAGCCGTAATGGTGGAGTCTTGTGCCCTTGTCTTGATATTCAGTAACGAATCATCGGCACCAACACTTTTTAATTGTGCCTGTTGCATTTCTTCTTGTTTGTTCTTACATGCAAAAAACATGGAAACAATTACTGCTGCTATGAGGTATTTTTTCATTTTTTTAGAGTTAGAGGTTAACGGTTTTGGCAAAGATAAAATTTCTTGGGGATTATTATAACCCAGGTATAGCGGCTTTTTATTCACACCTGATTGTCAGTATACCCGGCATATTTCAAATAAAATGAGGTAATATATGCTATCCTAAGTTATCGGAAGTGGAAAAAATATTACATAAAATGCTGATTATCAAGAGGCTGATTCGTATGGCCCTTCCATTGGTTTAATACTCATTATGGGCACTTTGGAATGATTAACTATTTGCCTGGCAAATGCTCCCATAAACATTCCTGTCAGGTTAGATTCATGGTCCGTCATAATGGAGACTAAGTCAGCATTCACTTCTTCGGCGTATTTAATAGCTTCTATGGCAATATTCTTTCCATTAATTATTTTGCGAACATATACCAATCCCGCATTTTCAATAGCTTCCTGAACGGTATTAAGTTTAATATTAAGTTTCGCTATATCTGATTTGTCTTCACCTTGAATAATTCCCAAAACATGAACAGCCGAGTTACATTTTGTGGCGAGCGGTAAAACATTGCTCACCTTCTGGCGAGAGTACCTGGAATTATCAATCGGTAATACTATTATTTTAAATCCTTCAGATTTAACCCCTTCACGAACAGTAATTACCGGACAGGGTGAAAGATTGACAACTTTATGAGCTGTACTTCCTACAAAAACCTCCTCAAAACCCTCAGTTCCATGTGATCCCATCACAATTAAATCAATATCGCGCTCATTAACCGTTTCAATAATTTGGAGTGCTGGCTTACCAATGGTAATAAGGCTTTCGACATACACGCCGTGTTTTTTTGTAATATCTTCAGAAATTTCACTTAACTTTTCAGTTATTATCTTTTTTAGTTGTTCTTTACCGGGCGCCCTCACGCTTTGGTCGAACCATTCGTTTGGGTATGCGAATATACCTTCCAAAACATGCAGTAAAAATATATCGGCACGAAACTTATTTGCCAGATAAATTCCTTGCTGAAGGGCACAGGTACCTGCCGGTGAAAAATCAACTGGAACAAGTATTCGGTGCACGTTTACGCTTTTCATAAGGGTGATTTAAAAATTAACTTCTCTCAAGGCAAAAAGCAATTTTTATTAGTATTCCATCAATTTCCGACTGCTAATGTACTAAAAATCTTTTATTTACTAAACAATAATAAAAAAAATTAACAATAATATAAACACTCCCTCCCCAAAAAAATAGTAACTACAAAGAAAATAGATACTATATTAAATTAATAATCAGCAACTTAAAAGAAACCTACTTGTAACAGGATTACATCAATACTCCGGTTCCACCTTCGGGATCAAATGTATCAATCATTGTTTCTTCAGGCCGAATACTCATTACCGGAATTTTAGAGTGATTAACTATTTGTTTACTGCCCGGACCCATAAACATACCTGTAAGATCCGATTCATGCTCCGTCATGATCAAAATAAGGTCCCCTCCTATTTCTTCTGAATACCGCATGGCTTCTACTGCCGGATTGTTTGCCCTAATTATTTTTTTCGTAAATTTACAATTGGCTTTCTTTAAAGCCTGATCAACAGCTTCCAGTTTTATTTTAAATTTATCATCATCCGTTTTGTCGTCGGTTTGTAATAAACCCAGTATATGAATGGTAGAATTATACTTCGATGCTAATTCAATAGCATTATTAACTTTTTGGCGGGAATTAATGCTGTTTCCGATAGGCAGTATAATATTCGAAAAACCTATGGTTTTTGTTGTAAGCCTTATGGTTATAACAGGGCAAGGTGCAAGATTCACCACTTTATGCGCATTACTACCCATAAAAAGCTCTTCAAAACCACTAGCCCCATGGGTTCCCATTATAATAATATCAATATTATTATCCTTTATGGCCTGGGTAATGGCAGCCGCAGGCTTGCCGCTAACTACAAGAGGGGTTATATCTACCTTATAATTTTCTTTTATTTCTTCCGCCTGTTTATTGAGTTCCTCTACTCCATCTTTATAAACATTTTCAGCATCAAGCATTAATACGGGCTCACCCGGACCGGCTGCATATAAGGTGGTTTCAACTGAATGCAATAAATAGATTTTCGCATTGAAAAGGTGCGCCATTTTTGCACCATGAGCTACTGCCAGGTCGGCTGTTTCTGAGAAATCAGTTGGAATAAGTATGGATTTAATAGTTGACATGTATCAATTTTTTGGAGGTTAGACTGCCAAAAATAACACTAAACTGCAAACAGAACTATTTTTTCCACTTTTTTATCTTTTTCCCTCCTACTTTAACATAAGTTTTGTTTTTCCTTGAAGTAACAGACTTTTCATCTTTAATAAAATATAAGGATGCAGCTGATTAAACCAATTGAATTTTACCGGGCGAAAATTCTTCAATACGCTTAAAAAGGCTTACAAAGTCAATGGGTTTAGAAAAAAAGCTTGCATCCTCAATACCATGAGAGTTTAATATCAGGGGTTCCTGTTTGCAGGAAGAAATAAGTATCACAGGTATATTACTAAAGTAAAAGCTCTTAAGCATA
>Ga0302197_10003995_pt1 | contig 13166 bp, 8 predicted proteins | sample II_Bog_N2_1_FD_193526 | JGI IMG/M metagenome (GOLD analysis project Ga0302197, IMG submission 193526) | Peat permafrost microbial communities from Stordalen Mire near Abisko, Sweden - II_Bog_N2_1 | ecosystem: Environmental > Terrestrial > Soil > Wetlands > Peat | place: Sweden: Abisko, Stordalen...
AATGTTTTGTATGTTGACGTCTCTTTCCAACAAAGATATCAGTACTTTCTCAAAGAGAAAGGAAGGTCTGATAACCTTGAGGCTGTGAAAGAGTTTATGACTATTGACGAAGAGGCAAGAAATTAAGAGTTTTATAAATGTTTGGAGTATATTAGGGTGAGAATTATTAACAAAGGTACGACTGAAAGTCTCATTGAAGAGATTAGTAGCAAGAAAAAAGAAGTGATCCGCTTTTTTAGACCCACTTGGGATCAATATTTTATGAAAATGGCTGATATAGCGAGGCGAAGATCAAATTGTATGAAGACATCGGTGGGCGCAGTAATTGTAAATGAGGATAACAGAGTTGTATCTACAGGCTACAATGGTACTCCCAAGGGCATAACTTCTTGCTATAAAATGGGTTGCCACCGCTGTAACAACAATTAAGGCAAGCGACTGGACCAATGTCTGTGCCTGCATGCCGAATAGTCTGCTATAATCTAGGTGGGTATTGGAAAAACCCATGGCTGCAGATTATACACTACCTACTATCCGTGTTTTTCGTGCGCGAAGATAATAATTCAAGCGGGAATAAAGAAGATCTACTATATGGACGAATACTAAAAATAAGACAGTGGCAAATCCTATATACAGGAATATTTTAAGCCTAGTGACGTAGTAAAGATTTCAGCTGATAATTTGTATTACTGAAGTTTCATAACCAATATCAAATCATCAACGAAATACTTCCTTCATATTTTTTGTCAAGTTGTTCTATTTACCCATATTTATCACCTTCCTTTAGATGTCCCGAAGTGCGCTTTGAGATTCTATCAGTTGTTATAACTTCTTCTCGAGGTTACTGTAATTTTAACGTGAATCGCGGAGATCATTGCTGAGTTCGCTGATTCTTTCTTGTAAATCAGCAATTTATTAGTCTTTGATTAAAATTTGTTGCTTATAATGCTCCTCAAGCAGTTATTTTTAGTGTTTAGACTGATCTATTACAGTCTGGTGAGACTCTTCTTTAAATACAACCACTTCCTTTTCTTTATGTGAAATAATTTCCTATAATTTTTTTATTTTGGTAGTAGACTGTTTTTCCTCCTTTTGAAATCTTCTAATTTCTTCCTCAAACTATCTTTTTTGTTTGATAAGTTGTTCTTGACAGTTATCAACCTCTTTTTGCCTTTAATAGTTAACCTGATTTAACTGAGTCTGGTTTTATATCTTCTCTTGACTGAGCAAATCCTTGATCTTTTTTAATTATTTCTAATAGTGTTCGTTGTTGTTGATGATTTGCTGATGCGCTAACTCACATTTTTATCTGAAACTCAGTATATCAAGATCTTTCTGCTGAATTTCTGACTGGTGGTGTCCCTTTAACAATTGAATTTTATTTTACAACTCCTCAATTTCGGTATCTTTGCTGCTGATAATTAATTGCAACTGCTTGCACTCATCAGCTTTTAGGATTTAGTTTTTCAATTTTTTTTTCTCTTAGTTTACTTGCTTGGTTTATAGCATTTCCATTATTACAATTTCGTCGCCCTACTAAACCAATTTTTCTGCTTTTGAATTATTGATCTCTATCTAAAGTTTCATGACCTTTTCCCTGTACTCTTCCATTTTCAAATCAAACTGTTTTCTCATCTCTGATTTTTTTCTGAGTTAATCATGGTATTTCTATCGATTGATAGTTATCGCTGTTTCCTTTTCATGAAGTTTTGCTGTCAACACCTAAATCTGGTGTTCATAGTATAGTTTAAATGATGTGAGGTCTGCTTCACGCAGAATTGCTAATTTGGTTTTCATCATTTAATTCTCTTCTCTGGTTAGCAACTGATTGGCCAGTAATTTGGACTATAATTACCTAATTAATGTTTCATTGGTCTGTAACTGAGTTAAATGTTGCTATCTGAGTTGATCTATCTCTGCATATAGTTTATTGATTTATTGATTTTTTAGTTAGCATACTTCGGCCATCCTGCCATATTCTGCCAGCAAATGATCAACCTCTTTCTTACTGCTCACTTCCAAGCATTCAACTTCAGTCTTGCAGAGTTGCTCGTATTTATTGCGTTCAAAATGTGTATTGGCTAAAATGGTGGATATATCGTTCTCCATCTCATATTGCAATTTTTCTCTGTAGTTGATATCATTGACCTGATGAGTGGCTAGTTCTAAATCCTTTTGCTGGAGTTTTATTGTTATTTGCTCGATCTCAACTTTGAGTCTTTTGGCCTCATCCTAACTTCTCTTGATCTGTGAGTCGTGTTCTACTAAAAACAACTACTTTTCTCTGCGGTTCTAGAGATGCAGTTTCTGCAACTTGTTTTCATAGAAATTTTTGAGTTCGGCTTGCTCCAACTTTTTAACTTGCTGCAAATGTTTTAGATCCTCTTTAAGTTTAGTAATTTAATGAGTGAAATCATCAGACTGTCGCTTATGTTCCATTGATCCAATCTGCATTTCATTGTTTTTCTGCTCACATTGCTGTTTCCACTTATTGATTTCAGTATTGGCTAATGATAAATTCTGCTGATATTGCTGGACTAGCTTATCAATGTCCTTTTTGTGCTATTGATCCAATTTGAGAGTGCAAGCCTTTAAATCTAGAGCGAGTTGCCTCTACATACTGTCTTTTTATTACTGTAGTGATGCGATATTTTGCATGAGTATTCCCATGTGGGCATCAGTATCCCCCTTCATCTTGATGACTTCTCCAACAAACCGCTGTTTTTATGCCTACACTTCTTTGAACACTTTAGTTTGCTGTTCAATCTTATCAGTGTATTTTTTTTATAGAGCTTCGATTGTCCTATTCTTTTCGTGAATGAGGAGCGACATTTCCCTGTTTTATGACATTAACTGTTTATTCTGTTCGATGAGTATGGGGGCGTTGAAGCAGATATCGACTTCTCTTCGCTTCTTATCAGTAGGCCTGATGTCTATTTCTGCGAGATATGGGTTAATTTAATTATCACTGGCTTTGCGTTCAAGTAATTGTGTATTTGCCAATTTTAACTTTGAGTGCTGTGTTTACGACCTGCGAAGTGCAGGAGTCTCTCCTTGCTGAGAAACTCGATTCATCAAATATTTGGACATGCTATCTTACTAACTGAAATACTAAGATAATATAATCGTGACATTGATTCAAGTCAATGAGTGCCCGGCAGAGTTGATTAAATAATATTTTAATGCCAATATAGAAGGGGTCTTCTCACGTTCATATTACATCTAATCATTTATTTATACGAATAATTAATGAGTAATTACGCCTTTCTGTTTAAACTCATCGTAATCGGCGATACAAGTACAGGTGCCTTCACATAGGTGTTGGAAAGAGCTGTATGCTGCTACAGTTTTTGGAGAAAAAATTCAAGTTCGATCACGACACTACGATTGGAGTGGAGTTCGGATCGAAAATAATAACTGTTGCAGAGCGACCCATTAAACTCCAGATATGGGACACTGTAAATAATATACAAGCTAGGCCGGACAGGAAACTTTCAAATCCATCACACGTTCATACTATCGTGGATCCATCGGAGTCATTCTTGTTTACGACATTAGTAACAAATAGTCCTTTAATAACATTTCGAAATGGCTAGACGAAACTCGAACCTATTCCAATGACAAAATAACTTCATTTTTAATTGGAAATAAGTCTGATCTATAAAGCAAGTTCAATTTAATTAAATTAGGAGAGTGGTCGCTTATGATGAGGGTTTCAATGCTGCCAGGAAGAATGGATTGCATTTTATGGAGTGCTCGGCCAAATCAGGACAAAACATTGATTCTGTCTTCATTCAAATATCTGAGGTCATTTTAACCAAAATCGATAAGGGATAAATTGACCCCAAAAATTAGGCAATTGGTGTAAAGCTGGGATCCCTTGAAGCTGAGAAGCTCCTTCATAAAAATTAAAAAAAATGTTGCTAATGAATTGATAGTACATTAATTGTAACATGAATTGATTGATATATAAACTAAACGATATTTATCATCATCAATCTTGAGCAATTAAGCAGTTTTGAACTATTTTATAAAGATTTCACATTTTATCTTTAGATATGCAGACTTTGGATTAAGAAATCAATATAATATAATAAACAAGTATAAAAGAAGGCTAATCATTTGATCTCTTAGGACTTACCCTAAATCTTACTGAAGAGTATAGTCGTTGCTGTGCTATAGGGACTACTACTAAGCTCAATACCATTTTTTACATAACTCCTATTTTTGCCTTGCTTGCATGCCATAGTCAGATTATGGATGCGATTCTAATCGAAGTTTATTACTAAATCTTTGATAGATTAGTAGCTAATACCATCAAAACAAAGAAATTTCAGGTGAATGGTGAGTTCATAGCTTCCACTTTCTGCAAGATTACTGTTCATAAAAGACAGAACATCTCTCTTATAAAGTACTGAAGGACCGTAAAAGTTTCTAACAATGCGGTCAAAGCCCTAATTTTGCCATTGCTCTTCATTATGAGATGCAATAGTGCCGTTATGGCAGCTGATGGATAAAGCAGCATGTTGAATAGCGATTTGATTGATGAATTTATGGTAGTATGAGGTCATTATAGAAAGAGGCTCGCAAGTGGTACTCAGAAAATTTAAGCCGCGATTAACCGAAATTTCACTGTTGGGAAAAGGTCCAAATAAGGAGCATATAAATTAAAGATTATGTTCTAGACGATAGGTATGAATTGTTTCTTGAAAGTAATGAGCGTTTGATTTGTTTGACAGTAATACATTAAAGACAATTGGTTCTGGGAAGCAAGTATATTAATTTTTAACTTTCTGCATCATCTCCTACTTCAAATTAGCTACTATCTGCTCGGATAAATAGTGATTGATCTTAAGTTCATCATTCACTAATTTTTATCTCCAGCTACGGCAGCGAACGACCTGCTTTTAATTCGCATAAAGGGTCAGATACAAGTCGCCAGGCTTGATGCGTTTAACATAGTTTTCAACAAATTATTGGGCTTTTTCCATTTGGTTAGAGCACAGAAACAAGATATGCCTATAGAACTTGGACTGGATGGAGAGGTCACTATAGTTCCATTCTAAAATGATTCCCTGATCCTCCTTATAATCAATGTTTAATATTTGTTTCTTGAGCATTGAACTATTATAGCCAAGAAGCAATAAAATAAGAATGTAGGATGGGAATTCAATTCAACCAAAAAGTGAGATTGGACAAGAGATAGGCATTCCCTGTAATATTTTGGAATATATTTTCAAGGTAAGATTTAAGCCGACAAAATTAATCGAGTTTATAATTGTATGTATAATAATTAGTAAGAGGGTAAAGTTAAAACCTCAATCTGAAAGCCAAAATAATTCGCTTTCAAAAATGGCATAATTTTTGGGTAGCTATTAATATCACTGAATTAAAGTCATGATAAAAATCGATAATTCTGATTTTTTTGAATTGTCTTCAAAACATGTTGTTTTTAATAAACATCGTGAATGCGCTATCAAAGGTCTTCTTTAAAAATATTGAACGACGGTACTATTTCTAAAATGCAGCTTTGATAACTTCATATTTTTAAATATATTCGATAATTTAATTGTATTTTGTTTTGGTTATTCTTGTATTCAGATGATCAAATGGCTACGATTTGATTATCACAAAATAATATTATTGCTTTCTTAGGTTCAGAATCAGCTTGCATAACAATTAATCACCTATATTTCGCCTATACAACAATTAAGGCCATAAATATATAGGCATTTAAACAATATCTCGTCATCTAAATTCGATAAAATCTTTCAGCTACAATTTTATGGAAAAATATGTCAAATATAGCACAAACTAACTTCCTCGATAACCAAGATGATTCTTTAAGATGGCATGTAGCAAGTTATGATCTGTATTGTTTTTGTAATATCTTTCGATATCATATGGACTATTTTTATCTAAATAGTATTTCTGTAATACAACTCTTTAAATTTATTAAGAGCTCTATGATACAATATATATTGGTCTTGTAACTCAATCTTTTATATTTATCAAATAAATAGTACAAAAATGCCACCAAAAAGTACAGCCCAGAAGACTACTGATTATTTCTTGACAGTGTAGGCCGGTGATATCGCACTGTTCGATTGTTTTGAGGAAGCCATTGCCGTGTTTGGGTTCACTAAGGTAGGAAAAACATCCTCCTGTCATTATTTGGCAAATTCAACTCTTAGATCAAAGAATCAGAATGGTGATCTAATATATGAATCTATAAACCAAAGATACTCTACTGCCAAAATTGGCCTCACAAATGATTCGGAGACAGAAATACCAAACATATTTGAAGTCAGCTGGAAGGATGAAAAAAATGAACTCATTAAGATTGTATTGCTTGACCAGCCAGGGTATGGAGACAGCTACGGTTTTCATCGTATCTTATCAAATGGTTATTTTCACTATCGTTCCCTTTCAAAGACTCCAAAACTAAAGTTCATTCTGGCTTTTAACAGGAACGAAATGAAGGGAACTGCTACAGTATTTACTAGAACAATATTTAATTTCATCAACTCCTTCACAGACTACGATTCTATCAAATATTAAATACTAGCTGCTACTTCATTTCTGGTCACTCAGGTTGAGGCTAATTCTAATAAATAAAACATCATTAAGATTATAGAATAACTTAGATAAAATATCAATGGTCTAAGTGAAGATTAGCGCGACCTTTATCAAGAAATAATTGATCATATGCTGAAGGACAAGATATTCATTATCAAGAAGCCAGCAACTGCAGGCACGCAGACTCCCAACAACACTCTGCTGCAATAGATTTATGGCAAAACGAACTTCTGGATTAGAAATGTCTATGGGAACGTGGTTGATATGTCCAGCATCAAATTTTCTGTTGCTAAGGAAATCCTTATTGGATTGAGGAATGGAACCAATAGGCTGTTCAACCAAGATTACGCTCATTTCATGAATTTTATGAATTAGCGAATCAATAGCATTTTAATTTATCACTAATCTTCCCTTAAAAATCTAATTCAAATACTGATCAATGACTGTGTTGGAGAAGTCAACAGTCATTCTTTCTTGGAGGCAATGAAAAAATTCAACGAATATTACTACAAATTCGATACCAGATACAATGACAAGCGCAAGATAAGGGAAGCTAATTTATTTAAGTCCAATGAGCTCAACGAGAGTACTCATGAAATTAAAGAAGTTAGAATCCCCAATATAAATAACAATGCCAAAAAATAGGAGATGCTTTAGCGTTAAAAATAGATACGCTCTGCCTATTTTGTAAAGAAGTTTAAGGTGTTGTAATTTGTGATTGAGAAAGCAACACAAATATCATCGAATATTTAGATTAAGCGAACAATCAAATAGTTGGAGGCAGTCTCTATCTATTTCATAGAAATGTTTAAAAAGATGAGCATTTTGAGATGGGAACGTAATGACCCAGAATAAATCATATACAAATACACGTATATCATCCAACGAATGATTGAAGAAGCCAAAATCATAACACTAATCTTATTCAACAAATAATAGGATTTCTCTGAATTTGAGACTTATAATGCAGTTAACAAAGTTAAATTCCCATAAATTTATCGGAAAATTCAGAACGATGTCTTCACAATAATTGCAGAAATACAGGTGCCATAACTTAAAGAACATTTTTGTCAAGATATCGCTGTTAGTACTTTAGATAGTATTAACCAAGAAATCATTGCCTTTTTTGAGTCTTGCCCTTCAAGTTCCAAAGTAGCTCAGAAAATCATAAATCTTCTTATTCGTTACTCATAAATGCTCAACAACAGAAGAAGGATAGTCACTGAGGATGAAAAGAAGTATGTTGCCTACAAACTTTTCACTTACCGAGAAATGACCCTTAAATTTATTTAAAATCTCTCAAAGGAAGGCACATCAAACAGGGAACAGCGTAGAGAAGCAGTTGAGCAAATTTTTAGACTTTCCACCCCATTAGCTTCAATTCTAGCAAGCTACACTTATTATGATGCAGCCCGTGCGATCTATCAGTCAATCAACAATGCAGATATGGCATACAAAATGTACTAGCTGGAACTCAAGATGCGTGAAACTGATCCCGTCAGCAGCAGGGAGTTATTAATTTAGTATGGAAAATATGCAGCAACCACTCATCGCAAAGAATTGGCCATGAAGTGCTACCAGTAAGCTTATAGTAAGTGTTTTGAATATGATCAGCTGATGGAAGTCACAGGAGTAATGCTAAAGTTGACCCAGCCTGACCAGCACGATACAGTAGATACTTACATGAAAAACTTCTTCAACTAAAAATTCTGTTTGTAACTGCCATCATCTATTCATGAACAAATAGAGCTAATATTTTGTCCAAATGACCTGTCTATGATATGATAAAAGAATAAATAATTCATGCTTATGTTATATCATAAATATTGTTTCATATAATTAACGGATGATGATTCGAGTGATTTTAAAATTATTCGCCTGAGAGTATAATTCTGCTTTTATCATCTTACTAATTGCCTTTTTATGTGGACTACACAAATTTATTCAACTATAAACTTTAATGATTTAGGATCAAAACTATCAATAAACTTAATAGGTTTCGAATAACTAAGCCATCATTTATTTAAACATTAATTTTATTCTATTTTTTCAGCGGTTTTAACCATTTGCTGCTGTGAGAATCATCATTTATAAAATGAGTAATAAAATATTTACAGTCCCTATTGGTGAAGACTACCCCTTCGGAACATGCACAGGTTTTACCCATACCATCGCTGAGATACATTTGCGCAAAATTATTGAGGGTAACTCATAATCTCTCCTTATCATCAAAGAAAAAATTCGAATGCTTTAAATTTTGGGTTCTCACCACCTTGTGAAACTTCTCTACCATACATAGGAGGCGAATGACTTCATACTGTCGTTCGAACAGGTTTCCACTAAGTTTTAGGGTAGTTTTCAAAATTTTTCGGATGAAATCGTTTAAAAGATAAAAAAGCAACTCATTCAGTTATCTTTGATTTTGTCTAATCACTACGTTGATCATACTCTAAACTTCAAGAATGTAGGGATGGACAACGAAGATAACCTTAAATACTACCTTGGTTTCAATTTCAAGATTGATCGAAATATGGATAAGCAGGAAATTTTTATGAAATATAGATAGCAGGTAGCTGACTACTTTGGAATCAATAACTCTGTGAAGGAAGTTATCATGTCTTCAATATCCACTGAAAATGAAGAAAAAAACCGTTATTTAGAAACTATGGATTCCTTTTTGAAAGAGGGCAGCCAAAAGAACAGGCAGTCAGATAATTATATGAATAAGAGCAGAACCTATTTTGATAGCCCAGAAAGAGAAAGTTAAATTAAATAGAAGGAAAAAACTACGACATTTTATTCTGATCAGCATATATTCTTATCGGTGCAAGAATGTAAAAATGAAGAACCCGGTTTGGTTCCCAACGCCAAACCTTTAAAGAATGAGCATCTTGAAGCCAAGATCAATGAACTTAAATATGCCATAACTAAAATGAAAGACAAAACAAGTAAAAATAGTTATTTGATGGGAAGTCTTACTGACAGAGTCAACAATTGTAATGCTGAAAGTTGGAATAATTCCTAGAGCCCCACTAAAGTTCCAATTTATGTGAAAAGCAGTTCTACTGCAAAGAATAAAGAAGAATATACCAATTCAATGACAGGGAACAGAACAATATCAATCAAAGAAAGTATATAATCTGCTCAAAGTTTTAACAATCAGCCTGCTTTAGTGGTTCCAAAATCTCCAAAATCGTTTAATAAATGTCCAAATATCATAAAATAATGCAATTAGATTTCAGTCGAACAAATTAATTCGATGGATATCAAAAGGCAATAAAAAGAATATATATAGTTGGCATCAAACGATAAATACTGTTCGGAGTTTTTAAATTTTCTCGAGGGTGACCAAACTCCACCACCGACAAAGAATGATGCTATGAATTTAAACTTCAACTTGAGAAATACACGAGCTATTACAAAAAAAGTTATGAAAACAGAGAGGAGTGATGGTTCTGGCTAAATACATTGCCGTGTGCGTGACTTGATCAATAAAAGCATGAAGGCAATGACAAACTTAAGGTCGAAAGAAGCCTTTCGGATTTCGTGAATTATTCAGTATACATTGTTTGTATATTTTTAACTTATTAACAATAATACTATGAATGAATCTAATAGTCAATTGATATTTTCACAAACAATTTTGCTTAAATTCTTAGCGGCAAAATAAATGTTTTCTTATGTATAAGTTAATTTCAGTGATTTAATTCTAGGGTTAGACTCAAATTTTCTTATGAATTTAGGCCCCAAAATGATAATAAATTGTTTAATGATTAAATATTATTATAGTAATTAATCATAGCCATGGAATCAGAGCCAGTCAAAGCTAGAGTTACCCAATTACTTGGTAGGACAGGATCCAGAGGAGGTATTACTCAGGTCAAGGTCATACTCATTTCAGGTAAAGAAGCCGATAAAAGACACCTTATCAGAAATGTTAAGGGACCAGTAAGAATTGGAGATGTGCTTGAACTCATGGAGAGCGAAAGAGAAGCTAGAAGACTCAGATGATCATCACAGATCTATTTAATCTATGCTTAAGTTAGTATACTTCAATAACTTACTTTGAAAGATAATACATCATCACATTAGACCTAACTCTCTATCATGTTTGGAAAGCTTGTATTTGCACTCATTTAGAATAATCTTTTGAGAACATTCTTTAATTTTGAATAAATGAGTGATGGGTTAGATAATTATTAATTGTAATTAATCAACGCTTCATGCTTGTCGTCATAAAATCGCAGAAATGCTGTCTTCTAAGTCTTTATTTCTCTGACTTGAAATTAGATAAATTGAGTTGACTATAATGATGTTTTTATAGAATATTTGATGCCTTTTTTTATTCTTCCTCTTGGATATAAAACGTATTTAATTCTAATTTACGTTCTCGTAATTTTCTAAATATTAATAGTAGTACCGCTTTGCATCAATACTAAGAGAAATAGTATTGATGTATTTTTATTTTTCTACATTGGCTTTCTATATTTTATCTTCATCTTTTTTGAGGTCTTATTCTTAAGTTTTTTACTTATTGGCAACTAAAGCACTTCTTCTTTGAGATTGTTTTTACAATTTTTTTTCATCCTCTTTTTTCTTATCTTAGATCCGTTTTTTGGCTTCAACTGTCAACAATGATTGATTCATCACGGTAGCTTCATATTTCTTAACTAACTACTTCCAAGAGGCTGATTCTTTTATATCCTATCGAGATTTACTCCTCGCCTGAACCTATAACACGTTCTTATTTTTTTACTAAAGAAGTTCCTTCGTATCTTTAAGTAATTCTTATTTTCGAGCGTTTGCCTCTTTAATCTTCTTTTTATTGGCAGCTTACAGCAACAAGCTTCTCTGCATGTCCTTTTCTTCTCTCTCTCTTATGTGATATCTTCGGTCTTGGCTATGGTGAAAAGTGGCTGAAAATACTTTGAGATGATTTTCTCTGCGATTGAAGGATTCCTCCATCATTTGTTTCTACTTTGCAGTGATAGTTTTTCTTTGTTCTGCCAAATAATGTTAAAGTTTAGCCAAATTCTATACATTTTTCTTCTTCGCCTCTCGATGTTTTCCTCTCAATATTGTACTAACTTCCTTTTCCAAGTCAACTGCAGCTTGAATATGATCTTCCATATTGGGTTCTATTTCCTTCTTGAATTTCTCTTTGGTTTGATTATACTCTGCCACAACTGCAACTCTACTTTTTTGGCATACATCAGCGACGTGCATATTATGACGATGCAATTGTTCTAAGCTTTCTGCAAAAGGAATCTTTCTCAGTACTGGCAATATATACTCACTCTCTCGTCTTTATTAGTTCATTTCCATTTTTTCTTCTAAATTATATTAAGGAATGTATATTGATAAGTCAATTAGCTTAAGAATTAAAAAGATCATGGTGGATGAGCTGAAATTTAGCTGCTTGAATTAGATGCAGTTATAGTTGGATCTGCAAGTGAATTTGAAGAAGATCCATCTGATGTACATGTGAAACCATCACCTAAATAACTCCGTAAACAAACACATGTAACTCCATCATAGTAAGCATTTATACTACACTACAAGCATTAATTTTAAATCAGAAAAAATCCTCTTTTGCATTTGCAGGTATAGTTGATCCAAGTTTGGTTTACACTACAAGCCATGCAGGAATCATTGACACTCTGAGTATTATTAGGACATTGACATAAATTTGTTGCAGAATCTAGTTCCATCGGAGGAGAACAATTATTCATTTAAACACAAATTTTGTTGATAAATAGATATCCATCTTGGCAGGCTGGTATAGGAACAAGCGTATATACTATGGTGATACACTTACCTTGATAATAAATTTCTCCTTATGGGCAAATATTCATCAAAGAAAGACATACACCACTAATATTGATATATAAGTTGTTGCAGATGCATCTTTGCAAATCAGTGCTATAAGTCTCATTTGAATTGCAAATTTGTGAAGAATTTGCACAAGTTCCATTAACATTAGTAAAACCAAGTTCACAGATACACATTGATATTATTTAATTGTAGTAAGCGTTAATCATACAGATCTGGCACTATTAGCTAATATCAAAAATGCCTACTTGCTAATAAATCATTACTCCACCCTGCTCATAACATTTACTTTTAGATATGCAGTATAAGGTTTCTTGTGTTAGCATAGAAGTCACATTTTTAGACAGCGGCAGATACAAAATGTCAATGCTTTGCTGAGTCTGAATCACAATTCCATTAATTCCGAACATCAAATTGAAGGCTTACTGTTGAGCTGCACTTGCACCAAGACCAATGATTGGTTGCGAATAGTTTGATAGCGCATATTATAAAGGACTTACAGTAGTGACACCTAGAAAGACGTTGATATTTGTTGGGATGAACGTAATATCGATAAGGCTGCTAATTTCCAAATCAGATGCAATATTAAAGATGAGATAGCTGACATACAAGCTTTATAGAGGATATTTTTAATAACTAATAAACATATCCACAAATAGAATGTTACTAGTTATATTGAAGTCAGCATTTATAAAGCTAAAGTTCATGTAAAAATCGTAGGTGCGCATTCCGCTTATGAAAGGTAAAGCATAAAC
>Ga0302197_10004001_pt1 | contig 13154 bp, 7 predicted proteins | sample II_Bog_N2_1_FD_193526 | JGI IMG/M metagenome (GOLD analysis project Ga0302197, IMG submission 193526) | Peat permafrost microbial communities from Stordalen Mire near Abisko, Sweden - II_Bog_N2_1 | ecosystem: Environmental > Terrestrial > Soil > Wetlands > Peat | place: Sweden: Abisko, Stordalen...
AAGGGGCTGATGCTGGCTCCTCAAATTGAGAAGTTCTATTACGAATTGGCCAATCCACTGGTGAAGAGCGCGCTGTGCCTGGTGCATCAGCGCTTCTCGACGAATACGTTCCCGAGTTGGAAACTGGCGCATCCTTACCGGTACGTTTGCCATAACGGCGAGATCAATACGATCAAAGGCAATGTGAGCTGGATGAACGCGCGCCAGTCGCTGCTGGAGAGCCCGTTGTTTGGCGATCAGATCGAGAAGGTGTATCCGGTGATTATGCCGGGGGGAAGCGACTCGGCCTCGCTGGACAATGCGGTTGAGTTTCTGCTGCAGTCGGGTCGGTCGCTGGCGCACGTGATGGCCATGCTGATTCCGGAGGCGTGGTCGGGCAATCCGGACATGGACGAGGAGAAGCGCGCGTTCTACGAGTATCACGCGTCGCTGATGGAGCCGTGGGATGGGCCGGCGGCGGTTGCGTTTACGGATGGGCGATTTGTGGGCGCTACGCTGGATCGCAATGGGCTGCGGCCGGGGCGCTACATCGTGACCAAGGACGATCTGGTGGTGCTGGCGTCGGAGGCGGGCGTGATTGAAGTGCCTGCGGAAGATGTGCGCAAGAAGGGCCGCTTGCAGCCGGGGCGGATGTTCCTGGTGGATACGGTGGAGCATCGCATTATTTCGGACGCGGAGATCAAGAAGACGCTGGCCGCGCGGCAGCCGTACGGCGAATGGATCAAGGAGCAGCAGGTGTCGCTGGAGGAGTTGCCGGAGCCGTGGCGCACGGTGCCGTCGGACCCGGAGATGCTGTTGCGCCGCCAGCGTGCGTTTGGCTATAGCGAAGAAGATCTGCGGGTGCTGCTGGGGCCGATGGGGTCAAAGGGTGAGGAGCCGATCGGGTCGATGGGTACGGATGTGCCGCTGGCGTGCCTTTCGGACCGGCCGCAGCAGTTGTTCAACTACTTCAAGCAGTTGTTTGCGCAGGTGACGAATCCGCCGATCGATCCCATCCGCGAAGAGATGGTGATGTCGCTGACGAGCTATATCGGGACCGAACGCAACATTCTGGACGAGGCTCCGGAGAACTGCCACACGCTGAAGCTGCCGCACCCGATCCTAACCAACCGCGATCTGGAGAAGCTGCGGCGCGTGTCGTCGGGTGATCTGCTGTCGACGACTCTGTCGACGCTTTTCCGCGCGGAGGATGGCGAGGCGGGGCTGAAGCATGCGCTGGATGATTTGAGTATGCGCGCGGCTTATGCAGTGTCGTCGGGATACACACTGTTGATTTTGTCGGACCGCGGCGTGAATGCCACGCTGGCGCCGATTCCGAGTCTGCTGGCGATGGCTGCCGTCCACAACCGGCTGGTGCGGGACAAGACGCGCACGCAGGTGGCGCTGATCATTCAGAGCGGCGAACCGCGCGAGGTGATGCATTTTGCGTTGCTGATCGGATATGGCGCGAGCGCGATCAATCCTTACCTGGCGTTCGAGACGCTGCACGATATGAAGCGGCGCGGGCTGATGGCGGACGATGTGACCGCCGAGTACGCGGAGAAGAACTTTATCAAGGCGATCAACAAGGGCCTGCTGAAGACCTTCTCGAAGATGGGCATCAGTACTCTGCAGAGCTATCGCGGGGCGCAGGTGTTTGAGGCGGTGGGGCTGAACAAGGAGCTGATCGATGCGTACTTCGCACGGACAGCGTCGCGGATCGAGGGCGTTGGGTTGGACGTGTTGGCACGCGAGGCGCAATTGAAGCACGGCTTTGCGTTCCAGCCGCTGACCGAGTCGGAGACCGAACTGGTGGTTGGCGGGCAGTATCAGTACCGCGAAGGCGGGGAATATCACCTGCTGAATCCGGCGACGATCAGCAAGCTGCAGCAGGCGGTGCGAAATAACAATCCGGCGACCTTCCAGGAGTTCACCGACCTGGTGGATGAGCAGAGTAAACACCTGTGTACGCTGCGCGGACTGATGAAGCTGAAATATGCCGACGAGCCGATCCCAATCGAGGAAGTGGAGCCGGCGAAGGAGATTGTGAAGCGCTTTACGACGGGCGCGATGAGTTTTGGGTCCATCAGCAAAGAGGCGCACGAGACGCTGGCGATTGCGATGAACCGGATCGGCGGCATGTCGAACACGGGCGAGGGCGGCGAGGACGAAGCGCGCTTCAAGCGCGATCCCAATGGCGATCTGCGGCGCAGCGCGGTGAAGCAGGTGGCGAGCGGGCGCTTCGGCGTGACCGCGAACTACCTAGTGAATGCGGACGAACTGCAGATCAAGATGGCGCAAGGTGCGAAGCCCGGCGAGGGTGGACAACTGCCCGGACACAAGGTGGACGACTTTATCGCGAAGCTGCGGTACTCGATTCCCGGGGTGGGACTGATTTCGCCGCCGCCGCACCACGATATTTACTCGATCGAAGACCTGGCGCAGTTGATCTTCGATCTGAAGAACGTGAACCCCAAGGCACGCATCGCCGTGAAACTGGTGGCGGAGGCGGGTGTTGGTACAGTGGCGGCGGGTGTGGCGAAGGCGCATGCTGATGTGGTGCTGATCTCCGGCGACAACGGCGGGACCGGCGCATCGCCACTTAGCTCGATCAAGCATGCCGGGCTGCCGTGGGAGCTGGGCCTGGCGGAGACGCAACAAGTGCTGCTGTTGAACGATCTGCGCAGCCGCATCAAGGTGCAGACCGATGGCAAGCTACAGACGGGCCGTGACGTGACGATTGCGGCGCTGCTGGGCGCGGAGGAGTACGGCTTCGCAACGATGCCGCTGATCTCGATGGGCTGCATCATGATGCGCAAGTGTCATTTGAATACATGCGCGGTTGGCATTGCGACGCAGGACCCGGTGTTGCGCGCGCGGTTTACGGGCCAGCCGGAGCATGTGATCAACTTCTTTTTCTTTATTGCCGAGCAGGTACGGCAGCACATGGCCAAGCTGGGCTTCCGCACAGTGGATGAGATGGTGGGCCGCGTCGACAAGATCGACGCTGCGGTGGCGGATTCACATTGGAAGGCGAAGGGTATCGATCTTTCGTCGATTCTGTTTTCGCCGACGCTGCCATCGCACGTGAAGCGGCGAAAGACGCAGGCGCAGGACCATGGGCTCGACCAGGCGCTGGATCACGCGCTGATTGCGCAAGCCAAGCCGGCGCTGGAGTCACTTCAACCAGTGACAGGGAGCTTTGCCATTCGTAATGTTCATCGTACGGTGGGCGCCATGTTGGGCGGCGACATCGCGCGGAAGTATGGCACGGCCGGATTGCCGGACGAGACCATCCACTTCCGCTTCCAGGGATCGGCAGGCCAGAGCTTTGGCGCGTTCGTTCCCTCAGGCGTGACGCTGGAGCTTGAGGGCGATGCGAACGACTACGTGGGCAAAGGACTGTCGGGCGGACGCATCATCGTGTATCCGCCGAAGACTTCGAGCTTCCTGCCGGAGGAGAGCATCCTGGTGGGAAACGTGGTGCTCTACGGCGCGACCGGAGGCGAGGCCTTTCTGAGCGGCATCGCGGGCGAGCGGTTCGCGGTGCGCAATTCGGGCGCTACGGCGGTGGTGGAAGGCGTTGGCGATCATGGCTGCGAGTATATGACCAATGGCACCGTGATCGTGCTGGGCGGGACCGGCCGTAACTTCGCTGCCGGCATGAGCGGCGGACGGGCCTATGTCTACGACGATCAGGGAGACTTCTCCACACGACGCTGCAATCGTGCGGGGGTGGATCTGGAACCGCTTGTCCTGGAAGAGGATCTAGAGGTGGTGCGCGGCTTAATGCAGCGCCACATCGATTTGACTGGTAGCCCGCAGGCAGCCTGGATACTGGAGCACTGGGATGCAACGCAATCCCGGTTCATCAAGGTCTTCCCGCACGAGCACAAGCGCGTCCTGGGCGTGCCTCGCGCCGAGGCGGTATACATTTCCCCAACCAATGGGTCGACTCTGGTAGCGACCGGGCAGGTGCAGCATGGGTAAAGTCACTGGTTTTCTTGAGATTCAAAGGGAACAACCGACGCGCCGCAAGGTGGATGAACGGCTGAAGGACTGGCAGGAGATTTACGAGGCGTTCCCTGAGGAGAAACAGAAGGAACAGGGAGCCCGCTGCATGGATTGCGGCGTGCCGTTCTGCCATACCGGATGCCCGGTCAACAACCTGATTCCGGACTGGAACGACCTGGTCTACAACGGGCGCTGGGAGAATGCCATTCGGCGGCTGCACGCGACGAACAACTTTCCTGAGTTCACGGGCCGCATTTGTCCCGCACCGTGCGAGGCCGCGTGCGTGCTGGGCATCAACCAGCCAGCAGTTTCGATCAAGTTGATCGAGCGCAGTGTTGTGGAGCGTGCGTGGGACGAGGGTTGGATCCATCCCGAGCCTCCCCAGGAGAAAACCGGGCAGCGCGTTGCGGTCGTGGGCAGCGGCCCGGCGGGTTTGGCGGCCGCGCAGCAACTACGGCGTGCGGGCCACTCAGTGACGGTTTACGAGAAGAGCGACCGCATCGGCGGCTTGCTGCGTTACGGCATTCCGAACTTCAAGCTGGAAAAACACGTGGTTGACCGGCGACTGGAACAGATGCGTGCCGAGGGCGTGACGTTTGTGACGAACGCGCATGTGGGCGTGAATGTGCCGGTGGAGAGCCTGACCGACGAGTACGATGCAGTGCTGCTGGCCGGCGGCTCGGAAAAGCCGCGCGACCTGCCGATTCCGGGGCGCGAGTTGAAGGGAATTCATTTCGCGATGGAGTTTCTGCCGCAGCAGAACCGCCGCTGCGAAGGAGACACAGTCGATCCGGCGCTTGCGATTCTTGCGGAAGGCAAGAACGTGGTGATTCTGGGCGGCGGCGATACCGGGGCGGATTGCCTGGGCACCAGCCTGCGCCAGAAGGCGAAGAGCATCCACCAGTTCGAAATTATGCCGAAGCCGCCGGATTCGCGCGCTGCCTCCACGCCGTGGCCGATGTGGCCGATGCAGTTGCGTACGGAGAGCAGCCACGAAGAAGGCGGAATTCGCGACTGGGGAATCAACAGCGTCAGCTTCAGTGGAGACGAGCACGGTCGCGTGAAGCAGTTGAACGCGGTGCGCGTAGGGCCGCCGCCGAGCTTTGCGCCTGTTGAAGGCAGCGAGTTTACGATCGAGGCTGAACTCGTGCTACTGGCGATGGGCTTCCTGGGGCCGGTGCGCTCGGGCATGATCGAGCAACTTGGCCTGAAGCTGGATAACCGCGGCAATGTTGCCACCAACGCGGACTATATGACGTCGGTGGAGGGCATCTTCGCCGCCGGCGACATGCGGAGAGGCCAGTCGCTGGTGGTGTGGGCAATCTCCGAGGGCCGCAAGGCGGCGGAGGCGATGAACCACTACCTGTTCACCAAGAAGGAAGCGCTGCCGATGAGCCGTCGCGTTCTGGCGTAGACCGGGTGTAGGGGCCCAGCAGGCGCCGGATATGCTGGAGTAGGTTCGCGGGTTTGCGAGGCGGCGATCCGTTGCCGTTACAATCGACAGAGATCACGCGCCGCGTTCCCTGATGCGCGACGGAACGCAGTTCTACGATCGGGCGAGTAGCTCAACTGGATAGAGCACCGGCCTTCTAAGCCGGTGGTTGTGGGTTCAAGCCCCGCCTCGCCCACCACATACCTTACCGGGAGTCCCAGAGTTTATGCTCTCCAAGTGCTATCCTTGCACGTTCTATGGTTTCGGCTTCATCTGGGCGACCCTATACGATGCGATCACGACACGAACGAGCTGTTGCTACAGGCTGGCTTTACTCCCTTATCGTTCTTGCCCTTAGCTTCTGCGTGGGATCGGCGTACGCAAGCTCGGGAACTCAACCTTCAGACGGGACTGATTCCGAAGTTGCGAGCAGCTACGCGGATGCGCTTCCGGATGCTCCCAGGGCATCCAATTCCGCCAAATCGCAGCCACAGGGTGGAGGCGATGGCATCCGCTTGGAGCAGCAGGACCATCCTCCGGTGACGCTGGGGACATTGCCCGGAAACGTGCTTCACGACGGAGGGCACATTCTTGTCTCGTCGAAATATGTGCGTTGGAACGATCTGAAATGGATGCTGCCTTTGGCCGGTGCCACGGCGGCTGCGTTTGAGACAGATCACACGACCATGACGGAAGTGGTCAGTTCGAATCCGTCGTTCAACCAGACCAACATCAATATGTCCAATGGTCTGGTTGGCAGTTTCATTGCGGCGCCGGTTGCCATGTTCGGTGTTGGGCATTTGCGCCACAACGAGCGGATGACGGAGACCGGGCTACTGGGCTCGGAAGCTATGGTGGACGCTGTCGCGGTGGATGAGGTAGTAAAGCTGTGCGCGTTTCGCGAGCGCCCCAACGTGGATAATGCTCAAGGGAAATTCTTTATCGGCAGTGCAGGGCTGGACTCGTCCTTTATTTCTGAGCACAGCATTATTGCCTGGTCGTCCGCTGCGGTGATTGCCGGCGAATACCACTCGAAGTGGGTGCAGTTGGGCGTGTATACCCTGGCTGCCGGCGTCAGCGCCACGCGCGTGATGGGCCGGGAACACTTTCCAAGCGACGTATTGCTGGGAGCCGCCAGCGGATGGCTCATTGGGCATTACGTGTTTCGCGCACATCATCATGCGCCTCTGGAGCATGCCGGCAATTAAGCTGAGCTGCGTATCTGGCAGCCTTTTTAGCGGGTTGCCCTTGAGCGTGGAATCCTCTAAACTTAGAGAGTTGCGACCGAGCCGGTTGCAATGTTTAGAATGTGCGCCCGTAGCTCAGCTGGATAGAGCAACTGGCTACGAACCAGTAGGTCGGGCGTTCGAATCGCTCCGGGCGCACCATAATTCTCCTGCTGCGGCAGATTCCCACAACAACCCAAGACCAAGGCAACTTCAGCGCAGACGCAGTTCGTCCTGGGCGGGGAAATCTGTGCGCCTGCATAGTGCGCTCACCTGCGCTATCTGGGATCGGCCAGGGCAGGGTTGGCTTGGGAAGCGGGCTGGGATGCGGCGTCGATGTTCCTGACACGATCTGCGCCAAGGCTGGCGCTGGCGTCGTTGGCCAGGTGAAGAATGTGGCCGGGCAGAACTCCTAACATCAGCGTAGCGGCGGCGGCAAGAGTCAGGCCGATGCCCGCGGGCACGCTGATTGGCGTAATGGGCGCTAGGCTGGGCGTGTCCTTTTCGTGCGTCGAGGCGGCTTCCTCAGACTTTGCGTAGACGGACGCGAGCAGCTTGAGGTAGTAGAAGCAGGCAATGCCACTGTTGATCAGTCCGATGATGGCGAGCCAGACGTGGCCAGCCTGGAGAGCCGCAGTGAAGACGTAGAACTTGCCGAAGAAGCCGCCGGTGAAGGGAATCCCGATCAGTGAGAGCAGGAAGAAGGCGAGCAGGGCGGCGAGGATGGGACGGCGTACGGCAAGGCCCTGATAGTCCCGGATGGTGCTAAGCTTTTCCTGGTATCCGCCAACCTGGGTGACTACGGCGAAGGCGCCGACGTTCATGGCGGCGTAAGAGGCGGTGTAGAAGCAGGCGGCGGCGATGCCATCCTGCGGAAAGGCAGTGAAGGCGACGAGCAGGTAGCCGGCGTGGGCAATGCTGGAGTAGGCGAGCATGCGCTTGACGTCCTTTTGCATAAGCGCGCCGAGATTGCCGATGGTCATGGAAAGCGCGGCCAGCACCCACATCAGAACCGCCCAGCGGTGCTGCATCAGCGGAAATCCGGAGAAGGTGATACGGAGCAGGACGGCGAAGGCGGCGGCCTTGGGAGCGGTCGACATAAGCCCAACGACGGGAGATGGCGCGCCCTGGTAGACGTCGGGCGTCCACACATGGAACGGCGCGGCGGAGACTTTGAATCCGAGGCCAACGATCATCATGGCGAGCGCCAGGTACGCCATGTGGGGCGTCGTGGTGGTGCCCAGGGCTGCGGCGATGGCGGCTATGCTGGTGGACCCGGTGGCTCCGAAAGCGAGCGCGATGCCGTAGAGGAAGAACGCTGTCGCGAACGAGCCGAGCAGGAAGTACTTGATGGAGGACTCGGAGGCCACAACTTCGGTCTTGCGGAAGCCAGCCATGATGTACGTCGAGATAGAGGAGATTTCGAGGCCGATGAAGACCATCAAGAGCTCGACCGAGCAGGTCATCAGCATCATGCCGACGGCGCCAAAGAGGACCAGCGCGTAGTACTCGCCGGCATGGCCCGCTCTTCCTTCGAAGTAGTCGAGCGAGCCGAGCAGGGTCGCAGCCACGACTGCGGCGATCAGTAGATGGAAGAAGACGCTGAAGGAATCGACCTGGATGCTTCCGCTGAATGCGGTGAGGGTACCCAGGCGAAGCTGATACCAGCTTGCGAAGCCCGCGGAAATGGAGCCTACGATGGCGAGCCAGCCAAGCGGCTTGCGACTGGTGCCGGGCTTGAGGATTGCCTCGACCAGCATGATGAGAATGGCAGCGCCGGTAAGGACGCATTCAGGCAGGAGCGCGAGGCATTGAGTGGAAAGATTCATCAACGCGCGCCTCCGGGAATGCTCTGAGTCGCGGCGGGCTCGGCGGGTTGAGCTTGAAACGTGAGCACAGCGCTGGGTGGAGCGACCTGGCTGGTTGCGGGGTGGTCGGCTAATGCAACCGCAGCGCCGTCGATGGCTTTGAGCCAGATGGACGAGGCGACGCCCATGACGAGGAAGAGCGCGACCATGGGCCACAGCGCAACATGTTCGCGCGCTTCCAGGTCGCGTGGCGTGACTTTTTGCGGCTTCGGACCGAGGTCGGAGTAAAAGACACGCTGGATCATCCTTAGCATGTACGCCGCGCTGAGGATGACTCCGGTGGCTGCGAGTGCGGTCCAGAAGTGATGGTGCCGGAAGGTCGACTGCATGGAACCGGATAGTATGAGGAACTCGCCGACGAAACTGTTCAACAAGGGAAGGCCGATGACGGAGAGGGTGGTGAGGACAAACATCGAAGCCATCCAGGGCAGTTGCGCGGCGAGGCCGCCATACTCGCGCATGTCGGTGGTGCCGTACCGCTCGTAGAGGAGGCCGAGCAGCATGAAGAGGGTAGCACCGGCGAGGCTCTCGTTGAGGATCTGATAGATGCCGCCGTCGAGGCCGGCGATGGTGAAGGTGAAGATGCCGAGCACGATGAAGCTGAGCTGGCCGAGCGTGGAGTAGGCGGCGAGCTTCTTGAGGTCGTTCTGCACCAGGGCGAGAAGGCCGCCGTAGACGATGCCAATGGCCCCAAGCGCGATCATTAACGGCGCGAAGTGGCGCGATTGCTCGGGAAAGATCGCAAAGGAAAAACGCAGCATGGAGTAGAGCGCAGTCTTGCCAGCGAGCACCATTACGGCAGCGGTGGGCGCTTCGCAGACAGCATCGACGAGCCACCCATGCAGCGGGAAGACGGGGACTTTGACCGCGAAAGCGAAGAGGAAAGCGAGCGATGCAAGCCCGAGAGCGGCTCCGCTGGGAGAGATCGCATGGTGTGTCGCGAGTGCGGCAAGTGTGGGCAGGTCGAAGGTGTGAGTCTGCGTATAAAGCCACAGGATCGCGACGAGCAGCAATCCGGAGGGGATAAAGGCGTAGAGGAAGTACTTGATGGCGGCGGGGCGGCGTCTCTCGCTGCGGCCGAAAGTTGCGATGAGGAGGGTCATCGGCACCAGCGACAGTTCCCAGAAGGCGTAGTAGAGGAACAAGTCGAGCGAGGCGAAGATGCCCATCATAGCGACTTGCTGGAGCAGGAAGAGGATGTAAAAGAGCTTCTTGCGGCTATCGATGGTGCGCCAGGAGATGAGGACACCGAGCGGCGCGAGGATGCCGGTAAGCACCATGAGCCACATCGAAAGGCCGTCGACGCCGACGTGGTAATGAATGAGAGGCGAAGCGATCCACGGGACGTTCTGCTCGAATTGGAACGCGCCAGGCTGGGACGGGTACGAGTAACGGAATGGCAGATGGAGCGTGAGAAGGAACGTAATGAGCGTGACTGCAAGCGCGGCCCATTGCATGGTCTTGCCACGGTCAGGCAGAACAGCGAGCAGCAACGCACCGGCCAGCGGGACGAACACGATGAGGGTCAGGATGGTGTGATCGATATTCATCGTGTCCTCATAGGTGCATCCAGAGCGAGCGGCCGAAAACCATTACTGCGAGCACGGCCGCAGCGCCGAAGGCGAGCCAGCCTGCGTAAGAGCGAATGTTTCCGGAGATCTGCGAGCGTGTGGCCCAGGCGAAGCCTCGAGTCGCCATGCCGGCGGCGCGGCCTGAGCCGTTGACGACGCCGCGGTCGACGATGAGCTCGAGAACGCCACGGGTGAACATCAGCAGGGGGACGACGAGAAAGTTGGTGTAAAACTCGTCGACCCAATATTTGCTGGCGAGGAGAGCGTAGGCGGACTTGTTACGGTCGGCGAACGCGGCCGCCGTGCCGGGTTTCTTGTAATAACAGAGATAGGCTATGTAGAAGCCGACGGCTGCGGTCAGGACGGAGATTAGGGCCAGGATGAGTTCAAGGCTGTGTCCGGTTGTTAGCACTGGGGCCGCGCCGCTCGCGAAGACGGGATCGAGGAAGTGACCAATCTCATCGTGGCCGAGCATGGCGGCGGGAACGCCAACCCATCCACCGATGACGGAGAGGATGGCGAGTACAACCAGCGGAAAGAGCATGATCCAGGGGGATTCGTGGACACTATGCGTCGGGTGACCTGGGGTTTCGCGCTGCTCGGTGCGCGGTTCTCCGAAGAAGGTCTTGAACCAGAGACGGAACATATAGAACGAGGTCATGCCCGCGGTGACGAGGCCGACCAGCCAGAGAACGATGTGCAGTGGGTTGGGCGAGATAAATGTCTGGTAGAGGATTTCGTCCTTGGAGAAGAAGCCGGCGAAGGGCGGAATACCTGCGATGGCGAAGACTCCGGCACTCATCGTCCAGAAGGTGATGGGGATACGCTTGCGCAGGCCGCCCATATTGCGCATGTCCTGTTCGCCGCAAAGCGCGTGGATGACAGAGCCGGCGGCGAGGAAAAGTAGCGCTTTGAAGAACGCATGCGTCAGCAGGTGGAAGATGCCGGCGGCATAGGCTCCGACACCGCAGGCCATAAACATGTATCCGAGTTGCGAGATGGTGGAGTAGGCGAGGACGCGCTTGATGTCGTGCTGCACCATGCCGATGGATGCGGCGAAGATGGCGGTGGCGGCGCCGATGCAGGCGACTACGGTGAGCGCGATGGGCGCATGGTCGAAGAGAAGATGGCAGCGCGCGACCATGTAGATACCAGCGGTGACCATGGTGGCGGCGTGAATGAGCGCGGAGACGGGCGTGGGGCCTTCCATCGCGTCGGGCAGCCAGATGTAGAGGGGGATCTGGGCGGACTTTCCTGCCGCGCCGAGCACGAGCAAGAGAGCAATGGCGGTGAGGAAGCGAGCGCCCTGCCACTCTGGATGCTGGCCGATGGTCGAGAACACCTGGCTGAAGGTGAGCGAGCCGAAGTGGGCGATCAGCAGGAACATTGCCAACAGGAAACCGAAGTCGCCGATGCGATTGACGACGAAGGCCTTCTTGCCAGCGTTTGCTGCTGAGGTTTTCTTGAAATAGAAGCCGATGAGGAGATATGAGGCGAGGCCGACGCCCTCCCAACCGACGAAGAGCAGCAGAAAGCTGTCGGCCAGCACCAGCACCGACATGAAGAACATGAAGAGGTTAAGGTAGGCGAAGAAGCGCCAGTAGCCGTCTTCGTGGGCCATGTATCCGACGGAGTAGATGTGGATAAGGAAACCTACGCCCGTTACGACCCCGAGCATGATGAGGGTGAGGTGATCGACGGTCAGAGCGAAGTTTGCATGAAAGCCGGTAATAGCGATCCACGGATAAGTTAGGGTCTGGAGGGTGTCCGGTGCGTCGGGCGCCCGCATGGTCACCCAGAGCCATGCGACGATACTCGCGGGCAACGCCGTACACAGCAGCGCTACAGTGCTGATGAGAACACGCGGCAGCTTGCGGCCCAGCGTCCCGTTGACCATAAATCCGGCAAACGGCAGCAGCGGGATGTACCAGAGATAACTTGTGGGTATCGGGCTCATGATTTCATCAGGTCGATCTCGTCGACATTCAATGTCTGGCGCGTGCGGAAGATGGAGATGATGATGGCAAGCCCGACTGCGGCCTCGGCCGCGGCGACCACCATGACGAAGAAGACGAAGATCTGGCCGCTGACCTGGTGCCACATATGCGCAAAGGCGACGAAGGTCAGATTGACCGCGTTGAGCATCAGCTCAATCGAAATGAAGATGGTGATGACGTTGCGCTTGATGAGGAATGCGGCGATTCCAATGGAGAAAAGCATCGCGGCAAGAACGAGGTAGTAAGCGGTGGGCACCATGCTAGTGCTCCTTCCGCGCGAGCACGACTGCGCCCAGGATGGCCACCAGGATCAGAATGGAGGTGACCTCGAACGGCAGCAGTTGTTTGGTGAACAGCATCGCGCTGACTGCGGCGATATTGTCCGCTCCGTTGCCGAGATCCCCGCCGACATTGGAGGATTTCAGCGCACCGCGTTCTGATAGGAACACGAAGCTGAGCAGGCAGAAAATGGCCGCGGCTCCGGGGAATCCGACGATGGAGGCCGCGCGGCTGCCGTGGCTTTGCTCTTCCTTGCCGGCGTTCAGCAGCATGATGACGAAGACGAAGAGCACCATGATGGCGCCGGAGTAGACGATAACCTGGGCGGCTGCGAGGAACTCGGCACCGAGCGACCAGTAGAGTACGGCGAGCGACATCATCACGACGACCAGCGACAGAGCGCTGTTGATGGGGTGGCGCTGAAAGAGCAGATTCAAGGCTCCGCCCAGTGCCAGTGCGCCAAAGATGATGAAGAGTGCGAGTTGCATGTGGTTCCGTCGGTCCTTTGCAGCGCGGAAAACGTTGTTGAAAATCAGGCGATAGATGTTCGCGTATCTATTGATTGTAAAGCAGCGGTCTTCTACCCCCGCATTGCGAGGACGAAGCTGGTGACAATGATATTGGCCATGGCGAGCGGCAGCAGAAACTTCCAGCCGAAGCTCATCAATTGGTCATAACGGAAGCGCGGCAGCGTGGCCCGCACCCAGATGTAGAGTGCAAGAAAGGCAAAGACTTTAGCGACGAACCAGCAGACGGGCAGGATTGCCTGCACGACTTCGCCGCCGACG
>Ga0302197_10004002_pt1 | contig 13153 bp, 6 predicted proteins | sample II_Bog_N2_1_FD_193526 | JGI IMG/M metagenome (GOLD analysis project Ga0302197, IMG submission 193526) | Peat permafrost microbial communities from Stordalen Mire near Abisko, Sweden - II_Bog_N2_1 | ecosystem: Environmental > Terrestrial > Soil > Wetlands > Peat | place: Sweden: Abisko, Stordalen...
GGGCGGCTTCCTTCAAGTCGCTGTATCCGAAGCGCCCCGAGCGAGAGCATGCAACTGCGTACTGTTGCGTGGCGGGGCGCTCCAGATACAGCACTAAGACATTTCGTTACCTATCAGATTCTGTCCCCCAAATTGCCAACGGCGCCAGGTAGCCCATTGTTCCGAAAGGGGCTCTCCGGAATTGCTGAAGCTCAAGACCTCGGTCAACACACTCACAGATACACGAAGAGTTTGCTCCAGAAAATCCTTTTCCGCATTGAGGAGATGGTGTTGAGCAAGAGCCGCTTCAATGGCCTTAAGCAGATTCTCCTTCGAGCATGGTTTGGTGAGGAAGCGAAAGATGTTGTTCTCATTCACTGCAGCCATTGCAGTGTCGATATCCGCGTATCCAGTCAAAGCCAGGCGGACGATTGTCGGGGAGAGGTCGCGGACTTTCGCCAGGAATTGCGCCCCATCCATCTAAGGCATGCGCATGCCGGAGATGACTTCGATCACGAGGCCAATACTACCGAAGCTTGCTCGATGCACCGTTGCGTCCAGCATTCCAGCCGGTTGTCTCGCCCCATCCGACTGAGAAACGCGTTGTCGATATTCGCATCCATATACCCGCGCTCGGGGTGTTGCTGCGCGTCGATAGCATTCGCCACATGGACTGCCGCCAGGGTCGAGAATTCGGTCACCGGGCTGTCCAACGGGCGATGATTCCAGGCGACGGCCTCCACAATTTCGTTAGGCAGCCCCCATACTCCCAAGAGATAAGCCCCGACCTCGGCGTGAGTGCAACCGAATTCCTCAAACTCCAGAACATCCAGGCGAGTGCCGGTTGCGGTGGCCTTTGCCACGATCCGGCGATAGTTTTCAGGGTCGGCTGACGCCATGATCAGCATGCCAATATCGTGCAGTAGTCCGGCGCTGATGTAGGGATCCAAATCACGTCCGCCAATACCCTCGCAAATCGCAATCAACCTTGCAAACTTGCTCACGGAGACGGCATGTTCCCACAGGTGCTCAGCCTGCCCGGGTCCGAGCAGATCGGGATCGAAAGCCGAGAATATGCTGAGCGAAAGAACCAGGGCCCGTATTGTGTTCAGCCCCAGGTAGATTGCCGCTTGCTTCGGTTCCGATATCTCGGCGCGCAGGCCGTATGCGGCGGAGTTGACGATTTGTAAAATCTTCGCGGTCATCGCCATATCCTGCGCGATAATCTCACCAATCCGCGCAGCCGAAGGGTCTTCCGAATGGAGTTCGCTGGTCACCTGCTGATAGAGCAAAGGCAAGCTGGGAATACTCTTCATGTTGGAGATAAAACTTTTGAGCGAAGTGTTCTGAAGCAGGTCCGTTAGTGCCAGGGCTTTCTCCAGCACTGAGCGCAGTTGTTCCGGGTCGCACGGTTTCGCAAGGAACTGATGCGCGGGCGCAATGGACCGCATGACCGTTTCCCGGTCGGCCTGGTCTGAGAGAATAATGCGCACCGTCCCCGGCCATTGCTCCTGAACCGTGTTAAGCAGATCGGCTCCCGACATTTCGGGCATTTTCATGTCGGTAACAACTGCGTCGAACTCGCCAAGCGACATCAAACGTAAAGCTTCGTCTCCACTGGGAGCGAACTCCATCTCCCAGAGTTTTCGCATAGGGCGCAAAGTCCGCTTCAGGCCCATAAGAAGATCCGGTTCATCGTCGACAAAGAGGATACGTCTCTGCATTTAAGTCCCCTAACTGCCGAAAGAAGCAGGCGCACGTAGAACGTAGTGCCCTTGCCAATTTCGGGGTCAAATCAAATTTTTCCGCCGTGTCTCTTCACAATCACCATTCAGGCCGGGCGCCACGACACTAATCCCATGTATTATCGGCATCCGTGGAAAACTATTCCAGTCGGAAAAATGAGGGAATAATATCGCGGCCTGACTGTAGATAGTGCTGCCCCTTTCGACGTTTTCCAAGATGGCCTCCATGAGAATTTCACGGAGAGCCGAGTTTGAAGAATGCTCGGAGAGTTCCCAAACTGCTTGAGGACGGAGAATCAGCCACCAATTGCAGGATAGGTCCCTGAAACGCACAAGCCTTCCGCAACAAGGCCACCCGTCCCCAAGAAACCTTCCCCGCCACGTTGCGGCAAGGTACGCAACAGGAATAAGGAACAGGGAACAGAAGACAGAACCGAGGCGCGCAGGCTGGCAGCTTGGAGCCACAAGCTACCGGCCCCACGTTCCAGGCCGCCCACGCCCCATGGTCTTCCAGTTCCGAGTCCCGAGCCTCCCCGCCCCTCGCTCCCTTGTTCCCTGTCTCGTCGCTCCCTGCGTCTCTCAAGTAAACGCTTTCCCGCAGGCAAAATAGGCTAGTAAACGCCTTCTTGCATGCCAAATAGGCCTTCCAAGCCCGTTTTTTCGACTTTGCGGGAAATTCTCTGGTTACTGTTCCTCTTATTTGGTCAATTTCACGGTTTTACTCACCAATTAAATGGCCAATTTCAAGGTATTCCCCTCGAAAAATCGCAACCTAACGAGCGAACATTTGCGGGGCAAGTGACACCATCCAAGCGAACATTTGACCGGGTAAACGCACCCGCTAAACGAACATTTGCATTGATTCCATGATACTTACCCCGGCACGACCCTTGAACTCAAAAACCGCAGATTTTGGGAGACGGGTCTCGCGCCACGAACGGGATCTGAATCACGGCTTTCGGCCGCCGCTCAGTGTTGCACGCTATAGGGTCCGGGCAACACCGGCGCCGCGGAGGCTTGTTCGGGCGCGGAATTCGATGCCACTTCCGTCCGCTTGGAGTAGATGCGGAACTCGACCACCATATTGAGCAGGACGGGAACCGGTTTGCCGTCCTTCACGGCCGGCTCGAAGGTGGCCTTGCGGATGGAATCCACGGCGCTCTCGTCGAGCCCGAAGCCGATGGGACGCGCCACCGCGATTTCGCCCGGCTTGCCGTCGGCGCCGACCACCACGTGATACTCCGAGATGCCGGCCACGCCGTAGTCCTGCGCAAACTGGTTCGACCCCGGCTCGAAGGTGGACTTGAGCCGCGCTTTCTTGTCGACCATGTTTTGCCGCAGCACGTTGGGATCCGCAGGCTGGTAATCGGCCTTGGCCGTGACGGCATCGTAGTAGAGCTTCCAGAAGCCCGGCATGGCGGCCATCATGCGCGCATCGAATCCCGGCGCGAATACGTTGCCGAGGGCGTCATCGAGAACCTTGTTGGCATGCGCCGGAGAAAGCGTAGTGGTCACGCTCTTGGCGTCGGCGGGCCGCTCGGCCTCGGGCGCCGCGGCGATCTCGGCCTGCGCCTCCTGGGCTTCGGTTGGTTCGACATTTGGCGCAGGGCCCAGCGCGGGATTTGGTGCGGCATTGAGCGCGGGTGCAGCAGCCGGCGCCGTCGTCGCGAGAGCAGGCTTCGCGGCCCGCAGCGACCATTTTCCCTTGCCCTTTTCCTGCTTCGGCTTGACGACAAGCTCGCGATCGATGGTGATCCGCACGGTTTTTTTCTTCGGCGTGATGTTCACCCGATCCACGGCCGTGGTGGGATCCTCGGACGGCAGCGCGCCCAGAAAGTGCAGCCCGTAACGCGCTCCCTCGAGCTCCACTTTGTGCTTGAGCAGGCGCACCTTTTCAATGCGGATTCCAGACAACGTATACGATCCCTGCGGCGAGTGTCCGATGAGCGAGCCGTGCTCGTTGAAGGTGAGAGTGTTGTCGAGGTAGCCTCCGCGCAGGAAGAGGTCCTTGCCCTCAAACTGTTTTCTCAGCTCGTCTTCCGTGATGCTTCCTGGCTCCGGAGCCTGGCCAGCGTTGCTGGACACCGCGGCCGCAGGCGTGGGAGCCGGCTGACTTTCTCCGGATGGCGATGTGGGAGCCTGGACGATTTGGAGCGTTGCAGTCGACGGCTGAGTCGGCACTGGAGGTTGATTGTCGGCCGTGAGTGCCGCAGCTGCTTGCTGCGCTGGCACATTTACCGCGGCCAGCGACAGCAGCAGCGCCGATGCGCCGCAGACCAATAGCGCGCTACCCCGAAACACGCCGGGCCGAGACACCTTGAACGAGGCCGCAGGCGCGGCAATAGACAAGACACGGGAGCGGGTCATGATGGGAAGCATCGGAACCTTCGAACGCAACTTTAGCAGCGATTCCGAAACTTCTCCGTGAGAAAAAAACCTTTGGTAACCCCTCGCGAGGGCGATTCCCATTTCAATCCTCGAGGCCGATTCAATGCCTGAGACGCCACAAAACACGCCGGAAGAGCCCCAGAATTCGCCGCGCGTCGCGCCGCTCGAGCTTGAGCCGGCGCAGCAGCAGGTGCAAATCATGAGAATTCGCCTTCTGCATCGCCGCGGGGGAGTAGTCCGCGGCCAGCATGGTTTCTGCGACGACCCCAGCCAGCAATTCGAGATCGTGTGCGCAAGCGGGATCGCGTGTGGAAGCGGGAAAGGTCTCGGCTGTATGATTTCCCACCTTAGCCGTCCGCCGTTCGGCGGACGCCGAAGATGAGGTACCCGATTCCGTGTTGGGCTGAGGTGGAAGCGGGTGAGATGCGCGAGCCAGTTCATACAAACACACGGCAACAGCCTGGCCTAGATTCATCGAAGGCTGGCGGGAATCGGTAGGAATCTCCACGAGCATGTGGCAGAGAGCGAGATCTTCGCGGGTGAGCCCGCGCTTCTCCGGCCCGAAGACCAGCGCCACGCGGCCGCCGCGGGCGAACTCGGCGTCGACAAACGGCGCCAACTCCAGAAGCGGAATCACGGTTTGCTCGGGCTTGCGATGCTCGAGCGTTCCGGTGCCAATCACGAACGTGCAATCGGCCACGGCTTCGGCAAGGCGTTCCACGCGTTGCGCGTTTTCGAGCAGGTCCGTGGCGCCGACGGCGGACTTCGCCTCGCGCCAGTGCTCCTCATACGGAGCAACCACGGCGAGGCGCCGGAAGCCAAAGTTCGCCATCGCCCGCGCCACCGCTCCTATATTGAGGGGATTGCGCGGCGAGACGAGAACCACTTCGAGGCATGCGCGTTGTTCCGGAGTGAACAAGGAGTCATTCTAGCCTTTTGAGATCGCAAATGCTGGACACGCTAACCTTCGGACTGTATGATTTGGCCGCATTCAGTCCTGCGGGTAATTCGACTGCCGACGAATCGCCGATTTGCGCTCACCACTTCGGTGTCCGTTCCTTTGCCATGCAAGAACCTGGCTGGGTCGGACCAGACCGCCTGAATGCTAACGGACGGGGGGATCCCATGAATCTGCGAGAATTTCCGGGCCGGGTTTTTCGCGTGTTTCTCCTGCACCGCACAGCCTCCCTGCTGCTTCTCGTGGCTGTTGCTGCATCGTGCAGCTTCGCCTTCGCGACCGTACGCGGCAAGACGCTGTCGCTAATTCAGGCCGTCGGCAGCAGAGCGGGAGCAGTTGTCACAACGCGGCGCACGCCGGAATTAGCTGTCACGACGGAAGGCTCATTTGCCTACGAGGGTTTTGCGCAGATGTTCTCGGGCACCATGCCGGTGAGCCCGAATACCTGGCATCTGGTTTCTACCATCACCAATAATGGCTCGAGCGCGGTCGAAATCGTGCCCATCTACCTTTACAGCGAGGCGTCACCCAGCGGTACCGATGCATTCTTGAACGCATCGACCATCTGCCCGAAATCTTACGTGCAGGATTTTTCCCCGAATGCGCAAAAGGGCCTGACCATCGCGCCGGAAGATCTTTCGGGGAGTCTGGAGACGGGGGTAGCGCTTCCCATGGAGCAGTTGGATATGTTTCCCGATTCTCCTGGTTCGCTTGCCGCCATGGTTGGCTCACGGTCCTTCGATGCGGCGATCACCGTCGACAAGACTCCGGCGGGATGGGCAAGAGCGAAGATCGGTCCGCACTCGGTCATCGGCACTACGTGGGAGTTCGCAAGCGTTTGGGCATCTCCAATGAAAGTCAGGACAAATCCCGCGTTCGAAATCGTGTTCGTCGGCCCGATTGTGCGTCCCGCAGACGGAACGCACGGCAAGAGCTATCTCGTAGTCGCAAAGCTGAGCGCTGTTGACGAGGCAGGGAAAAACACGATCAAGCAGGCTTCCTTCCAGTTGATGGCAATTACGCCGACCCTGTCGCAGGATCTTGCCAAGGCGTTTCCAGCCAATCACGGAGCGCTCATTGATTTTGGCGATGCGGTAGCCAAGATTGTAGCCGGACCGTGAGCAGAATGGACGGAGCACGCGTCACAAAAATGCGGCGGAAGAGACGAGATGTTTGCGTCCAAGCTCACCTTTCTTGAGATGCCCGAGCCGTTGAGGCGCTCTAGCGATGATCGGCGAAATGTTCTAGCCTGAAGCGTGCTCTTCTCCAACTCAGCCGCGGATGCTCTCAACGAGCTCAGCCAGGCGCCCATCGTGCGCTTTTCCCTGCTGGCGCTTAGCTCCATCTTTTTTCTCGTCGATCCCTTCGCTGCCATTCCATCGTTTCTGGCCATCACCGAGAGCGCCGATGCCGCGCGCCGCAAGCGTATGGCGCGCAAGGGCGCGATCACTTGCTTCATCGTGCTCACCAGCTTCGCCATTGCCGGACAGCTCATCTTCCGCATGTTCGGCATCACGCTCCCTGCGTTCGAAATCGCCGGCGGACTGATTCTGTTGCTCATCGGCCTGGACATGCTGGAAGCTCGCCGCTCGCCCACGCAGGAGACCCACGGCGACACCGAAGAAGCCACCACAAAAGAGGACGCCGGCATCGTGCCTCTCGGCATTCCCATGCTGGCCGGCCCCGGCGCTATCTCGTCGGTCATGGTGCTGGTGGGCCAAGTGCCCAGGCTCTGGCACTGGGAGATGGCCGCAATTCTCGGCTCCATTACTATTACGGCCACCGTGACCTATTTTGTGCTGGCCGCGGCCAGCCGGGTGCGCCAGGTGATGGGCGAAACCGGCATTCGCATTCTGGTCCGGATCATGGGCCTGCTGCTGGTAGCCCTGGCTATGCAGTATTTCGTGAATGGAATCACAGACTTGGGGCTGATTCCGCGGCATTGAAGCGCAGGGAGCGAGGGAGAAAGGCAGCAAGAAAGCGGCACACGGAAATGAACCTCCTAGCGCCGCTAACCTCGCTAACTCCGCTAACATCGCATCGAATCACGCACTTTCCCACAGAAAGAAGCCGCTTTCCACAGGCTACGGAGCTTGCTTATAACCTCTTGAAATTGCTATTCTTGCTGAGTTGCAAAGGACGGGCTCTTGTGGAGGGCCATCATTTGCATCCTGGAGTGGCCTGTGCTACTCTAATTAAGTTGTAGTGAGCAGTCGAGCCTCCCGGTGGCCGTGTGGCCTGCCCGTTTGAGGGAAGTGGGAAGCCAAAGTAATGGAACTTCGTTCGCTGGGTTGGTCGAGGCTGGTTGAAGCCCTACCGCAAGCCCCTGTAGGGAATCCCTAGAGAGAACAAGCCATTGCATGACCCGGGAGTTGATCTCCCGCGAGCCCTAGTGGCTCGAGCGCGTTTTGCTGGTCGATATTTGATATTTTGCGCAGTGCGAACGAGTTATCGAAGTTGGTTCAGGCGGAGTTTCACCTTGACCTGCAACCGATACTTTGATAGTCTTAAAAGGTTCGCGCCAAAACGCCGTAGTCTGCAGTACAAGCAGAAACAATCAGCGTTGCGCATCAAGTTCGAGGACAGCCGGACCAAAAGTCCGGACCTCGATCCCAGGGGTCTCGCTCAGGCGAATCGCCCTTAAGGATCTTTGACAAATTGGTTGAACGTGCCAGTCGTGAGATGCGATCAAGTTTGGCTTGGTCATCTCACAAGGTAAGGTGCCCCGTTCCTTTCGCGAGAAAGTTACGGGTGCACGGTCGACCCAACCGACCTCCGTCGGGGTGGGAAGACATCAGGTTTCAAACGAGAGTTTGATCCTGGCTCAGAATCAACGCTGGCGGCGTGCCTAACACATGCAAGTCGAACGAGAAAGTGGTAGCAATACCATGAGTAAAGTGGCGCACGGGTGAGTAACACGTGACTAACCTACCCTGGAGTGGGGGATAACTGAGGGAAACCTTAGCTAATACCGCATAATACCCACGGGTCAAAGGAGCAATTCGCTTTGGGAGGGGGTCGCGGCCGATTAGTTAGTTGGCGGGGTAATGGCCCACCAAGACGATGATCGGTATCCGGCCTGAGAGGGCGCACGGACACACTGGAACTGAAACACGGTCCAGACTCCTACGGGAGGCAGCAGTGGGGAATTTTGCGCAATGGGGGAAACCCTGACGCAGCAACGCCGCGTGGAGGATGAAGTACTTCGGTACGTAAACTCCTTTCGATCGGGACGATAATGACGGTACCGGAAGAAGAAGCCCCGGCTAACTTCGTGCCAGCAGCCGCGGTAATACGAGGGGGGCGAGCGTTGTTCGGAATTATTGGGCGTAAAGGGTGCGTAGGCGGTTTGGTAAGTCTTGTGTGAAATCTTCGGGCTCAACTCGAAGTCTGCACGAGAAACTGCCGGGCTTGAGTATGGGAGAGGTGAGTGGAATTCCTGGTGTAGCGGTGAAATGCGTAGATATCAGGAGGAACACCTGTGGCGAAAGCGGCTCACTGGACCATAACTGACGCTGATGCACGAAAGCTAGGGGAGCAAACAGGATTAGATACCCTGGTAGTCCTAGCCCTAAACGATGATTGCTTGGTGTGACGGGTACCCAATCCCGCCGTGCCGTAGCTAACGCGTTAAGCAATCCGCCTGGGGAGTACGGTCGCAAGGCTGAAACTCAAAGGAATTGACGGGGGCCCGCACAAGCGGTGGAGCATGTGGTTCAATTCGACGCAACGCGAAGAACCTTACCTGGGCTCGAAATGCAGGAGACCGGGGTAGAAATATCCTTTCCCCGCAAGGGGCTGCTGTATAGGTGCTGCATGGCTGTCGTCAGCTCGTGTCGTGAGATGTTGGGTTAAGTCCCGCAACGAGCGCAACCCTCATCCCTAGTTGCCACCGGGTCAAGCCGAGCACTCTAGTGAAACCGCCCCGGATAACGGGGAGGAAGGTGGGGATGACGTCAAGTCCTCATGGCCTTTATGTCCAGGGCTACACACGTGCTACAATGGTCGGTACAAACCGTCGCAAAGCCGCAAGGTGGAGCTAATCGGAAAAAGCCGGCCTCAGTTCGGATTGGAGTCTGCAACTCGACTCCATGAAGCTGGAATCGCTAGTAATCGCAGATCAGAACGCTGCGGTGAATACGTTCCCGGGCCTTGTACACACCGCCCGTCACATCACGAAAGTGGACTGCACTAGAAGCCGGTGTGCCAACCCGCAAGGGAAGCAGCCGTCCAAGGTATGGTTCATGATTGGGGTGAAGTCGTAACAAGGTAGCCGTAGGAGAACCTGCGGCTGGATCACCTCCTTTCTAAGAGAGAACGTCATGGCATTCTTGCTTCGGCAAGGAATGTTGCCATGTACCCCTCGAAATCTCTAAACTAACCTGAAGAGACCAGAGGGAGCTTACGGTCAGACCTCTCTTGCTCGAACATTTGTCACAACCGTCAGACTGGGCTTAGCCCGGTCGCGCGTTCAACCTTTTCCTCGAAAGAATTCAAGCTCTCAGCTTTCAGCTATCAGCTCTCAGTTGGTGCGGTTTAACTGACAGCTGAAAGCTGATAGCTGAGAGCAGATTTACGCTGGGCTCTCAGGTGTACAATCGGGAAACCGGGCCTGTAGCTCAGTTGGCTAGAGCGCACCCCTGATAAGGGTGAGGTCGGAAGTTCAATTCTTCCCAGGCCCACCAAGATCAGTTGTCAGTCATCAGCTCTCAGTTTTCAGTTCTTAGGTTCACTGATAACTGATAACTGACGACGGGTTCAAGGGGCTGTAGCTCAGCTGGGAGAGCGCCTGGTTTGCAACCAGGAGGCCACCGGTTCGATCCCGGTCAGCTCCACCAATCAACCTGATGTTGGGCGTCAAATGCGACAACCGTGAATCAGTTCACGGTCCAATGAAAGTCGTTTTGACGCCGAACATTGGGTTGGATGTGCTCCAGCAGTAGTATTCGACTTGGTCTTCTTTGAGTCGAATGCCAATGCTGATAGCGAACTCCCATACCCGCTCAGGCGGGTCAGGAAAATGTTGTTGATGAGAGTGGTTGGCCTAACGACCAGCGACAATCGACCAACGACGTTCTCCCAGGACGAACTTTGACAACTGAATAGATTGGGCAAATACAAGGCGAAGTAAATTTTTATGAGTGCCGCAGTACCTGCTGGTGTACGTAAGACTTCTTTGATCGACTAAATGATCTTACCCAGATCGTGAAACCGAGCGAAGCGAGGGATCTGTAGTTGGCGCTACAGTGAACATGTCTAAGCGTGCGAGGAGCAGGGTGGCGCTATAGAGTTTATTCGGTGTGTTTGCGCTTTCCCTGGAAAGAGTTTGCGAATAGCGAACGACGACCAGCGAAAAGCGCGAGTGCCTCGAGTTAATTTTATGGTCAAGCTACTAAGGGCGCATGGTGGATGCCTTGGCAGAAGACGGCGAAGAAAGACGTGGCAAGCTGCGATAAGCTTCGGGGAGCCGCAAGCAGGCATTGATCCGGAGATCTCTGAATGGGGAAACCCATAGGGGCAAAACCCCTATACGGCCTGACGAATCCATAGTCGGGTGCGAGCGAACCCAGGGAAGTGAACCATCTCAGTACCTGGAGGAAAAGAAAGAAACCTCGATTGCGATAGTAGTGGCGAGCGAAATCGCAACAGCCTAAACCTGCTTCACCTTCGGGTGACACAGGGGTTGTAGGGCCAGCAATAGTAGAGTTACCAATCCGGTGGTTAGTCGAAGCCCTCTGGAAAGAGGGGCCATAGAGTGTGATAGCCACGTAGACGAAAATCATCCGGACTCGAAGCTGGTACCTGAGTATCGCGGGGCACGAGAAACCCTGCGAGAAGCTACGGGGACCATCCCGTAAGGCTAAATACGTTCTTCTGACCGATAGTGAACCAGTACCGTGAGGGAAAGGTGAAAAGAACCCCTTCGAGGGGAGTGAAATAGTACCTGAAACCGTGTGCCTACAAACGGTGGGAGGACTATGCGGCGCAAGCCGAAAGTCTGACCGCGTGCCTATTGCATAATGAGCCGGCTAGTTATTCTTGTCAGCAAGGTTAAGCGAAAGCGAGCCGTAGCGAAAGCGAGTCCGAATAGGGCGAATCAGTTGGCAGGAATAGACGCGAAGCGGGATGATCTACCCTTGGCCAGGATGAAGTTAGGGTAAAACCTAATGGAGGTCCGAACGGCTGTTTGTTGAAAAAAGCTCCGATGAGCTGAGGGTAGGGGTGAAAGGCTAATCAAATTCCGTGATTGCTCGTTCTCTCCGAAATAGCTTTAGGGCTAGCGTCGTATGATTTGTCGTGGCGGTAGAGATCTGAATGGACTATGGGGCTTTCCAGCTTACAGAATCCAATCAAACTTCGAATGCCATCGAACAACCAGTACGGCAGTCAGACAGCGGGGGCTAAGCTTCGTTGTCGAGAGGAAAACAGTCCAGATCGCCTGCTAAGGTCCCAAAATACAAGCTAAGTGGGAAAGGAAGTCGGAACGCCCAGACAGCCAGGAGGTTGGCTTAGAAGCAGCCATCCTTTAAAGAAAGCGTAATAGCTCACTGGTCAAGCGGTCCGGTGCCGACAATTTAACGGGGCTTAAGCTTGTTACCGAAGCAGCGAATGCATCACTTCACAGTGGTGCGTGGTAGGAGAGCATTCCCAACGATTTGAAGCCAGACGGAGACGACTGGTGGATTGTTGAGAAGAGACCCTGCCGGCATAAGTAGCGATAACGGAGGTGAGAACCCTCCGCGCCGAAAGTCTAAGGTTTCCTGAGAAAGGTTAATCCGCTCAGGGTCAGGCGGTTCCTAAGGTGAGGCCGAAAGGCGTAACTGATGGACATCCGGTTAATATTCCGGACCTCCCGTGTGGTCGTTATACGATGGGGAGACGCAGAAGGATAAGCAGGCCGTCCTATGGCTATGACGGTTGATGCGTGTAAGGTGTTTCTCGTAGGCAAATCCGCGAGGAAGTTATCACTGAGACGCAAAACAGTACCCCGTATGGGGGAAAGCTGACGATTCCACACTGCCGAGAAAATCCTCTAAGGAGAACATATGGGATCCGTACCTCAAACCGACACAGGTAGACGAGATGAATATTCTAAGGCGCTCGTGAGAACAGTTGGTAAGGAACTCGGCAAATTAACCCCGTAACTTCGGGAAAAGGGGTGCCTCACTAGGGTGCAAGCCCGAAGAGGCCGCAGAGAAATGCGCATTGCGACTGTTTAACAAAAACACAGGTCTCTGCTAAGTCGAAAACGACGTATAGGGGCTGACGCCTGCCCGGTGCTGGAAGGTTAAAGGGAGAGGTTAGCCGCAAGGCGAAGCTTTGAACTGAAGCCCCAGTGAACGGCGGCCGTAACTATAACGGTCCTAAGGTAGCGAAATTCCTTGTCGGGTAAGTTCCGACCTGCACGAATGGCGTAACGAAAGTGCGACTGTCTTGCCAACTGGCACGGCGAACTTGTAGTGCCGGTGAAGATGCCGGTTGCCCGCAACTAGACGGAAAGACCCCGTGCACCTTTACTATACCTTTACTATGAACTATGGCACTTGCTGCGCAGGATAGGTGGGAGGCTTTGATTTCAGGTTCTCGGACTTGGAGGAGCCACCGGTGAGATACCACCCTGCGAGTTCTGTGGTTCTAACATACTCCCGTGATCCGGGAGATGGACATAGTAAGGCGGGTAGTTTGACTGGGGCGGTCGCCTCCTAAATTGTAACGGAGGCGCGCGAAGCTACGCTCAGGCTGTTTGGAAATCAGCCGCTGAATGCAAACGTATAAGCGTGGTTGACTGCGAGACCTACAAGTCGAGCAGGTACGAAAGTAGGCGTTAGTGATCCGGTGGTTCTGTATGGAATGGCCATCGCTCAACGGATAAAAGGTACGCCGGGGATAACAGGCTGATCGGAGCCAAGAGTTCATATCGACGCTCCGGTTTGGCACCTCGATGTCGGCTCATCGCATCCTGGAGCTGTAGAAGGTTCCAAGGGTTAGGCTGTTCGCCTATTAAAGCGGTACGTGAGCTGGGTTCAGAACGTCGCGAGACAGTTCGGTCCCTATCTGTTGTGGGCGCAGGAGATTTGAGAGG
>Ga0302197_10004004_pt1 | contig 13150 bp, 18 predicted proteins | sample II_Bog_N2_1_FD_193526 | JGI IMG/M metagenome (GOLD analysis project Ga0302197, IMG submission 193526) | Peat permafrost microbial communities from Stordalen Mire near Abisko, Sweden - II_Bog_N2_1 | ecosystem: Environmental > Terrestrial > Soil > Wetlands > Peat | place: Sweden: Abisko...
CCGCACTTTCATAGAGGGTAGGTCTTCACCGCAACGGTTTCAGGCATCCCCCTGTTGCAGGCATTCAGCTTAATGCCGGTTGCAAGGCAAAAATAACCGAAAATGCTCTTCAGGTGCGAAAGTCGGGCTAAACCAGTGCGGTGTACCTTCCGGCACTACGAGGAAATCGCCTTTCGATACGGTACGCGAGTCGCCGCCATCAATCGTCTTGCCTGTTAGTTTGCCGCCGGTGACAAACGTGGCCGAGCCTTCGATCACGTACATCATTTCGGCCTGGTTGGGGTGTACGGCTGCGGCGCCCGCAGAGGCCCGGTATTCGAGTGTTGCGGCGTAAGGAGCGAACTGCAGGATGGGCTCGGTCACAATGGACTGGCCTTCTTTGTGCTCACTCTTTGCTTTGGCGATGAGAGCCTGCACGTCGGCCGAAGATGCGAACGTTTTCAGCGACGCCACTGGGGTCTGCGCCAGCAACGCGCCCGCCGATAAAGAAGTTAAAAGAAAAGTGGTGAGAAATCGCATATCAGGACCCAGAATAGCCCAGTGTGGATCTCAGGCGCGATTTCGAAACGGATAAACGACTCTGAGCTCGGTGAAACGGGAAAACTCGCGGTCCATCGTATAGAATTCCGAGACGCCGTGCCCGAGACAAAGGGCCGCTATATGTTCGTGCACCAGGTTGCCAGTTGCCGCCGATTCGCGGAACCGTTCAATTCGTTCCAGTGCGTCTTCTTTTGTATTGGGCTGCGAAAACAATTTCGGATGCGTGACTACCCGGAGAAACTCATAGACGCACGGCCAGGGTATTGCCCATGGGTCCCGACTCTCCGCCAGCGACGTCGTCTGGGTCAGTGCCGGGCGATAATACGGCGACTCTTCACGTACCGAATGGATCAGAATATTTGTCTCGACCGCGATCAACCGATGCCGTCCATCAGGCCATACAGCAGATCCCGGTTCTCAAGCACGCTTTCAGACACCAGCATCTTGCCTCGTGGAAGAGGTTCCAGCCTGAGCCTGAAGGGCTTTTGCGGCTGCGGACCGGCCAGCTAAACTGGCGCAACGCGCGGTGGAAAATCTCGCGAAGGGTAGTATTCTCCTCCTCAGCCTTTTCCTTTACGGTTCGCATCAATTCGTCCGGCAGATTGACGGTCGTCCTCATGCATGAAAGCATATCTCACGACGTGTGAATCCGCTTGATAGCGGAGTTCTTATATTCCTGGTCCCGAATTTCACGGCTGATTATTCACATTTTTACGGGCATACCAATCTGCGTTCTTCCTGGCAAAATGTGCCCACTTCTCAGGCAGATCGTCGGAAGCAAATATCGCCGATACCGGGCACACCGGTATGCAGGCGCCGCAGTCTATGCAGTCTACAGGATGGATGTAGAGCTGATTCACGGAGCCGAAATCGGCTTCTCCCGGACGCGGATGAATGACGTCTACAGGGCAGACGTCAACGCATGCGGTATCTTTCACATCTATGCAGGGCTCGGCGATTACGTAGGGCATACGGTCTCCTTTGTGCGGCCTCCCGACGAGGTCTTCGCAATTCCACCGTATGCGTTTCGCCACATCGCTGACGATGACTTATGTCACAGAGCGAAAGATTTAGCGCAGAAGCTGCGCACGCAAGGCATCTTCATCCGGAATGCAGACGGACCGCCGTCGCATCACTATGAGTCCTTCGCCATGCGGACGTCCCAGATTGCGCGAGATCAACTCCCGTACAGTGCCGAGCCGGGCCGCTAGTTCCTCGTTATTCTCATCGAGCAGTATCCCGATACCAGTTTCCGATTGAACACCTCGTTCGCGTGCGAGACGCAAAAGATGAGAAATCAGCCGATCGCGCACAGTGGCGAATGAGAGCTCTTCAACTAGATTCCTCAGGCGCCGTAATCGATGTCCGAGCACGCCGATCACTTTAACGGCCACCGCTGGGTGTGCCAGGCAGATAGCCCGAAATTGCTGACCTTGCAGACGAAGAATCTCCGTCGGTGTAATCGAGATCGCAGTAGCGGAGTATGGACCGCCGTCAAAGGCAGAGACTTCGCCGAGAGAACTTCCTGCCCGCTCAATTGCCAGCAACTGGTGCCGGCCGGAAGCCGACATCCGGACGACTCTTACGGTGCCCTCCATCACAACCAGCAAGTCGCCTCCCTTCTCGCCCTCGCTGTAGAGGATCTGACCACCGTCATACCGCGATACCGAGACCTGCGCGGCGATCGAACCAAGCTCATCTTCAGAGAGTTCGTTGAACAGCGGAACCCGCCTTAGAATTTCCACGAAAAGTTGTTTGGCGATTGACATGAACCATGACCAGTATCCGCCTAAGCCGCGGAACATTCCACAATAGGCGCTGGGTGCGGGTGGTAGCCTGACTTTGAGTCATGGCCCGCGCCGCGCGACAAATCCGCCTCTCCGGCATCTTCCCGGCCGCGATCACTCCGCATCATCCAAAGACGCGCGAGGCAGACTATTCCGGCGCTCTCGAACTGGTCGATTTTCTGGCCGCTGCCGGCGTCGATGGCATCTGCCTGTTCGGATCCACCGGCGAGTTTATCAATTATTCGTTCGCTGAGCGGCATCGTCTGCTCTCGCTTGCGACCAAGCGCAGCCGCGTGCCGATTATCGCGGGCGTTTCCCACTCCACGCTCAGCGGCGCGCTGCAACTGGCCGATGACGCCATTCAGGCCGGTGCCGACGCCCTAATGCTCATGCCACCCTATTTCTACCGCTACGGACAGGGCGAGATCGAGCAGTTCTATCGCGACTTTGCACGCGAAGCCAGCGACGCGGTACCCATCCTGCTCTACAACATTCCGGTCTTTACAACAGGCATCGAGATTCCGACCGTGCGCCGCCTCTTTGAAACCGGGCGCTTCGCCGGAATCAAGGATTCCTCCGGCGACTGGCCTTATTTCGAAGAGTTGCTGCGGCTGAAGCGCGAGCTGCCCTTCGCGCTTTTCGGCGGCCCGGAACTTTTGGTGGGCCGCGCGCTGCATGGCGGCGCCGATGGCATTATTTCCGGCTGCGCCTGCGCGATTCCCGAACTGGTTGTGGCGCTGGCCCACGCGGTGACGGCCGGTGACCGGCCACTGGCGGATTCGCTCGACGCACGGCTGATCGAATTCGCCACGCGCGCCGCGCAGTTTCCCTGGCCTGTGGCGGTCCGCCGGGCAGTCGAACTGCGGGGGCAGAAATCGGGCCCTCTGGCAGTGCCGCTTTCACCGGCCAATCAGCGGGCTTTAGACGATTTCGCGGCTTGGTTTCGCCAGTGGTACGGGCGATAGTGCTGAATCTAACGATTCAGCCATGCAGAAATGTGAGTGATTCATTGTCAATGCCTAATTTACCTTTGTAATCATATAGTTACTGGAAATTTTTAGCACTCACGGCAGGCATGTGCTAATAATGTGTCTTGGACCTGCTTCGATCTAAACGGTGAGACAGTTCCACGTTTGAAATCTGTTAACAATCCACATTTGGAGGTTTTTGTAATGAACATTCGTCCGCTATATGACCGCATCGTTGTCAAACGGATTGAGGGAGACGTCGAAAAAACCAGCGGCGGCCTCTTCATCCCTGAGAGCGCAAAAGAAAAACCGCAGGAAGGCGAAGTCTTTGCCGTAGGCAAGGGCAAGCGTCTCGAAGACGGCAAAGTCGTCCCGCTTGACGTGCAGAAGGGTGACCGCATCCTCTTCGGCAAGTACTCCGGCAGCGAGATCAAACTCGATGGCGTTGAGTATCTGATCATGCGTGAGGATGAGATTCTGGGCATCCTCGAAAAGTAGTTTTTTAAAGAAATCAGGAGACTAAAGACACATGGCAAAACAAATTGTTTACGCGGAAAATTCCCGCCAGGCGATTCTGCGCGGCGTGAATCAGCTGGCCGATGCGGTGAAGGTAACCCTCGGACCCAAGGGCCGCAACGTAGTGATCGAAAAGAAGTTCGGCGGACCCACCATCACCAAGGACGGCGTCACTGTCGCCAAGGAAATCGAGCTGAAGGATCCGCTCGAGAACATGGGAGCCCAGATGGTTCGTGAAGCTTCCAAGACTTCCGATATCGCCGGCGACGGTACCACCACGGCCACGATTCTCGCTCAGGCGATTTATCGCGAAGGTGTGAAGGCCGTTGCCGCGGGTGCAAACCCGATGGCACTGAAGCGCGGTATCGAAAAGGCCGTTGAAGTGGCCGTCGAAGAAGTGAAGAAAATGTCCAAACCGGTTTCCGGCGACATGATCGCGCAGGTTGGCACCATTTCCGCCAACTCCGATCACACCATCGGCAAGACCATTGCCGATGCCATGAAAAAGGTCGGCAAAGACGGCGTTATCACCGTTGAAGAGTCGAAGACGATGGATACCGAACTGGTCACCGTCGATGGTATGCAGTTCGACCGTGGTTATCTCTCGGCCTACTTTGTTTCCGATCCCGACCGCATGGAATGCGTGCTCGAAAATCCCTACATCCTGATCCACGAAAAGAAGATCAGCAACATGAAGGACCTGCTGCCGCTACTTGAGCAGATTGCACGCGTTGGCCGTCCGTTGCTCATCATCGCCGAAGAAGTCGATGGCGAAGCGCTGGCGACTCTCGTGGTGAACAAGCTCCGTGGCACGCTGAACGCCGCGGCTGTGAAGGCTCCTGGCTTCGGTGATCGCCGCAAGGCCATGATGGAAGACATTGCCATCCTGACCGGTGGCAAGTCGATCATGGAAGAGACCGGCATCAAGCTGGAAAGCGTAAAGCTGGAAGATCTCGGCAGCGCCAAGCGCATCACGATCGACAAAGACAACACCACGATCGTCGATGGCGGCGGTACCCAGAAGGCCATCGAAGGCCGCATCAAACAGCTGCGCACGCAGATCGACGAAACCACGTCGGACTATGACCGCGAGAAGCTGCAGGAGCGCCTGGCAAAGCTGGCTGGCGGCGTTGCCATCATCAAGGTCGGTGCGGCCACCGAAACCGAGATGAAGGAAAAGAAGGCCCGCGTCGAGGATGCTCTGCATGCCACGCGCGCTGCCGTGGAAGAAGGCATCGTTCCGGGCGGCGGCGTTGCACTGTTGCGCGCCGCGAAGAAACTGGAAGGCCTGAAGGCAGATGGCGATGAGCAGATTGGCGTCAACATCATCCGCCGCGCCTGCGAAGAGCCGATCCGTCAGATCGTCAACAACGCGGGTGTCGAAGGTGCCATCATCATCGGCAAAATCCGTGAGAACGACAACGCTCACTTCGGCTACAACGCTCAGACCGATGTCTACGAAGATCTCGTGAAGTCTGGCGTTATCGATCCGGCGAAGGTCACGCGCTCGGCTCTGCAGAACGCAGCGTCGATTGCCGGCCTGATGCTGACCACCGAAGCGATGGTCTGCGACATTCCGGAGAAGAAGCAGGCTCCGGCGGGCGGCCATGGCGGCCACGGCGGACCCGAAGGCATGGACTACTAAGTCCGGCTTTCAGCAAATGTGGTGAAGACAGCCGCGAATCCCGTGAGGGGCTCGCGGCTGTTTTTGTCTTTGTGCGATGCTGAATTAGAGAACACGGTCCCGCTACGCACTTGAGCTGGATGGTTACAAAGTTGACAAAAAATATGGATCGCGCATGGCGGCCATTAACGGGCGAACGAGCATGTTTGATTATGAAGTTCCCAAAGAGAAGACATCCGCCGATTGGTCGGGCACGATCATTCAGCTCTCGCTGTTACCATTATTTTTCCTCTTCGTTTACTTAGGCAACGCTGAGATGGGATTCGCAACAGTCCTTGTCTTGGGGATGATCATCCTTGCTATCAAGCTTCGGTGGAAATTGAGGATGCATATCTGGTTTTGGCCAACGATCGTCCTCGTCCTCCTACTTCACGTTCCACTTGTATTGCTTGTTCATTGGAAACTAAGCAATACGCCCACCATTGCATGGCCGCTGGGAATTATGGATTTTCTTCTTATCAGTGGCGCTCTCGGACTTGCTGAAAAGTTATTCGTTAAAGGCTCCGCTGTTGGCGAGGACGATCAGTGACCAGACAGGAAAATAGCGAGCACGAGCATGACGCTCGCGAGCGAGCAATCGCAGAATACCATTCCGGCCTGACGGATCGAGAGGCAAACGAACTCATGCTGTGGGGCGAATTCGCGTTGTGTGAGTTCCCTGCGGGATAGTTAGTGCTGCGCTGCCCTACCGCGAACTAGCGGTCGGCGCCGGCGCTGTCGCGTTCGCCTCCGGCTGTCGAAGCTCGAACTGATAATCGCTGTAATCGATCACCAGCTCCGCCTTGCCAAGGAACATGTTGTCGATGTACGAGTGCCTTCGCGACACCCACCAGTAGCCCTGAATCTTTGTAAAGTCCTGCACAATCATCGGCCGACCCACGAAGAACGAGAGGCTGTCGGAAGGCTTGCCTTCCACATGAACCACGCCGAAGTCCCCGCTGTCGATCCAGATCCGTCCCTTGAGCATGCGCTTGTCCTTGTGCCTGGGCTCGGTCGTCAGCACGTAGCAGTGGCGACCGGCATAATCTTCCTGCCCGGTCAGATGGAACGAATAGTTTTCCGTGGTCAGCAATTCGCCGTTGCCTGTCTGTTTGCTCGAATCGACTTCGGCCTCCAGCAGGGCATCGAACACGTGACTCTGGATCACGGGCGATCCGCTGCGGCTGATGACCTCGTAGCTCTTGCCCCTGACGCGATCGCGATGAATGCGAGCCACCAGATCGGCCTTCAGGTCGAACCGGGAGGTTGTCACCGAATAATGCTGCAGACGGCTGTAGCCCTCAAAGCGCTCGAAGCGAGTCGCCTGCGCCCGCATCATGCCTTCGACGATTCGCTGCTGATCGGGGTTGCCCTCGTCCGCCGCAAATATAGCCAGTGCCGCGGCAAGCGCCAGACATCCACACACCGTAATGCGAGCAGTCGACGATTCCGTGGCGCGCGTATATCTCAAACCATTCCCGCTATCTACGATACCGCGATGCAATAGCATCGCCAAAATGATACCGCGATGCAATAGCATCGCCAAAATGATACCGCGATGCAATAGCATCGCCAAAATGATACCGCGATGCAATAGCATCGCCAAAATCGAGAGCAAGGAGCAACTGTGAAGGGGGTGAAAATGAACCGGCGGCGCAGCTTGACAGTGCAAAGCAGACGCCGCCGGTATGAACGAACGGGTGGGATTTTATGCGGGCTTGGAAACGGGCGTAGGCGCCAGTTCACGGCTGGAAATCACGCGGTCGATGATGCCGTAATCGACGGCCTGCTCCGAGCTCATGATGTAGTCGCGATCCACATCCCGAGCCACGCGCTCCAGCGGCTGGCCGCTGGCATCGGCCAGAATTTTATTCAGGATCTCGCGCATGCGCAGGATTTCCTTGGCATAAATGTCGATATCGGCAGCCTGTCCGGCCAGGCCCTGCATGGAGGGCTGGTGGATCATGATGCGCGAATTCGGCAGACTGAAGCGCTTGCCTTTGGTGCCTGCGGCCAGCAGCACGGCCGCCATGGACGCAGCCTGCCCCACACAGATAGTCACAATATTGGGACGCACGAAAGCCATCGTGTCCAGAATCGCGAGGCCCGCGGTGATCGAACCGCCGGGCGAATTAATGTAGATCGAAATATCGCGCTCCGGATCTTCCGCTTCAAGGAACAGCAACTGGGCGATGATCAGGTTGGCGACGTTGTCGTCGATCGGCGTGCCCAGGAAGATAATGTTTTCCTTGAGCAGCCGCGAGTAGATATCGTAGGCGCGTTCGCCTCTGGACGTCTGCTCCACAACCATGGGTACAAGAACGGAATTATTCATGCGTAAACCTTTCATTGATCTGGATGACGCTCTTTTGATGACAATCGGACGCGCAGAGATTCCGGCGCGCAGACCCCAACTCAGAAACTCTCACCATCATCATACGACCCGCCCCCGATTACCGCGGCGTGATCAATCCGCCAAGCTTATCTGTTTCCCCGGATGCCACGCGCGGGAAGCGAACCGAGTAGGCTTCCAGATACTTCAGGCCGGACCCCGTGTTGTAGATTACGATCTTGTCGTCCGCCTTCAGAAAACCTTCGCGGATCAGGCGCTCGGCGGCGGCCACGCACGCAGCTCCTTCCGGTGCGGCGAAGATGCCTTCTTCGGAAGCAAGCCGAATCCCCGCATCCATCAGGTCGCGATCCGGCACGGCGATGGCGCAGCCGCCGCTTTCGCGCACAGCCTGCAGCGTCAGGCGGTCGCCCAGCGGCTTGGGCACGCGAAGCCCGGCCGCGACGGTAGCCGCGCCCTCCCAAAAGCGGCTGGCCTCGGCCCCCTCTTCGAAAGCCCGCACAATGGGTTGGCAGCCCTCGGCCTGCACGGCAATCATTTTCGGGCGTTTGGCCCCGATCCACCCGAGCGTTTCCATCTCGCCGAACGCCTTCCACATGCCAATCATGCCGACGCCGCCGCCCGCGGGATAAAGGATGGCGTCGGGCAGCGTCCAGCCGAGTTGCTCGGCGACCTCGTAGCCCATCGTTTTCTTGCCTTCGATGCGATACGGTTCTTTGAGCGTGCTGATATCGAACCAGGCGTTCGGCGTGCCCGCGGTTTCGCGGCACTGCTCGCCCACAATTCGTCCGCAATCGCTGATCAGCCCGTTGACCAGCGTCACGTGTGCGCCGTACGCCTTGCATTCGATGAAATTGGCCTGCGGAACGTCGGCCGGCATGTAGATATGGGCTTCGAGGCCGGCGGCCGCCGCGTACGCCGAAAGCGCGCTGGCGGCGTTGCCGGCCGAAGGAATCGCCAGAACTTTGACGCCGAGTTCCACGCACATGGAAATGGCGCAGGAGAGTCCGCGCGCTTTGAAAGAGCCCGTAGGATTCAGGCCTTCGTCCTTAATCAGCAGGTCGTGAGCGCCAATGCGGGCGCCTGTGCGGCGCGAGGCGAGCAGCGGCGTCATGCCTTCGCCCAGTGAGATAATCGAGTTTGGGTCCTGAACGGGCAGGGCAGGCGCATAACGCCACATGGAGTTCGGACCGGCTGCCAGCGATTCCCGCCGCCACGTGTCGCGCAGGCGGGCAAGATCGTAGCGGACCAGCAGTGGCCCGCCGCACTCACAGAGGTTCCAGATGCGTCCTGCTTCGAACTTTCGGCTGCACAGACTGCACTCAAGATGCGTCATACTTGTTTGGGGCATGAGTTTGTTTAGATGAGAAGAATTCTCTATAGTATCGGGCTATGTGCGCTGGTGTTGCCGGTTTGGGCCGGGGAAACCATCACCCTCAGCACCGGATACACGCTGGCGGCGGATCGCCATGAAGTCTCTGGCGGTACCGTCCGCATCTTTTCCGGCGACGAAGTGACGGAAATGCCTGCCAGCCTGATAGCCAGCGTGGAAGCCGTGGACGCCCCTGCGCCGTTGCCGCTGCCCACCGCCGCACCAGACGTACCCGCGCCAGTCGTAGCCGCACCGGAAAAGCCCGCGCCTGTCGAAACCACGCCCATAGCTCTGGCCCAGACAGCCGCGCGCAAGTATTCGCTGCCCGACGCCTTCGTCGCGGGCGTCATGCGCGCCGAATCCGGCTTCAATCCAGCCGCGGTTTCGCCCAAAGGCGCGATCGGCCTGATGCAATTGATGCCCGATACCGCGCGCGATCTGGGCGTCGACCCGAAGAATCCCGGCCAGAACGCCGACGCAGGCACCCGCTACCTGCGCGATCTGCTCGCCCGCTACGAAGACCAGCCCAATCAGGTGGAACTGGCGCTGGCTGCCTACAATGCAGGTCCGGCAGCCGTGGATAAATACCACGGCGTACCGCCCTATCGCGAAACCCGGGAGTACATCTTGCGGGTCCTGAAATCCTGGAATCCGCCGCCCGTAGCCCCGTCCGCCTCGAAAGATTCCGCCAAATGACGATCATCGACCCGGACACCTGCACCATGACGCCTCACGCGCAAATGTGGTTCGGCCTTGTCATGGCCCTGTTCTCTCTGTTTATCGGGATCATGACCCTCAGGACTCCAATGGACACCCTTGGCCGGATATTGGTATGTTTCTGGTTTGTCAACGTTCTTTCCATGGCATGGACGGCCTGGCGTGGTTACCAGCGCCGCCCGAAATCTGGAGCCTCCGCCAAATGAAGATTCCGCCCCGGGTGCAGATGTGGATCGGCGCGGTAGGAAGCCTGTTGTTTCTGCTTAGGGTGATCGTGACCATCACGAATCCAATGGCCACCGCCGACTGGATAGAGGCTTATAGTGCGTTCTGTGCCGCGTCCCTCTTCGCCGGAATGGCCTGGCGTGGCTACCAGCGTCGGCCAAAACAGGGCGATCCCGCGAAATCTGAAACTTTAGCCGCGAAGCCTCATCTCACAGGGGAATGAACTTAGCGGCAGTCCAACCCGTATGTTGTTTTGTCCACGGGTGTTCATGGGAGAATGGAGCATTGGCCAATATGGCAATTGATACGACTCCAGCGCCGCCAACGGAAGCCCCCAGCGATGAACTCGATCTGGTGGCCCGTGCGAAGGCTGGCGACGGGGCCGCTTTTTCGGTCCTGATCAACAGGTATGAAGGCAAAATCTTCCGCCTGGCGATGAATATCACGCAAAACCGCGAAGATGCGGAAGACGTGCTGCAGGAAGCTTTTTTCAAAGCGTACGAACACCTCGGGCAGTTCCAGGGGAACTCGAAGTTTTACACCTGGATTGTGCGCATCGCCGTCAATCAGGCGCTGATGAAGCTGCGCAAGCGCAAGAGCGACCGCACCATTTCGCTTGACGAGCAGATCGATACCGGCGAAGACATGGTGGTGCGCGAAGTGGCCGCCTGGGACCCCGATCCCGAAGAGCGTTATTCGCGCGATGAAATGAACGGCATCCTGACCGAAGCGATCGACGGCCTGCTGCCGATCTATCGGACCGTTTTCACCCTGCGCGATGTGGACGGCCTCTCCACCGAAGAGACGGCCGAAGCGCTGGAACTCACGGTGCCGGCAGTCAAGAGCCGGCTGCTGCGGGCGCGGCTGCAACTGCGCGACAAACTCACGCGTTTTTTCAAACGCAAAGGAGACGACGCCTTTGCTTACATGTAAACAGTTTCTGTCGGAACTCTCGGATTATCTGGACGAGAAGACCAGCGCGGAACTGCATTCGAAGCTGCAGCGTCATATCACGGAATGCCCGAATTGCTGGGTTATCTGCGACACCACAAAAAAAACGATCCAGGTATATAAGGGTATGGAAAGCTGCAAGATACCTGAGGACGTTCATTCGCGGCTTATGGCGGCGGTAGAGCGCAAGATCGCGGCCTGTAAGAAGCCGCAATAGCCGAGAAATCCATCACCTGATCGGAACAATCCGGCGAGCTAAGGTGTCACACTGGCTATGAACACGGTCCACGGCTTCCGTCTGGTAGCATGCAGTCTGTTGTTTTTTCCATTCCTTGCCCTCGGGCAGGTCACAGCCAAAGCACCTGCATTCGAGGCTGCGACGGTACGGCCGAATGCGCCGGATTCCAACTTCTTCCCCCCGATTAGATCAAGCGATGCGGTGCAACTCAGGTATCGCAATTATCCCCTCAAGGCGCTCCTCGCTGAGGCCAATGGAATGGCGGAGTTTCAGATAAAGGGTCCGGCGTGGATTGCCAATGAGCGGTATGACATCAATGCAGTGAAGCCGAAGCGCACAACAGAAGACGACGCAAGGCAAATGCTGAGATCTCTCCTCGCCGAGCGCTTTCATCTCGTTGCCCATAGCGAGGTGAAACAAATGCCCGGCTACGTGTTGCTTCCAGGGAAAAACCAATCGAAGCTGCGGCCCGAGAAAGACGCGCCAACTATCCCCGGGTGTAATTCATTCGGCACACTCGCTGAATTCGCGAAGATACTGGCACACAATCTGGACGCGCCCGTCGCAGATAAGACGGGAATCGGCGGGACCTGGTACTTCATCCTTGCCTATTCCAATAGCCTCGCGACGACGCCGCTGCAGGCTACCGGTGTGGTCGCGCCTCCGCCTTTACCTATAACCCCGCATCCGCCGCCATGCCCCGGCTGGTCGTTTGCAAGCATGCCGCCTCTCGCAGCGTCAATCTTTGAAGCTGTCAAAGACCAGATGGGATTGAAATTGGAAAACGTGCCTGCATCGCCCGTCACCGTGCTGGTGATTGACAGAGCGGACAAAATTCCACAGAATAACTGAAAACCATTGACAATACTGAACGGTACAGTTTAGTATTGCTCTTATGATTCGCGTCGATCATCTCACGAAATCCTTTGGCGAGATCAAAGCTGTCCGCGACGTCTCTTTTGAGGTCGGTATGGGCGAAATCTTCGCCTTCCTCGGCCCCAACGGAGCGGGCAAAACCACCACCATTAAAATGCTGACCACGCTGCTGCGCCCCACCAGCGGCAAAATCGAGATCGACGGCCTCGATCCCGCGCATCAGCAAAACGAAGTTCGTAAGCGCTTCGGCATCGTGTTTCAGGATCCCAGCCTGGACGATGAACTCACCGCGCTCGAAAACCTCGATCTCCACGGCGCGCTCTACGAAGTGCCGCGCAAAATGCGCATCGAGCGCAGCGAAAGCCTGCTGAAGCTGTTCGAACTGTGGGACCGGCGCAACGATCCCGTGAAGCAATTCTCCGGCGGCATGCGCCGGCGTCTGGAAATCGCGCGCAGCCTGCTCCACACCCCCAAAATCATCTTCCTCGACGAGCCCACCCTCGGCCTCGACCCCCAGACGCGCAACCAGCTCTGGGCCCAGGTCAAAAAGCTCAACGAAGAAGAGCGCGTCACCGTCTTCCTGACCACGCACTACATGGAAGAAGCCGATCGCGTCGCGCATCGCATCGCGGTCATCGATCACGGCGCCATCGTGGCCCAGGGTACGCCCGCCGAACTCAAGCAGCAGACGAATACGCAAACTCTCGAAGAGGCGTTTCTCGCCCTGACCGGCTCGTCCATCCGCGAAGAAGGCGCCGATTCCAACCAGAGCCTGCGAAATATGGCCCAAATGTGGAGGAAAAAACGATGATGACGATCTACGTACTCTGGCTCAGGCAGGTCAAACGTTACCTGCGCTCGAAGCCGCGCATCATCGCGTCGCTCGGGCAGCCGCTGCTCTATCTGCTGAGCTTCGGCTTCGGCTTCGGAGCGATTTTCGCCAAAGC
>Ga0302197_10004007_pt1 | contig 13141 bp, 15 predicted proteins | sample II_Bog_N2_1_FD_193526 | JGI IMG/M metagenome (GOLD analysis project Ga0302197, IMG submission 193526) | Peat permafrost microbial communities from Stordalen Mire near Abisko, Sweden - II_Bog_N2_1 | ecosystem: Environmental > Terrestrial > Soil > Wetlands > Peat | place: Sweden: Abisko...
TATTTTCAACATTAATTTTTTCCATTTTTTTTAAATTAATGTCGAAAAATATATTTTTACTAGGAACTTCAAAACTATTTCCCAAGATTTTATCTAATATTTTTGTCATGTAAATAAATCTTTTTTTTCTCAAAAAAATTATTGTTTTTATTTTTTACCTAGACCAGAACTCTAAAAATTTTTGACAACCAACATGACTTTTCTAGAAATTTAATAAACCAAATTTTCAAAATTTTTTTCTTTCGACATTACTTTAATTTTTGAGGATTGGTATTTTTAATAGAAGTAGAGATGTCAACATCTTGGAACCATAGTTTTTGCAGTTAAATCTAATAATTTTTTATTCAATTCCTTTCTCAGCTTTATCTTTTCTTTGCATGACAAGGAATGTTTTTTGAAAGATCATGTTGACACGCTATTGTAATTTATTATTTTTCAGTTGCCAAACATTAATTTCCAGAAGAATAAAAGGATTTTGTAAATCCCAGAAATATTAAAAAACAAAAAATGGTTCTAACTGAAAAAGCAATAGTTACAGCAGCCTTGAGCAGTTTATCAGCCGTCACAAGACATATCTTGAACTTTTTATTTGGTGTTTATGCTTTGGTTTTGAGCAACAAACTATTCTTCCAAAATACCAAGGATATTCAAGGAGATAGTGGAGTGTGCATGGCAGCAACAACATTAAATTTATTACTTGCCGTAGGCATAATTCAGATTGCCATGCTAATAAGTGGCATTATCGGATTTAGTTTGGACTTGCTGTCACAAATAAATGCATGGGCGGAAGGAGAGATGAACATAATTTACAGAATATGCACAACATGTCAGTATTTTCTAAGTGTACTACTGGGGTTGACAAGTCTTGGTTTGCTTATTGCGACAAGTGTTTTTGTTTGGCGCGATCAGTGCAATGTTTTGAGTAATAATGCAAACAATGGATACTTTTTTTCAGTAATGCAAACATTTTTAATTATTCAATGGACTGTACCCACAGGAATCGGTGTTGTATTATTCTGTATTGCTTTTGGGTGTTTTTGGCAGTACAGAAATGATCGCGAATAAAATAACGATTATTCAATCCAAATATAGTGAGCTGAACTAATCCAAATAATCCATATCTAGAGTATTACTTCACAGCACGCAGCAAATATATAATACAATAATAAAAAATTACCATGAATTGGTGTGATGAGAAAATATTTGTTTTGAAAGAATAAACAAAGTTTTCTCAGTAATATAAAAAAATGGAAATCGTAACAGACGGATCTACATTAACCTCAGGAATTTTTGTCCACGAAGCCGACACCACCAACAACACAGTTAATGCCAACATTGTTTCAAGCCCAGCTGATGGAGAAGTACATTACTTTTTTAACACTTGTTTAGACAATAGCAACCAAAATGTTTTCCAAATTAATTTTGGTACCGGTAATGTCGTTGGTGGCACATACACTTGCGACAATATCTATTTACCAAGTGGCCAAAGTATGGTCATGGTTCATCTTGGTGGTGGTCTTTGGATGTCACCAGTCGATGGTGGTGGATATGGTACCAACAGAAGAATCAGTCGCCCAAATAGAAGATAAATTAACTTAATCTTTGTAATAGCTTAAATAAAAAACAAATAGTAACGAAAAACCTTGTTTTTATTTCTAGAAATCGTTCATGATAATGTTGGTAAATTTTTCACGTGGGAAAGAGTAGATTGTACTTTCTGTTCTTACATGGAGGCTAACTTTCAATTTCTTGTCAAGCGCTCTCAAAAATTCCAATAATTCAGCGACAGCATCCTTCTCTGGAGCCACTCCAGTAATAAATACTATAGCGTTTTCGTGTAATTTGGAGAAAACTGACAAGAGTGCACTCCTAGTAACTTTGGAAAGAACACCATCAATGTTAACAATGAAAGTTCCAATGTGAGAGTAGTACAATGGGTTTAACTTGGGAAGTTGTAGATTGAGTGCCTTTGTTTGCATGTTAATGTGGAGATCGTAATCGAGTTTGCATTTGGCCGCAGGTAAATCATTCAAATCACTCAATTGTATGGGATTTGCTTGACCAGATAATCTTACATTGATTTTGTTAATGATTAGTTCAACTTGTGGAGAACTATATAAAGTTGATTTTGCAAGGCTAGAAATTTGTTGTTTAGTGTACACGCCCACTCCCAATTTGATAATAAAATTATAATTTTTGGGAACATTGGGGATGTTGAGAATTTCTTCATTAAATGCAATCGAGTTTGAAAATGATATAGTCATGGTAAAGGTTTTGTAATTTTCAATATTCTGACCAAAAATCTTATCTACCTCGCCGTATTTGGATGCTTTTCTACCAGTCATCGTAGCATTCAAATAATCAAACAAAAGATTTACCACGCTTGGTGCCACTGTACCAAGTGCTTTTTGCGCCATTTTTTTAGTTGGTGTTGCTTTTTGAATTGCTGGTTTTGCTTTTTGAATAGTTTTTGTTGGTTTGATGACCTTGTCAACACAACTTTTTCCTTTGTTGTATTTTTCAGCATGAATCCAGCAATATTTTGAACATCCCTTAATACACGAAACCCTATTATTACAGCGCTTACCGTCAATCTTAACAGCTTCACATCGTTTGCAAGTGGATGCACTCTTCTTATTTTTACTTGGCATTTTTGTAATGCTATAAATAATTTCTTTATTATTATCAATACAATAAAATTTTTGGTCAACCTCTGCACTTGTAAATTTTTGGTCAACCTCTATACTGCACCACTATTTAGTGAATTCACCTCAAGTCTATAACACAAAAAAGTCGATAAAATGGATACAACACTATTCGCAAAATATATGAAGCAATTGGAGGTTGATGGTTATGTAGTAATAAAGAATGTTGTTAGTGCAGAAAAAGCCGAGGATTATGCCAGTAGGTTTTGGGACTATTTGGAATCGCTGAGCGTAGAAAAGAAAATTGATAGAAATAATCCAAAAAGTTTGGTTGGTGAACATTGGATTTCTACTCTCCATGGTATTATCAAAAATTATAACATTGGGCATGCACAGTTTGTCTGGGATGTTAGAGATGAGGACAACATTGTTTCTATATTTGAACAATATTGGAAAACCAGAGATTTGTTGGTCTCCTTCGATGGGGCTTGCATTATCAGACCTTCAGCTGGTGGCTCCAGATCAAAGTGGGCTCATGTCGATGAAGCTCCAGTTCTTAAGATCAAAGAAAAGACCGACAGCAAATTCAAAGAAGTAAGAAATTTTCCCTGTGTACAAGGGTTTTTGAACCTCAAACCTTGTGGTCCCAACGATGGTGGTCTCGTGGTTTGGGAAGGTAGTCACAAGGGTCACGATCAGTTTTTTGTTGACAAGGGTGATATGAATGAAGAAGAGCGCAAGAAATATGGCATCAAAAAATCCAGCTTTGCATGGAAAGATCACACAGAAAACTGGTACAAGTTTGATGAAGACAACCAAGTAGATGCCGCCCATCTCAAGAAATATAACAAAAAAAAGGTTTGCTGTGATGCTGGGGACTTTGTCATGTGGTACAGCAAAACTGTCCACTATGCTGAAGCCATTGATTCCAAAATCAACACAAATCCATCAGCTCACAGAATGTGTGTGTATGTGTGTATGCTTCCCAAGAAATATGCTACTGAGAACGATTTAAAGAAAAAGAAGAAAGCTTTGCAAGAATTGCGCACCACCAGTCATTGGCCATGCATAAAGTTGAAATTAAATCCTCTGCATCCGCGAACCTATGGAAACGAAAAGATGCTAACAAATTTTATTCTTCCAACCACATATCCAACATTGACAGACAGAATGAAGAAGTTGGCAGGTGTAGCAAGTAATTTTTCTTTTTCTGAACAAAAGGGAATTAAAAGAAAACTAGAAAAGTAATGCACACCAATAAAAATATTTTGATTTATAAATTTTTCATTCCAAAAAACCTCTTGATAAATATTTTTTTCTTAACATTAATTTTTCGATAAAAAAAATAAAATTTATGCATTATTTTTTCAGAATTATATTTTACCAACTATTTATTTGGAAACCAGAAAAAATTATTGAAAATAATGTTGAAAATAAATTTAAATTATTATTACATTATTTTGAAAAAGTAATGTTATGTGCTATATTTTTCAAGTAATTAAATTTTGGTAATGCACAAATTTTTATTTTTTCCACCATTCACATGACTTGGAAATATAAATTTTGAGATCAATTACATTATTTTGAAAACTAGAAATATAAAAAATAATAATTTGTTTCTAAAAAAACTGGAACTAGATAATATTTAAATTGAGAACCCAGAAAATTAATGTTGCAAAACTTTTTTCAAAATAAAATTTATTCTGCATTACTTTTCCACTTTTTCCTAATTTTTATGATTGTATTATTTCTTAAGGTCATGTAAATGGTTGTGCAAAAAATTATATTATTGAACATTATTTCTTGAGGTCATGTAGATGGTTAAAAAATTATATTATTGAATATTATTTCTCAAAGTCATGTAGATGGTTGAAATAAAAAAATTTTGTGCATGACTAAAATTTAATTTACTCAAAAAATTATATTGTTGAATATTATTTAAAATATTATTGAAAAATTGTCATCACTAAAATCCAATAAAATATTTTGACATCCCAAGGAACTAGTATTGTTATCTTTGTTTTATAAAAATGGTTAACACTCGAAGAAAAACAGCCAGTCATGCAGAAGCTCCAAAGAAAATGCAAGTCAAAAAACTAGCCACAGTTACCACCAGTAGAGCGGCAACATTACAAACAATTAAAAAACTCAAGCCAATAGTGTCTGAATTTGTAGAACAAAACCCAAAATACCGAAAAACCATGGAAGACGAACATGACCACAGATTGGGAATGTGCGATGGAATTTTGGACGGTTTTGTTGTTTTCGATGGTCACGGAGGTGGAATAGTTTCCAAGTACGCCAAAAGTGTACTATTCGATATGGTAGAAAAAGAACTAGAAACTCTAAAACCCACGAGAGTGGGACTGAGACAGTGCATTGAGAATGTTGTAGCTGCCGTGGAAAAAAAATTTCTAGGCAACAAAAAATACGATCATGTCGGCAGCACTATGATTCTATGTTTATTGAACAAGAAAACAAAGTACCTAGTCTGTGGTAACCTAGGTGACAGTAGGGCAATTTTATGTTTGAGTGGGGGCAACACCATCGATCTCAGCGAGGACCACAAACCTGACACAGCAAAAGAAAGTGCACGCCTAAAGAAATTACCGGGAGCCTTTGTAACAAATCAAAGAGGAGATGTGGCTAGGGTGAACGGTAACTTGGCAGTGTCTAGAGCATTAGCGGACATGGCATTGAAAAGACCCTATCTCTATGTCAGTAACAAGGTTGACATATCCATCACCTTGTTGAACAGTGACCCTTTTACTTTGGTGTTGGTTTGCGATGGTGTCACCGACGTTAAAACCAGTGCTCAAGTTGGTGAGATTATTAGTAGGGAAAAGGACAAGAAAAAGCTAGCGGAAAGATTGGGTAGAGCAGCCTTGCACGACCACACTACAGACAATGTCAGTGTTCTAGTTGCTTGTTACAATAAATGGTATTAATATTTGAAAAAAGTGGCTTGAGAAATCTAATGTTTTCAAAAGATAACACGCAACAATAATTTGTTTTTTTGAAAACCTAGTTGCTGCAAAAACCAAATCAAAACTTTATTTTGGCAATGAACGACTATAGCTTGATTACGAACGGATTTGGGGCACTCATGCAATTCAAATACGAAATGGAGACCAACCTTGTCCTCACTGATAAAAACAAAATTGAGGACATAGATGCCTTTTTGCAGGATAACAAGGAAAAAATTAAGACACTCATAGACAGATGTATATTTATTTCAATCAACACTATGGATATGTATGCGTCTGAAAAAGCGAAAAATACCGCTTATCAGTTACAAACAGGCTTGAGGGATTTGAGAGCCAATTGGTTGAGCGAATGTAAGAAATTAAAAAAGTTGGCAAGCGCCCTGAAGCGTCCAATCGCTTTGGAAAATTCCAAAAAGCGAAGAAGGGAATCCTACAAATTACAAAAAGAGGAAGCTGCCAAAAAAATAAGATACGATTCCACCGTGCTACATGACGGTAACGCAATAAATTATGAGGCAGATGTTTTGGAGAATGTTGATACTCATTTATTGTTGGACAATGCAGTTTTTTTGGAAATCATTTCCTTTGCAGACATGGAAACACGCTACCAATTACGTGGAGTTTGCAAGTCCATCATGGAACTTGTGCATATGTCAGACCATTATTGGAATTTACAACATATTCCCGAATTCAATATTAATAGAAGTGGCATTGTATCTTCCTGGTTGCGCCGTAAACTAATGTACACAATCTATGCCCCTTCAATGAGCAGTGAAGATCGTGATGAATGTAAACACGTTTTTCAAAAAATTAGACAGCGAGAAAGGCACAACGAAACCTTGATACATGAAGCTTATATTGCGAAAAATATTGTCAAGAATAACTTTGATTTATTCAAACTTTTAACTGGTCATGTCGATTTTGCCAAAATTAAAAATGTTTCTGTCAGTGTAGATGTTACCACTGCACGTGAAGTTCTTGAAAGCGCAATGAGCATTAATACTTGGATAGAAAAAATAACTAGATTGCACGTTATTATGCCCCATAGAAGATACAGCAGAACCACATCTCTGCAATTATTGCTCAAACTAATTGGTGACAGTAAAAACTTGGTGCATCTTAGCGGTGTAGTATTTCCATGGATGATCCCATATCAAGTCATGTCTAAGACAGTTACAGAATTGAGCATGGACGGTTATACCAATATTAATAGATTGCAACATTATTATCCTAATGTCAACAAAATTAATTACTACTTACCGTTGGCGACCAGTCATGTTGAACCAACAAAGTTTGTAGATTTGCAAAGCGCCAAAGGTGAATTTTCACACAACATATATCCCATTACAGATTGGGCCAGCTCTTTAATTAATGATCATCATATTATCGATGTTGGGCCAATATGTAGCATACAAGATAGTATTATCTTCGCTAAGAAAAACAATATCGATAATTTAGATTTGGAAATTAGGGTTGTCAATGCAGATATCCATTCGATGCAGCATCATAGAGATGCCCATGTAATGGCAATTTTTAAATAAAACGCATTTTTACAGTAGATGTAATTCAGTAATGTTTTCAATATCTTAACATCCCAACAATGCAACGCACAACAGCAACCAAACCAACAGCGCCAAAAAGAAAGAGAGAAGAGGAAACTGAAAGTAGCAAAGCCTATTCATACTTGAACGATGATCACTATGATAGTGACGAAGATTCTGATTTCGAACCCGGTAGTGATGATTACAGTGATAGTGAATCTGAATCTGAATCAGAGGATGACAATGGGGACAATGAAAGAGATATTGGTGACGAGGAACAGGATAAAGTACTGTTGAAAAACGCCAAAAAGATTTTGGGTGAAAAAAAAGCCGCTGATTTTGAGATGGTTAAAAAAATTATTCACAGCAAGAGCGAGCTAAACAAATACTCTTCCGCCCAACAACAAAAACTTTGGGATAAATACGGAGAACTCTATGCAGAATTGAAAGGTAGCTTACAAGAGGAAAGAAATAAGAACTTGTATACTAGACTCATGAAGTATGCCGAGTTAGATGAAGATGAAGATGAGAGTGAACCTGCACCAAAAGTCTCGAAAACAACAAAATCAACTACCGTCAAAGATGTCACCACCAAACCAAAAGTTTCAACCAGCAGCAAAACTACTTCAACCAGTGTCAAAGATGTCGCCCCAAAACCAAAAGTCACTGCATCCACCACAAAACCAAAAACTACCTCATCCAGCACTGCCACAAAAGTTTCAACAACTTCAACCACCAAACCAAAAGTTTCAGCCTCAACAAGAGTGACAAGCTCCACCACAGTGGCAAAAAAGTAATAAATTTGTTATATTAATTTATTTAAATTTGCAGTCAGTATTTCTGGCGCTAAATCTGTGTCTAGAACAATTTTTTCTGTCCCTTTTACAAACATAATTAATGGTACGTGTGTAATGTTCTCATTCTTTGCAATAAATTTGTTACTTTCATTTTTTAGGTTAACCTCGTAAATATTCAAATGGGGATGCAAATCTTCTTTTTCATCTGACCAGTCTGAAAACCACGACTGCATTTTTTTGCACGGACCGCATCCGGGAGTAAAAAACTTGTAAATTCTTATTTTATCATCAAAGTGGACTTGTCCCAACTTACCACCTTTGGCAAAATATTTATATTCGTCAGCGTGCAGAAAGCTCTTCAGTAAATATCTTGTTGGCCTGAACATTTTTGAGCTTAGAAAAAAAGAAATTATTATTAAAAACTTTAAATATTTTGACATTAATTTATTCTGCCATATTTTTTAGCATTGGCAACTTGGATTTGAAATATTAAAAATATTTTAACATTAATTTATTCTAAAAGAAATCTAAAAAATTTCTAGCATATTAACATTACAATGTGGTTGACCAACTTGATCAACTAATGGCAGTATTGTTTGGAAAATTCAGTAAGTCCAGTTGCAAATCACAAAGCAACAAATCTATGACACAACATCACACCTTCAAAAGTTCTGAAATATTCAAGAGAAGAGACCAAGCAAATGGTAGCATAGTATTTCCCAAAGGTGTGGAACAAGATACTTTTGAAAAAATTATGCTCAAAGAATTCCACTTTGCAGATCGTTATAAATTCCCAATGTCCATAGATGTAATCGCATATTGCTGTAGAACAGCGTTCACAAGTGAAAGTATCACATCATTAGAGTGCTTTCAAATATCAACAAAATATGGAGTTCATATGAAATCAGTGGTCATTTTTTTTAATTATCTTGCCGAACTTATCAAAAATGACAATATCATAGCCATTTATTCTGGAGAAACATCACAAGTTTACCCATTGGATGCTTCAAAAATTAATTTGAAAGAAATAATCAAAGATGCAATTTATTTGGACGAGGAATATGCACTATTCTACGTCAAGAATACTGTACTCGTATTGTGGCGCTTGAAAAATATAAAGAGCAACCAAAAGTACTATGATTATTTGACCAAGATTGTTAATGGTGACGATGTTGGAAGTACAGTACTGAAATATGGAATTGATGAAGCTTTGATACGAGCAATTAATTTTTGTATTTATTCAAATCATCTCCGTGGTGGCACAATAATCGATTTTGTTATTTGTAGTGGTTATGGGAACGGAAATGTCGAAAATGTGATAAATGCAGGTTTAGAAACAAGAATTGCACTGGTACCAAATCAATCTCAAGATCCCAAGTCAAGATCACATTCGTATATCTCAAAGCCAACAATTGAAGCCAAAAGGAGATGCGGCTATTGTGGTGTTCACGCTATATCACAATGTAGTCAATGTAAAAGTGTTGTCTATTGCTCACAGCGCTGCCAAAAAGTAGATTGGGAAAAGCACAAGTTGAATTGTCAAAAGAAATAAATTCATGCATTGATAGTAACTTTATATCCAATTTTTAGTCCAGAAAACCGATAAAAAATATTATAGCCTAAAATAAAGAATTTCAACGGAAAATGACGGAACCACAGCTGATCGACAATCGATTTTTGCTAGAAAATGAAATAGGCAGAGGATCATTTGGTAGAGTTTTTATTGGTCAGGATGTTACCACAAATGAAAAAGTTGCCATCAAGGTAGAAGCAGTAGACACCAAGCATCCGCAATTAGTGATGGAGGCAAAAATAATAGCAGCCCTTTCACATCCCCATAAGAGTAACAGTGAAAAAATCAGCGCTGTACCATCTCTAAAGTGGTGCGGTACGGCATATGGGTACAATATTATGGTTTGCAACCTTTTGGGTCCAAGTCTGGATGATCAATTTCAAAAGTGCAACAAAAAGTTCTCCCTAAAAACGACAATCATGTTGGGCATACAAATGTTACGTAGGGTGGAACACATACATGACCGGGGATTCGTACATAGAGACCTGAAACCTGGCAACTTTTTGATGGGTGTTGGAAAAAAGGCCAACGTTGTTTACGCTATCGATTTTGGTTTGTCAAAAAAGTTTAGGGATTCTAGAACTGGCAGGCACATCACTTATAGTGACACCAAAAATTTGTTGGGTACAGCTAGATATGCCAGTATCAATAATCACATGGGTATAGAACAAAGTCGCAGAGATGATTTGGAATCTTTGGGTTATTTACTAATTTATTTTTTAAAGGGGGTTCTACCGTGGCAGGGCATTACTGGAACATCTACAAAGGATAAATATAATCGCATTTGTCACATTAAAACAAATACATCATCCAAAGCACTTTGCAAAGGCTTACCGGCAGAGTTTGTCAAATATTTTAATTATGTTAAGGCGCTGAGTTTTGAAGATTTGCCAAATTATAAATATTTGCGAACATTATTTAGAGACATCTTGACACACAATGGATTAAGATATGACTGTGAATTTGATTGGATGTTGTTGGAAGCGCAAGTTCCTGTTATTGCACCAACCACCACAGATGTTTCGGGTAATTAATTTGCAATTTGCAATTTATTTAAATATATTATTCTTCACCCCAGTTTTCAATAACAACTTTACTTCTTTCTGGCCAAGGCGATGAGTTCTTGTATATTATTAGTAATGTAATCTAATACTTTTAAAATCCTGTACTAATTTTAAGTTGACTTATTTTATGTCAACTTGAAAAATAAATCTATCTAATTATTCCAAAAATATTTTTTATCAAACAATGACTAGTGAAATATTTCAAGAATTAGAAAATTTCACTATCGATCAACAATGGATTCCAGATTATAAATGTAAAGATTGTTCTGATCGCGGTGAAATTAAATATATTAAAAAATTTACTGTTCATGTTAAACTTTAAGTCAAATCCCCACAAACAATTTAAATTGACATTTCCATCATGTTCATATTGTTTTTTTGATAAACCATTTATTGAATGTGAAAAATACTTTAAAAGAGATTCATAATAAATTTATTAACTTCTGCATGATAAACATTCTTCTTCAATAATCCTTTTGGTCTTAACTTTCTTGAGGTCATTTATATCAATATTTTGCAAGTATTGTCACAAGTTTCCAAATTATTATTGTTCTGACATTACTTCTCCTTGAAATAAGAGGATATCTTCTGAATGGTTATCAAATTTTACATCTTTGAAACCGACATCGCATATTTCTGAAAAAAATGATTAAAACATTATTATTTTTTAAAATTGTAAAGCGCAATATTATTTTCATCAAGATAAATGACAAATATCTTTCAAGAGAAATTAAAAAAAGAAAATGATTTTTATGAATTATTGCAACATGATGCAAATCGACTGCTTACACAGATGGAGAAGAATGTAGCCATAAAATCATGCATTACAAAAACAAGAGTTGGATGTCAGCTTACTTCAGAAGATTTTGACATGACCTTAAAGTTTGCCACTGATTATAGAAAAACAATCTTATCTTTGACAGAAGGCGCAACACAAGCAATATTGAGACTGGATGCACTAGAACCTCATCATGTAATTGAGCGAAGGGAACGAAAAAACACAATTGTGAAATTTCAAACACTCATTGAGACTGTGGAAGTAGTCGATAAATGGCTAGAGTTAATGCAATCCAGAAAAATAAATCGAGAATAGAGATGTCAAAAAGAATTTATTACCAATTTATTTTTTTGCTTTCATTTTCTGATTTTCCTGCATTGAATATCCCCAGTAAATAGTAGACTTTGTAATGTCATATCGCTTTGTAAATTTTACTTTGGATGCCACTCTGGACTCCACAGTGTTACAAGTTTCCATATGTTTTCCTAAAACCCAATCATCCACTCTACAATCTTCTGAACAATAATAAACATGTTCACAAAGTTTTTTGCAAGGTAAAAGTTGTTTGTTGTCGATGACATAACCACATCGCGTGCATATTGGATAAGAAAAGTCTTTTAGATCTGACCATTTGCGATTGGGATGTTTTTTCAAAATCCTCCTAGTTATAATATCGAAAGGTTCGCCTGATAACTTGAATGTTTTCTTTTTCGCATCTTCCAACTCCACTGGCTGCACAATTAACATTAACCCTCCTTCATCTTGAGGTGTGCCATATCGTTCATCTTTTATACCGACAAACTGGAGCACAGCGATAGGAACTGCTCCCTCTTCGTTGCATGCAGGATAGAGAAGAAAAGGTATTTTCTCACGAAAAGTTTTTACTGTTTGCATAAGTTGTTCAGTTGTGTTCATTATTTTTAATATTTTTATTGTTACGAAAGAAAGTCAACCATGACAATGAACCCTTTTATAGAAAAGCATCTAGACCAAATAAAAAACAATGTAAAAGCCAAAATTTGGCAAAGCTCCGTACAAAAGATGTCGTCAGATATCCGACTGTTGCAAACAAGCATGACATCTTTGTTGAATGTGTTGCTGGAACTAAAGTTTGGACAATTAAGTAGGGAGCGAATGGAAATGATTTTGCTGCATACTTCGACAATATATAATACTTGGGTAAACAATGTATTTTTTCCTTTTCATGCTTTGGATGTTGAAAATGTCCTACAGCCCGCAAGAGATATTGTCAATAGCACGATACAAAAGTTTTTGGCAAGTGGTGGGAACTTGAGATACAGAGCGATCATGTTGGGGGAGATTGAAAAATTTACAAGATCGGCCATAGTATGGTGGAATGATTTATTGTTTGAAATTAGTAATGTCGCCAATGGCGGCAGCGAGTTTTGTGAGGAAATTGCTTTCAAAATGTTTGGTCAAAGGTGTAGATTGTGCAGAACTTTGTCTAGGAATGTAAATTATGATGAAGAAAAAGAAATATGTGACAAGTGCTCGCGAGTTTGTAATCATTTGACCTTGTAACCTATAAAGTATTGTGCAGATTTTAAAGATATTTTTTTCACTAGCCCCATTTTCAGCATCTTTTACATGATCAGAGTTGTAAGTTTTTTGAGCACTTTGGAAGTTTTAGAACGTATATTTGTCATGTGAAGTTTTGCCGTTAGAGTTTTTTCACACTTGACAACTATGACAGTTAAATTTATAACTCATCCAGATAGATCATTTATTGATGTCT
>Ga0302197_10004019_pt1 | contig 13130 bp, 15 predicted proteins | sample II_Bog_N2_1_FD_193526 | JGI IMG/M metagenome (GOLD analysis project Ga0302197, IMG submission 193526) | Peat permafrost microbial communities from Stordalen Mire near Abisko, Sweden - II_Bog_N2_1 | ecosystem: Environmental > Terrestrial > Soil > Wetlands > Peat | place: Sweden: Abisko...
AGCGAAGGATGGAAAGTTTTACTTCGTCGATCATGCGCACGCCGGTCCGATTGCTGAGCGCTTTCAGCATTGGCCCGAGGCGGCGATCGTGTATTTTGCGATCCTCGTCTCCGACTGCAAGCTGATGGTCGAGGAGCCCGATCTACGCATCGCTGTGGTCAAGGATCATGTCCTTGGCACCAACGATTGCCGAGGTTGGGTGCGTGAATCCCTCTACCGGAAGCTGAAGATTGGCACGAATCGTTTTTGCCAGTTCAGGCTGGCATTCGACGCGCGCGAACCGAAGCAGGCAAAGGGCGCATTGAAGGCGATGAGCGATCGCGTGGCTGACAGGCTCGCGGTCGACGTCATTCTGCCCGAGAGCGCCTGCAAACCGGCCTTGAAGGGAGGAGTTCGATTTCTTCCACAACTGGGCACATCGGGCCGCATGTTCACGGGTCCGGCGATTCTCGGGATCAAACAGATCTCCCGTCAATCGGAGTTTGGGTCAAGCTACACCTTGATCGAACATGCTTCGGAAGAGGCGCTGCAGTTTGAATTGAAACTGTGGGCGCTCCAACGAATCAAGACGATGCGGAAGGCATGGGACGAGGGCGACTACCAGGCGCTGTTCGAAGTAATCGGCAAGTCCGAGGTTACGACGATCGACGATGGCGTCAATTTCGATCCCGACTCCCTGGAACGAGAAGACGATCAGGCTTCAGAAGGGTGTGACCCTGCGGAGGCGGTTCTCCTGGCGGACCGTAGCGGAAATGCAATCAAGATTCCCTACGTCTTCAACCAGTTGAACCGCAAGCTAGCCCGCTGGGCATTCCGTGCGTGCACGAGCGCGGATCTGAAGCTGCCATCGTTCGCTCTCGCTGACGACGGTGTCCTGATCGAACATCGAGGGAAAATTCTCTCGGCGTCCGACTGGATACCCGAAGACAGCTCGATCACATCCTTGACGGCTGAGAAGGGCCTTTGCGTCCGTTACCCAATTCGGATGCAGGAGGATCTCCTGCCCATCCGTCATCTCACCAACGAAGAGCTTGTTCCGGCGCTCAAACAAGCGCTGGGAACAGCCGACCTCGATGAAACGCTGGTCGCAACGATTCTTGAGCGGCAACTCCGGATGGAGGGGACCTACATCCTCCATTCGAAGACCGCTAGTAAGAACGGCGGCGACTTCGACTTCGACACCATCTGCGTGATGCCGTCCGATCAGTTCCCGAAGTTTGTTGCGGGGAGGATCGCGTATGGGCAAAAGTTCCGGCAGGAAAAGACGAAGCATCAGAAAGCCAAGTCTCCCTGGTGGAATGCATGCCCGGTTGCCATGAAGGCGCGGGGAAATCGGATCGGTTCGATCACCGATCTGAAGACCTCATGCCTTGCTGCAGGACGGCCCGATTTAGCCTACAAGCTCGTCGAGCAACTGCAGAACGCACTCGATTCCCTCAAACACAGGGTCGAGATTGATGAGTCCGTTGTCAGTGATATCAGGAAGGAGGTAGCGCCGGCGCCCTGGCTCCGTCACAAGCGGGAGCGCAGAGTGTCGGACTTGCCGGCCCATCTTGAAGTCGCGGATACGGACAAGGTTGGAAGGCTCTATAACCTCCTGCGCAAGGAACTCGGCTTTCTTCCCGACGAAACCGGCAACGGCTTCGAAGAGAAGATGGGGATCGAAGATTTCCGTGGACTCTTTTCGGGTGAGCACGTCACTCGGGAGATGTTCGAGGAATGCCAGTTGGTCAATTCGATTTACGGCGATATTGCCAGCCGGATTGTCCAGCGCGAGGATGAAGTCAAGCAGCAACTGAAGGACGCTCAGGCGCAATGGGAAGCCGTGCGCAAGAGTGAGGACAAGGAACAGAGAAGGTCTGCGGTGCTCGCACGAAACAAGGCGCAGGCGGCTCTCTGGGAACACGAGCAGGATGCAAGGGATCAATTCAGCTCCCTGCATCTGTTCATTCACTACTGGGCGCAAGGCAAGCAGGAGAACCGGCGGGCGTGGGCGCAGGCGATGAATGCAGTCGTCACTGGCGGCACAGGTTCCGGCGCGGTCCTTTTCCAGTCGTTTCCGCAGGAGGTGGTCGATGCCTTCGCGGAGGTGACTGGCGGTGAGCGGGTTCGGGTTCGAATGCCCAAGACCGTCAACGGCTATGCGTGGTTTGACGATGAGCGGCGAGCATTCCTCGTCGAACGAATCGCCAATCCGGAAGGCCCGGATTGCGAGAAGAGGGTCTTCCTCTTTCAGTACAAGGGGAAGCGTAATCTGCTCTTCGAAAACACGAGTGCTCCCATTCCCCTGGGGCACTCCTAGCCGGCGAAGGAGAAGCATGGGCCTCGGGCTCGGCTTCTCCTTTCCGTTTTTTCAGACGAACACCGCGCCTCAGGAGGGCCGCTATGAAAACGCTCACGACGATTTCCCTTGCTCTTGCGGTTGCCGCTGGGGGCGCGCAGACCACCAGTCAAAGCCAGATCCGTCATATTGAAACCTCGCTGAATCATCTTACGGTTCTTGAATTTGGCGAGTCTGTGACCACGCTCGCCATAGCCGATCCCGACAGCTTCGAGATCGAGCGTCATGACGACAAAGTCTTTGTGAAGCCGCTTCGTGAAGGAGTATCCACCAATCTCTTCATCTGGACTGCGTCGCGTGAGCTGAGCTATGAACTCGACCCTGCTGGCCAGCTTGCGGCAATGGATGTCTTGGTCCGCACGGAGCCTTCGCCCAATCCACATGCCAGCGCGCGTGCCGCGGCCGAACCGTCAGATGGCGAGATCCGTAAGATCGCATCGCTAGTGCTGGGACAGGCGCTGATGGGAGTTGAGGAAATAGCACACGATGCGACAAAGCCGTCAGCTGACCGCGTGCAGGTTGCACTCGAACAGGTTTACCACACGAAGGATCGGATATACATTCGCTATTCGGTCGCCAATCAGAGTAAGAGCCCGTTCCGAGTCACGACTCCGGATGTTTGCGCCCCGCTTCCGACCGAGCAGCCCATCTCGCTCGTGAGTCTCAAGAATCACCAGATCAACTCCCAGACCTTCGCAGCCTTCAAAGCGCGAAATGTCTCTGGCATTCCAGTAACGCAGGCCGAAACCGGCACGCGCGATCTTGCACCTGGGGAGAAGACAACTGGCGTGATAAGCATCGAAAGATCGACGGGGGATGTGCCGCAGATCTATCAGTTGAACTTCGGCGCCGACCAGAACGGTCCACTAAAGGTTGAGGTGGTTCTCTAGTCATGGACGCGCTGGGCTACATCTCGGCCGAGGAAGTGCGCCAGGCACTGAGACAGATATATCGCAGCGATGCCGAGTCCAATCTGCAAAACGCCCTCCTTGAATCCCTTTCTGATGAACTTAAACCCATCGATGAGAAGGGGCGCTGGAAGCCCAGCCCAGTGCTCGTTCTTACAGTCGTTCTACTCTGCGCTCTGGCCGGCGTCTTTATCTACTTTTCCATCGGAGGACGCGGATGAGCTCGTACTACGATCAGCCCGGATTGCGCCAGAGGGTGCCGGAGGATGTCGTCGGCGTCTTTGTGTTATTCGCCTGCGCCGCCATTGGGTTCTGCTGGTACGTCGCCGTGTCGCGACTCCATCTGCGCAATGCCCAGTGCCTTGAAATCTTCCTGAATGGCGCCATCCTGTTCTTCGGCGGCGGTCTCATTGTTGCGCAATTGATTGGCCGCAGGAAGAGGCGCGAGGAGAGCTGGCCTCACCCAGCCATCCAGGTTCCTGCGTCAAGAGACGCATACATGGTCCGCGATGCCAGCCAGGCCGGAGCTACGCTACTCGGATACAACGTCCACAAGGAGCCATGGCTCTGGCCGGATATGGTGCGAATGAAGCACGGTGTCATCGTGGGCGGAACAGGCGCGGGTAAGTCCACATTCCTTGAAAACATCATCGCTCAGGACATGACGCGGTGTTTTGGCGCACGTAGGATGCCGATGATTATCTTCGACGGCAAAGGGGAACGCGAGTTCCTCGACCGTCTTCTTCCGCACATCGAAGCGGCCGGACGCCTGCAGGATTTGCGCGTGATTGATCCGACGCACCCTTCAGAGTCGGCTCGATACAACCCCTTTTACGCGCTCGACGACGCTTACCAGGAGCATGTCAACTTCATCTTCCGTTCCTTTGGCCTGCGCGAAGACTTCTTCAAAGGCCATCAGGAGGCCTATCTCTCGGACCTCGTCCGCATCCTTCAGTACACTGGCAAGCTCTTCAATGTTTACGACGTGCTGGTGATGGCGCTCGATGAGAAGGTGCTGGAGGAGCAGATCGGGATCGCGAAGGCTCGCCTCGCTGCGGCGCCAGGCATCTCCATGCAGAAGCGCCTTAATTTCGAAATGTCCGTCAAGATGCTGCAGCGCTCGCTCGCGGACCGGGAGCGTGTCGAGAAGATTCAGGGGCTTTTGAATGAGCTGTTGAGCTTCCTGGAGGACGAGCTGTCGATCGTGACCGGTTCCTACCAAGACTTGCTGACGCTCGACGATGTTCTCGAACGGGATCTCATTCTGTTCGTCTCCCTCAATGCAAACCGCAATCAGCGCGCTGTCGAAGCCTTGGGGAAGATCCTGCTCCAGAACATTCAGTTGATGGTGGGCAAACGCTACGCGCAGCCAGCCAGCAGCCGGGACGCCGACGAACCTATGCTTTCGGTGATCCTGGACGAGTTCGCTCCCTTCGCGTATCCGGGGTTTACGCAGGTGCTCCAAACTGCGCGCGGCGCACGAGTTTCGTTCCTGTTCTCCTTCCAGAGCCTGCCCCAGTTGCAGAGGGTAAGCCAGGCGTTCGCCGACGAGGTTTCGTCCGCGCCCGGCACGAAGATGATTATGAATGTCTCGGAGGAGAATACGGCGCAATGGTTTTTGAAGGCGTCGGCCAGGATCGCAACCAAGCGACGTAGTTTGTCGGTGCGCCGCACCGGAATTTTTTCGACGAAATACACCGAGACCGGAACGGGTAGCGAGAGCGACATCAAAGAGACCCGTGCCCGCGAGGACCATATCAAGAATCTGCCGGTAGGCCAGATGGAGATTCTCATGGTGGATAACCGCGAGGGCACCCGCTACTCCCATCTGCACGTCAGGCGAGCTCCGCGGTTTCAAGTTGAGGGCCTGGAGCCTTCCCTCTATCCCAAGATGCACAGCTATCTTGACCCGGAGGTCGGTGTGAATCTGCGTTTCAAGGAAGCCGAGAACCGGAAACAGCGGCGCAGGAGAACGGCGGGGTTGTTCCTCGGTGAGGCGGGTGGGCAGTGAAGATGCGTAATCAGGTCACAATCCGGTGGGCAGCAATTGCCTTCTTGGTCTGCTGCATGCACGGGCAATCTCTTGGTCAAACTCTGGATCGGCCGACCGCTCCAACCTCGCAGTCGGCCCCGAAACGCCAGGGGTTCTTTGACTATGCACTAGGCAAGATCAATCCGCAGGGCATCGACTATGGCGCGTCGATGGAATCCGCCCGGAACGCTGTCGTTGAAAACACCATCGACGATCTCTACTTCTGGTCGAACGTAGTGACTCTGCTTTTGCTCAGCGGACTGGTCGCCATTGTTCTTCTTCAGTGGCGCGCAGCCGACAAGCGCGAAGTCATCGCGGCGTCTCTTATCGCGCAGTTATGGAACGGCCGCGTGAGCGACAGGATCGAGATTGAGCGGCGGACCCAGCAATTCAATCTGCTGGTCGAAGCCCATAACGCCGATGTGGAAAAGAATTTGTCTCAGAAGCCAGGCCCTTCGCAACAGGATGCCGAGGCAGTCGGAAGCTTGACGCGGAGTGTTCGAAGTCTCGCGGTGAGTAAGGGAATCTCGCCGATGGAAGCTGAGAAGATCGAAGCTTCGGCGCCGGATGCAGCCACAGCGAGCCTGCAGCAAGACAACCTCCTTTTGCAGCGGCGCGTTGAAGCGTTGCAGAACAGCGAGCAGAATCTCAAGCAGCGCCTGAACCAAACGACCGTTCTGCTCGATCAGGAACGGCGCCGCAACGCAACACTCAAGGGCGCTTGAAAGGGCCAGAATGACCAGAACAATTCCATCCGATTTTGGAAGTCATGACGACTGGCTCCCGCATGTTCGCAGTGAGATTGCTGTCTTGGATCAGCCTTACGCGCTTGCTCTCAGCCGCATCGATCTCTTTCGGAGCTTTTACCGGATGCAGGGACTTCCGTTTCCCATTCCGATTGCACAGGAATTTGAGCGCATCGAGATGCTTCAGGATCCAGAACGGACGGCTGCATTGGAGACTCTGAATGGTGAGGTACTTCGGAACCTCACCGTTCATCTTTTCAACCAAGCGCAATCCAACGCGCTGGAAAGTGATTCGCGATTTCTACCTTCCCCACGAGAACAGATTCAGGAACTGCGCAACCATCTCGCGCAGCAAAACCCGTACTTTGGCCTCTGGGTCGTCTACAAGAGGGATGTGAAAGATTACCCGGTCGCCGAGGAGTGGGGCGAGTATCTCCTTCAGGAACTCGGGGCCCGGAGCGCCGAAGAGATCGCGTTTGCGCACGCGATGGTCGAGTTGGAAAAGCTTCTCTCCCTTTTCCATGACAGAAATCGGGCGCTTCCCGGCCTCTCATTCGAGCGCATCTGGTTCCTGCATTCCTTACGTGGCCCGGAGCGAATGCTCCAGACGCGTGCCGTCCTGGGAATGCTTACAACGGAGTTGACGGCATGCGCGTCCGCGTAGTCAGCTTCGGAACGAACTGGTGGGCTATGAACTCACACGACACGAGCGATCCATATTGCTTCCGGCGGAGGACAGCCTGGTTCAATGCCGCGGCCCTGATGTCTGGAAGTCGCCTGCGTCACTGCGCAATCTTTCCTGGCCAGGTCCGCTTCAATTCGAAAAGCGGATTCGATCCGGAGTTCCCATTGCGCGCCGTAGGCAAGACATTCCTGTGCTCTGAGCCCCGGCAATTCGCCGGAAAGATGCACCTGTTATTCGAGCGCCGCAGCACAGAGATGGCGCCCGACGTCTACTTGGTCACGCTCAAATCCACGGAACATGGCGCAATCCAGTTCTCCAAACCGGGTTGGAAATCTGCCGGCGTCCGGCCAATCTCGATCAGCCTGCGCGGCCAAAGATACGAAGCGATGCTGCTGTTCGGAAACGGAGATTGGGTCGAAAGCGACCTCGGACGATGGCTGGTCGATCAGTCCGGATTCCGAATCCGGTTGAACGTTGTTCGCGAAGGAGCAATCGCGTGAGGTATTACAAGGGCCATATCGCACTCTCAGATGCGCGCGACGTGCCGATCTTGTTGCATGTGCGGAACGCGCGGGCCATCTGTTTTGATCAGTTGTGCGATCTGTTGTCGCTCGAAATCATCACTGAACGTCCACGGTCGCTTCGTTGGAGGCTGGCGCGCCTTGAGAAAGCCGGACTGGTTACGAGGCTTCAAGGGCAGACGCACCTTCGAACGCCAGTCTTCGGAATCACGCAACAGGGACTCATCTTTCTCGAATCCCGTGGCCATTACTTGTTCTCGCTGCCGAGCGCAACGGAGGCGATTCTCCATCCCTCCCAGGTTCCCCACGCTCTTGAGATGGTGAGTATCCGTGTCGCTTTTGCCAGAGCAGGCGTACTTCATTCCTGGAAATCGGACCTCGAAATCGCGTCAAAGAACTTGGTATTGGAGAATGGAGCATCAAAAGATTTTGACGCGGTTGCCGGGATCGAGGTCGACGGAAAGAGCCGCACAATCGGCATCGAATACGAGCGGAACCCAAAAGCTGCCGCCAGGTACCGCGCAATTCGGGAAGTTTTTGAGCGTGACGAGACGACAGATGCCGTCCTATATCTCACCGCAAACGACGACATCTTGTATCTGCTCGCCATGGAATTGCGCGCAATGCGCAAGCGGATTGGTTTCGTCTTGAGCGAAGCATTTCGGCGATCATTGCTCGAAACTCGCACGTTGACGAACTCAAACAACTCCGAGGTTGTGCTGCTGCGGGATTTCCTGAGCGAGAATCAACGCTCTTGACTACGCCCCTTTGCATGCCCATTGCCGACCCATTGCCATCCTATTCCAGCCCCATTCACGGCCGATTGACCTGCTTTGCCGACCCATTAAGCAGAATCGGCGTGGCCTAAGTCGTGGCCGATCAGAGACTTGCTTCTTGACTATCCCCTTGTACATCGACCTTCAAGTGGATGTCGTGTAAAGGTGAAGATGAGCAAATGAGCATCGTTGCCAGAAGAGGAAGAATGAACCCCATGAATCGAGAGGCCGGAGGTCTGCCGACAAACCGAAAAGCCAGAGTTAATCAGTACGTCGCCCTGAATACGTCAATCAAGAGTTCGATCTCATCTTGGACAAGTTCGTCGGGAAGAGACGGTAACGATAGTTGAGGGGGTTATTGGCGAAGATCGGTCTTAACCGACCAATCGATCAGCTTTGATCTCTTGATCTCATACCAATTGGTAAAGAGACCTAATGCGCTAACAAGGCTCGTGGTTACGAGAGCAGTGCTGAATCTTTCCATTTGACCGTGCCAGAACGCACTGCTAGCTTGCGAGAGTTGGGACCAATGATCCACGACAAACGCAGTGGGCAGAAACAGAAGCAACGGAAAAATGAATAACACAAAATCCTTCTTATCGCTGCGGATCGTCTCGCGGATTGGTTTTGTGATCACTCTTCCCTTGATAATTACGTAATCGAAAACACGTTCGTATATGTTGATCTCCACATTATCCGAAGAGAGATCGGTAGAGACCGCTCGTTGAGCCAGTAGATCTCTCACCATGCTTGTTGTCGATGCTTGGAGGCGAGGAAGCTCGCGATGAAGCAATCTGAAGGTCAGCTCGCGTGAGTTCATCCGGGTAAGAATGAAAAGAGATTGTTGTTTCTGGAAATAGCCCAGATAGATCACCTCGGCCTTTTCTGCAGAAGCAACCTCAGGCATCTCATCGAAAAGTCCTCCAGCGAGTTCTCGATACTTTTCCCTCCGTTCTTCATAGCTTTCCAGCGCAGTTTCTGATTGATGAACACCCTGAGGAATAGAGCTGACCTCGGGAATCGCTGTTGGGCCGTTCGATAAAGCGCGCGATTGAGCTGTAAGGATAGCTCGCGCTCTGTCCTGTGTCATTTCTGCGAGATTCTTGAATCCCCGTCCAAGGTCATCCATCAATCGCTCGATTTCCTCATTGGATGGAAAATTCGCTTGTTTCTTTCCTAGCTCAACAGTGAAGACGGCTCTCATCGCTACTCCTTCTTCCGGGTAAAGAAACGCTTTTAGGTTACTTAGCGGCTCCTGAAAGCGCAGATCGCAGATAGCTTGGAAGCCAACTTGTTTGGATTGGCCCAATTTTAGCAGAGTGGTTCCGGCCTTCGACTAGCTGGTGATGCGACGCTAAATCAAGCAAGGGCCATGTGTAATAGGCATTTGGACTACGGCAAACCTGAGATCGAGCGCACTCTTGCCTTTACCCAGATCGAAGATTACGGGAGCCAATCCCGAGAAGCGCGCTTCGATTCAGCAAGCATCTTCAGACCCCTGCTGATTGCCGAATCGCCGAGGCATTCATTGACTGCGCCAACGAATTTCGGATTCGCGAAGTTTATCGAGGACGGGTCGCTAGAATTCCGCCGTCTTGCTTGAGTGGTTGACAGATCCCTTTCGGCCGCTCAACTTCCCGCGCAGCTGCAAGATCCATGTCCCACTTGACGTGGATTGGCAAGCGCACCTCCACCGCTCTATACGAATGGCTCCGCCCCTTGGTCCCGCATGGATCGCGACCCCAAAAGTGGCTCCGCGCACTCCCGAATCTGACGCAACAACTGAGAACAACCCAGCCAATCGCAGTTCCATCAACTCCAATTCCAGAACAAAGGAGAACCGCCATGCAACCCAGTTTAGGAAAGATGTCTGCCTACAAGATGTTCAACTGGCGGGACCGTGCCGCCAGTTCCGTCGAGCAAACCGTCGCCTCATTTCTCGAAATCGGCGAAGCGATTGCCACCCGGTGGATCCAAACAGCCAAAGGAATCCTGCTCCTGCAGATGGTGCCGGACAACGGCGCATCGGGAGCAATTTACGTCTTCGATCGACAGCGCGAGCAATGGTACATGCTGTCGTTCGAGGGTTGCGAGGACCAATTCACCTCGGAGAAGTTTGACCGCGCGTTCTCCGAGTACGACCTGTTCCGCCTGGTCGAGCAGCCTGGCCTGCTGCTCTCCGAGTTCCAACCGGCCACAGCTTAGCCCACCTCGTAACGCCCCCAACAACCAATTCAACCTCACCTCAGTAAGGAGCCGTCATGCGTCTGTCCGCAAGCCGAATCCGTTCGATCAATCGCGCGATCGCCAGGGTCCAATCGTCCGCCTGGTCCGTGCCAGTCAGCAACCCCCACCGCACTTTGGCAAATCCAACACTGGCCGTCTTCGCGAGCGCGGCCGAATTCGTGAAAGTCGTTGTGGTCCCAAGGACCGCCACGCTGTAACGCCGGCAACCGGAATTGGCGAGCAGATGCGCAGGAAGACCGTGCCTTGCTCGCCGCCTTCCGGAGATTTGACCGAGTTTCGGACCCGGGATACAACCACACAACGGATGAAGGAGGCAGGACGCTATGTATGCCAAGTTTTGTGTAAACCGGGAATCGGCCAACAACTTCATGCGCCTGTTCGTGAACCGGCGAGCCTACGCAATTCAGGCTGAGCGGCCCCTGCCGAACGGTTCCGTTCCCTATTACCCGGCCAGGGATTGGAAGACCAAGGAGCCGAAGCCGCTGGACGAAAGTGTAGCGCGGATGCATCTCAACGGGGACATCACGATCAGCCTGTATGCGATCAATCCCGAAACCCAGCGTTCGAAGTGGGTCGCGATTGATGCCGACTTCGACGGCTCTCTGGAGTCGCTGTTTCAGTTGCAATGGGAGTTGAAGCAGGACGGAGTGGATGCCGCCTTGGAACAATCGCGCCGCGGCGGGCATCTCTGGATCTTCGGTGCCGAGCCACTTCTGGCGTCTGAATGCCGAATCTACGTCTACAATCTCGCTCTCCGACTCGGCATCCCGGTCAAAGGCGGCGGTCTTAAGGAAGGGATTGAGGTATTCCCACGCCAGGATCGGCTCGAAGATGGAGAGCTTGGCAATGCCATCCGCGCTCCAATCGGCGTGCACCGGAAGACGAATCGGCGCTACTGGTTTTACGAAGCCGAGCCCACTCCAGAAGCGCAGCTTGCCTATCTCGACGAGTTGAAGAAGCTTACCGAGTCCGAACTCAGGACCTTTATTGAAGGGATGAGTCTGCCCGAAGCGTACCGGCCAGTTATCGCGGTGCCGTACATTTCGACCGTCTCTTCCACGCAATACCCGGAGTTCCGAATCCTGGACTATGTTCGCACCACGCGCAAGGACAGCCGGAATTGGTGGGCAAAGTGTCCCTCCTGCGCGGGAGTCGGGCGCGACCGCACCGGCGACAACCTTGCAATCCAGATCAAGAACCCGCGCTACTACAAATGCTGGGCCGGCTGCACGAAAGAGGAGATTCGGGCAGCGCTTGGTCAGCCCATCCATGCGCGCGCGGCGGTTTAGGGAGTGAGTATGAAGGCCGTTCCCCCAAAACGGAAGCCCGAATCCGCCTCATTGCGCCATGCTCTCCATGGGCTTGCGCTTCCGGCCAGTGTGCTCAGGGCGCTCCAGAAGCGAGGCATCTATTGCACCCCCGGAATCTCACTGGAACACCAGCACCTTGCCAAACGGTATGTGCTGCGCGGCGTGGAGTCCGGCGGCGCGGTCTCCGACATGGGCAGGGCGTGCGCCTTCGTTTCGCCTGATGGAGGTCCATTGCCCTGGTTGCAGTCGCTCGACTCGATTGCCGTGAATGGCCGTCATGCGATCTTCCTTGCTGAGAGCCTGGTGCGCGTGGAGATCCTGCGCACCGTGAGGACATGCGAGCTGGCGATTACGCTTCACACTTTGTCACACGCGCCGGACCACATTCGGCCGGAGGTTGATTCGACGCTGCTCTTTCGGGGGCGGGATGGTGTTCTCCCTCTCGATCTCTGGAAGGAAGAACACCGCGCGCTCCGGGGAAAGTTGACTCCCATCTTCTATAACCGCGCTGGGGAGGTGCTGCATTTGCCGCAGCGGTTTGAAGAGGCGATCGGGAAAGTCACGGCGGCCATTTGCTGCGTCGGCTGCAAGCATTCGCATGTCGGAGTGCCGCCAGTCGCCGGAGGATTGAGACCATGACGCGTCCCACCGAATTCGCAATCACAGTTGGTGAGCCGAACTGGGCCCCGCTTGAGCTGGTACTTCCGGCCTGCGAGCTGGAGAACTTTATGTACATGGGCCGAGCTGGGGAGATCGAGTTGTACAAGCACTGGCTCACGCGCCGCTATCTCAACATCAGTGCGGACGGCCAGCGGTTCTACCGCTATTCCGACGGAACGTATGTCGAGGTCACGAAAGCTGTGGCTCTCGACCATGTACGCAACCGAGACCACTAGGAAAGGAACAACCACCATGGCAAAGAGCGTCAACAGGACATTTCTGCTCGGGCACGTAGGCAAGAATCCCGAGGTCGGAACTACACCGGGCGGCACGCTCGCCGTCAACTTTTCTCTCGCGACCACCGACCGGGAGAAGGACCGTCAAGGCAATTGGTCCGACAGGACCGAGTGGCACAACCTGGTCGCTTACGGCCGGACCGCGGAGATCGTGCGGGATTATGTGAGCAAGGGCACGCAACTGTTCATCCAGGGCAAGATCCAGACGCGCTCCTGGGATGACAAGGAGTCCGGGCAGAAGCGGTACTGGACGGAGATATTCGTCCATGATCTGACGCTGCTGGGCGGCGGCCGAGGGGAGAATGGCGGCTCCGCTCACAGCAATGGTCGGGACGATTCCCGGAGGAGTTCTGGTGGATCAGGCTACCAGCGGCAGGGGATGGAAGGGCAGTACGCCGACGAAGAACTGAACCCGGATGAAATTCCGTTTTAACCCGTTGTTTTTTCTTTGCCGTGAACCATGGCGCTCTGCGGGGCGCCATTTGCTTTTGAGGAGCTACGACGATGGCGATCAAAGAAGCCAAGACGAACACGGATCTGGACGCTCTGTTCACACAGCTGGCGGAGCCGTTTGACCCGAACCAGATCAAATGGCGCGTTACACACAC
>Ga0302197_10004023_pt1 | contig 13121 bp, 15 predicted proteins | sample II_Bog_N2_1_FD_193526 | JGI IMG/M metagenome (GOLD analysis project Ga0302197, IMG submission 193526) | Peat permafrost microbial communities from Stordalen Mire near Abisko, Sweden - II_Bog_N2_1 | ecosystem: Environmental > Terrestrial > Soil > Wetlands > Peat | place: Sweden: Abisko...
TTGGACTGCCGCCAGGGGTCGTTCGACGTACCGCCTGCCAACCATCCATAACTTCTGGAGTCAACCATAGGGTCAAACTGCCTCGACGCCGAAGTCCTTCATCGTACTCCGCCCAATTCTCTACCCTGAACTTCATCTTGGGGATGTGGCGGCGCCGCGGGGCGTTGTGCTTGCTCGGCATTGAAGGGGAAGCCTTTCTGGAATCTCCCCAGACTACCCGATTTCAACGCCATCCGTGCGACAACGCCCGGAATACGGGGGGAGGAGACGGACGACTGCCTCCCTGACAGCAATTGACCCCGACCCCGACCCAGAGGGTACCCCGGTATCCCGGTGCCCCGGTGCCCCGGCATCCCGTCGCGCCCTTTCAAACCAGGCTTATAACATAGCTTCGAATGAGACCTTATCTATGTCCAAAGATAGGAACTTCCACTAACCGGGCATATTGACCACTGCGGCACGTCCCCCAATTGCAGTATTGACGCGCATACCTGCTGAATTCCATGCTGTAGGTGCAGGTACTCGGAATTACTTCTCGGAGGTTACTACTTATGGGCACTTATCCTCCACCAGGACAGGGCGGCGTAGGCCAGCGCATTGAAGAAGCCATTGAGCTGATCGAGATGGAAGTGCGTCATGCGGCCGCGTACATCAATGCCGCGGTCATTCCGCAGGTGCGCGCGGAATCCATCACAGCGCTGCGCAATGTGGCTAACTCGCTGCGGAGTTTTGCCGATCGACTGGACCGGCAAGAGCACACGCAGCCACCAAATCCACCAAAGGACCCGCGGACCTGATGAGCGAAACCTTCCAGATGGGCAAGGTTGGGTTGGGGAGCACCGCTTCGTGCAATACCGGGCTGACGGGCAGCCGTGTCAGGCTTCTGCTGCTACCCGCGCTGGTATCGCTTGCGATGGTCTTCGCCAGTGGCTGCGGGCATCACCGCAACACTGTGCAGCCGGCTGCGCAGCAGACTGCGCCAGCTTCAAGCTCGCAGGCGCAGAATCAGGCCTCCGGTCAGAGTCAATCCTCCGAATCGCAAACATTGGGGCGCATTCCTGTCACGCCTGTGCCGGCGGGAGGCGTCAACTCCGCGGACCTGGAATTTGTTCGCACGCATAAGCCGATCGAGTCTGAACAAGGGCTGGCCACCTGGTACACCGCGCCCTACAAGGGGCGCAAGGCTGCCAACGGGCAGGTCTTCAGCGACCACGCGCTCACCCTGGCCCATCGCACGCTGCCCATGGGCTCGCTTGTCACCGTCACAAATCTCAAGACGGGTCAGTCGGCAGCAATGCGCGTAACGGATCGCGGGCCGTTTGTCGATGGCAGGATTGTGGATCTGACCATTGCCTCCGCAAAGGCCACGGGAATTTACCGCGTGGGAACCGCACAGGTGCGGCTGGATGTTTACCAGACGCCCAAGCCCATCGACAGAGGCGGCCGGTGGTGCGTGCAGATTGGCGCGTTCAAATCCGAACGCAAGGCGGAGAAGCTGAAGAAAGATCTGCTGCACAAGTATCCTAACTCCACGGTCATCGAGTTTCCGGGGCAGGATAGTTACTGGGTCCGGATTCGTCCCCAGGGCGATAACCGTGAGCAGGCGGAGTCCATTGCGCGGCACCTGCGGCCAGGCGAGCCTGAAGCGGAAGCATTCCTGACGCGGCTGGATTGATTCCTGGCGGAGATGCACAGCAGCCGGTGGCAAAAATCGAGAGTTCAGAAAATACATCCACCAGGCGCTAAGGCCCAACTTTTTTCAGCTATTTGCGGCACGAATGAATTCGTGCTCTTTCAAGACCGGATTCCTGGTACGAGCGGATGGGGCTAGTCAGCGGGACGTCGGGCAGCCAGCAGGCCGAGCCAGCAGCTAACCGGCCAGGTGAGCAGCCAGGACAGCCAGTACCAGTGCGGCCAGCCCTTGCTCCAGTTGGGAATGATCGAAGCGATGCCCATCACCTCACCGACGATGAAGAACCAGAGCACAGGTCGCGCGGCGCGGCGCGGGGCAAAGCGCGCGCAGATCCAGGCACACAGGATCGAGATGACGACGAAGAGTGCCGTGCTGGTGATGAGGGCGTGGTCGGAAGGGACACGGCCGGTGACGAAATCGCCAGGGAAGATGCGCGAGAGCAAAGGGTCGGTTGCCAGAACGAGAACGATCGAGAGCAGGTAACTGCCTACAACGACGGCGATGGATTTAAACATCGGTTACACCTCCATACAGGGAATGAAACCAGGATTTCCATTTGGCCTTCGGATTTCATATCAGCTTACACCCCCGTGTGGCAGAGGCGCGACGGAGACTGCAAGCCCGCCATTCAATAGGAGCGCAATCTTTGAAGCATGGAAGAAAAGACGATTCGGCGCGGTATCAATCGATTGCGCCCGGGACTTGCGGTGAGTCTAATTTAGAAGAAAGAAGCTCCAGCAGCCCAAGCCGAACGAATTCATCGTGGACAGCCTTGTAACACTCGCAGGCGGCGTCTTCGAGGCCGGCGTGGTTGCAGATAACTATTTGACCGCGCGTGCCGGCGATAAGTCCCGCCTTCTCCAAGGCGCCGACGGCAACGGTAACCGAGCTACGGCGCGTGCCCAAGATGATGGCCAGAAGTTCCTGAGTGATAGAGAGCCGGTCGGCCTGCACTCTGTCGCGGCACATCAGGAGCCAGCGGGCCAGACGCTCGGGAAGCTCGTGTACGCGATTGCAGGCTGCGGTCTGGGCGGTCTGCAACAGAAGGCCGTATACGCTCCGCAGCAGGCACAACCGCAATGGGGCAGATGCATCCGATAACTCGGTCAAGGTCTGAGCTTTCACCCGGAAGCCATGCCCGGCTATCTGCATGAAGGACCGGTTCGGTGAGTGACTCGCACCAAGCACGGCGGGGACACCTACAAAGCCATCGTGCCCAATCATGCCCACTTCAACACTCATTCCGCTTTCCATTGTGGCGACAATGGAGCAGACGCCATCTTCAAGGAAGTAAGCGTATTCTGCCGCGTGACCTGGCGCAAGCAGAGTCAGGTTCATGGGCAAGCCGACCGGGATCAAATGGGGCGAGAGTTGTTTGATCGCAGCATCCGGCAAGGAGGCCAGCACGCGGTTCTTATAGGACTTTTGAAGTGAAGAAAGCGGCACATGTGCTCCTTTGGCAAGGGCAGAACAAGAAAGTTCCGCCTGAGCATGCAAAGAAATTAAAACCAGGGCCCGTAAGATCGAAGACACATTGGGGTGCCAACCCAAATGCACTTCAACAATACACCGTTACCATGTCCGCCGCACGGGAAGTTATGAATTAATTGGATAACTGTGCGCCGGATGAAGCCATGAGATTGTTTCACTTTTTTCCTCAATGCGTACGATAGGCGACAGACGCCTCAAATAACTCCCGGCTAGTCTGAATCCACTACCTTACTGCTTTGGCGTCTAAGGAATGTCCAGGATAGAGACGCGTCACTGCACGCGCCCCGGCTGGAGCAATTCTCCTATCTTCCCCCCGAAAAAAAGGCTAGGATTCACGCCGCGCGAATTGTCGCAAGTTATCGCATGTTGTCGCACGTTGTCGCACGTTGTCGCGAGTTTTCGCGCGGCGCTGCTGGAGTTCCGAATTGGGACCTAAGCATTCGCTCGTTCGAATTCGGAACTTGTCCCGAAGCAATCGAAAGTTGAGTGACGAATGTCACAATTTGTGAGTCAAGGACCGGGTATTTCTCAGAACACACATAACATCGGCGGTTTACATCTGTAGGCGCATCGAGCGCCAGACAAGGCGGTAACAATGTCTCTAACTGTCGTCCTGGCGGTCGGCCTGGACTCGTGGCTATTAACGGCTCACAGCAAAGTCTGGAGGTCCGAGGGATTCATCGTTGTATCGGCAGCGTCGATCCGAGAGGCGATCGGTCAGTTCAGGGCCGGCGACTTCGATCTTGTGCTGCTAGGCGATTCCATCTCCAAAGAGAACAGGGAGAGACTGATCTTCCTGATTCGCGATTCCGGCTCGCGAACACCCGTGGTATGCGTTGCAAATGCACCCGGCGACTTCGACTTATTCGCAGATGTTATGCGGAAGAACGATTCAGGCATGGGGGAGCTATCGGCAGAAAACGTGGAAATGCGACGAGGTTCGGCCGTCCAATGCGGCGCCGCAAGCTAGGGTGCTTTAATACCGGGTCAACTAAGGAAAGCAGATCATGAAACAGCACGATGAACGTACGGCGATAGGGGCTCCTATTCATGGTTCCGGGGGAGATTACCCCGGCAAGAAAACGGAGACCGGATCAGCCGGAGCCCCATGCCGAATTCCGATACTCCCAAGCTCCAGAACAAGGTGGAATGACTTACGGGCAATGTGGCGATTGGGAGACTTCTACAAGTGTCTGCCTCCGCAGGCAATGAGCGAGTTTGAATCGCTTGCGGCACCGTTCCGTTGCGAGGTTGGGACAGTTCTGTTGACCGAGGGGGAACAGCCCGGCAGGGTGCTGTTCCTTCTTGATGGACAGGTAAGACTTTCGATCAACTCCGCGGGCGGGAGGCGTCTTGTGCTGGGAATCGCGGAGCCGGGAGAGATACTGGGGCTTGTTGCCGCGGTTTCCGGCTGTCGATCTGAGATCACGGCGGAAGCTCAGTTTCCTTGCTGTGTCGCATCGCTTCTGCGCCAGAGCTTTCTCGACCTCCTGTTGCGATACCCGATTGCCAGCTACAGCATTGGACGGCAGCTTGGCATGGAGTACAAGCGGGCTTGCGACGAATTGCGCATGGTGAGCTCTTCAGCGACTGCGTCGATAAAACTCGCGCGGCTCCTGGTGGAGTGGTGCGCGGGCGGAACCGAGACCGAGCGCGGTGTGCGCATCCCGTGCTCGCTTACCCACGAAGAGATCGGGGAGTACATCGGCGTAGCCCGCGAAACAGTGTCCCGCACGCTTACTGACTTCAAGAAACGCGAGCTGGTGCAACAGCACGGCTCGACCATGTTTGTAACCAGCTTGCGCGCCCTCGAAGTGCTTGCGGGGCGAGCCGACTGTTGAAGGAGATTGAATGAATTCGGATGAACTCAAAGTCCAGGTAGGAGATCGCGTAGTCATCTCCAGACCACGCTCGAACAGCCGGTTTGCCGGGACCATCGAGCGGCTCTCCACGGTGACGGCGGTCCGCCCCAAGTCATTCGACGCCGGGGGGCTTTGCTTCCGGAATGACGGCAGAGAGTGGGGTGGACACAACCGGGTTCGTTTGATCCCTCCGGATGGGGAAGACGATCCAATTGAAGCACGGGCCAGAGCCGACGAGGCATGCCGCCTTGAGCGCTCGGACCGCGCAAGAGAGGACGCTGTTCTGGCGTTCTTGCTGAGTTCGAAACATGAAAAGGAGTGGCTCAAGCTGGGCATTATTGAGCTGCGTCGAATTGCGGCTTTGCACGGCATCGTGCCTATAAGGGCGGAGCCAATGGCGGGCTTGAATATGGATGCCAGGGAATGAGATATCCGAGAGACTCAGGTAGAGGCCCCTCAGGGAAAGGTGGGAATCAAGGATGCCTCGGGCACCCCGCCAAAGCGGCGCTCTCGTCTGCTGAATTCTTCCAGAGCGGCATCGAGATCGGCCGCGCCAAAGTCCGGCCACATTCGATCGGCGAATAGAAGCTCGGCATAGGCGCACTCCCAGAGCAGGAAGTCAGACAGGCGCATCTCACCGCCGGTGCGAATCAGCAAATCCACATCCGTGCATTGAGCAGTCAAGGCCTGCATCAGCATGGGTCCGAGAATATCGGGTGAGGGTGGTGCATCGTCAGAGAGGGCGACAGTGGCGTCCGCGGCTGCACGGGTAATCGCATCGCGCGAAGAGTAGTCAACGGCGACACGCAGTTGCAGCCCGCGCCCGGCTGCAGTTACCCATTCAGCCCTGTTGATTTCGCGCAACACATTCTTCGCCAGGCGGTTGCGGCGGCCGATGATCTGGAGCCTTGCTCCGCGCTGACGCAGGCGTTCAGCCTCAAGGCGCAGAAAGGCGCGCAACAACCAGAAGATGGCCTGCACTTCGGCGGCCGGCCTGCGCCAGTTGTCGGATGAGAACGCGTACACAGTGAGACAGCCAATGCCCAGTTCGTCTGCGCGCTCGACCACTCGCCGCAGCGCGGCTACTCCGGCGCGATGGCCTGCCGCGCGGGGCAGGCCGCGCCGCATGGCCCATCGGCCGTTGCCATCCATGATGATGGCTACATGCAACCCTTTACTTATCGGACTTTGCATTGCAGAGTTACCTCGCAAAAAAGAAACCAGGCCGCGCATTACACTTGGTTTGCTGGACCCGATGGCGAGGTTGGTTGGTCTGGAGCGGCTGGCCCCGGAAGCGAGCTATGCCAGTCGATGCCGCGAGTGAAGTACATGACAGCGGCAACCGCAAGGAAGCTGGCGATTGCGCCTACGAGTAGTGCGTTATCTTCGAGGCGCAGAAGTAGATAAATGAGGGAATAGAGCAGGCTGAAGCAGGCAAGCGCGCGGAAACCCTGCACGCGACTGGCGAATATCCATCCTGCATTGGCCGAGAGGAGGCTCACTGTGGCCCCGCCTGCCACCAGGAAGGCGAGATCGAAACCGATCCTCTCGGCAAATGAGAGGAGCAACAGGTAGAAGACGATCTGCGCCATACCGACCAGAACATATTGCGCCGGGTGAACGCGTTTACCGGTAGTGACCTCGAAAATGAAGTAAGACAGGAATAGCAGGCCCAGGAAGAGCGGCACATATTTGAGCGCCCTATTTACGGACTGGTACGGGTCGGCTAATTCGACAAACGAGACACCAAGGGCGGTTGAATCGAGCCCCGCAACCAAAGAAGTGAGACCTTCGGCCTGTACTCCGCGAGCAATCCAGGGCACTGACCATTCGGCGGTATAGCCCTGAGGGGAGACAGTGTATTTTGCGGGCAGATATCCACCGTCGAAGCTGGGATTGGTCCAATCGCCTTCGACGTTCAGGTGCGTGGTTTTGCCGTAGGCGAGGATGGCAATCCGTTGGGCTCCGGAGAAGCGCAATGTGGCGCTTACTTCAAACTTTGCACTCGGTTGGGCAAGTTTTGAAGCCATCGCGCCGAAGAGAGTGAGCGGGGTTCGCTGATTTTGATTGCCATTCAAATTAATTGAGAATCCATCGATGTTATCGATCGGAACGAAGGTATCTGTCTTTCCGATGGCGGAGATGGTGCCATCGGCCAATGCGCCGCGAGCATCCGAGACGCCTACGACGAGTTCAGCCTGGCTCCAGTCGAGCACGGCGCCCAAGGGGGCAGCCGCGGGCACGTTCGTCAAGTCGAATGCGGCGTCGAACCGGAGATCGGCCTGGTAGACGGGAACCTTGAAAAGAGACCTGCGCCGCTCTTCTGTTCGCGTTTTGATGGTCGCCGCACCCTGGGAGGGAAAAACCAGGTAAGTGCCGTGCTCCGGCTTGCCGTCTTTCGATTGCGGGGGCAGTGTGTATGGAACGACAAGAGTAGGCCCGAGGAACGTCTGCTGTCCGCCAACATGGCTGCTGATTTCGCTGACGACATCTGCTGCACGCTTTGTCCTGTCGTCGACCAGGCCATCGACAAAGAGCGCGGGGATGGTCATGACCAACGCCAGGCAGCAGACTACGATGAGTTTTACGCCCATTGAGCGGGATCTTGTTCTTGCTTGAAAGCCTGACTGGAGCGCTGAAAAGTCGTTCACTTGAATTTCTCCTTGCTACACTTCACTGTTTGCATTTCTCACTTTGCATTGCAAAGTGAATGTTCAAAAAAAGGTTACGCCTGCGATGGGGTGAGGCCGTGTGCCCGATTGGATGCAGTCGAATCCTTGGTTCCTTTGGCGGCATCGCGAACTACTTGCTCGAGCGTGGAGAGATACTCCATGTAGCGCGCGCGGCCGGAAGTTGTGATGCGGCAAATGGTGAGGGGGCGATTGCGATCCTGTTTCTTGAGAATCTCCACCATCTTTCCCTCTTCGAGCACGCGGAGATGGCGGTTTAAATTGCCGTCGGTAAGGGCGCAGAGCTGCTTGAGATCGCCGAACGCCAAACCCTTGGGATGCGTGACCAATGAGGTCAGCACGCTGAGGCGGGCGCGCTCGTGAATCACGCGGTCAAGGCCTTCATAGGCGAATCGTGCTTCGGGGTTTGGAGCTTTAGCTTTCATCGCCGCCCTCCGTCGCGGTGAAAAGAAGAATTCCAGCCACCATCGCCTGGCCGGCTGCATACGGAATGCCCATGGCCCAGGGAGAAAAAGCGCGGTTATCGGCAAGCGAGATGCAAGTGAGACCTGTCAGCAGATACCAGGCGCCAACGGCAGCAACAGTACGCGGCAGAAAACGGCAGGACGAAAACACGCCGAGCGAGAAAATCACCTGCCACATTCCGGGAATCATCCAGAGAGTTCCCGGGACATAACGGACCAGCACAAATGTAAGTAGTGCGCCCACGCCGGCCGACGGCAGGAACTGCTCGACGGCCATGCGGATCATCTCATCCGCCATGCCGGAATGAATGCGGCGTGTGCGGGCATACATCTCCGTACCTATAAGTGCGGCTGAAAACGCTGCGGTCCAGATCCATATAACCAGGTAGGCCGCAATATGATTCGCCGGATCGGGCACCCATAGCGCTTGCGCCCAGGCTGCCGCAATCGCAAGGGCGCCGGTGCTGGCCAGGGTTGCGGGGCCGTAGCCGCGAAACTCCGTGCTGTGGGCTACCTGCCTGCGTATGCTGCTGATGTCGCCGAGGGCTTTGTTGAGGTCATTCATACGGCTTTCACTTTGTATTGCAAAGTAACCTAGTTGAATGTAGTTTGTCAACTCCACCAAACAATGAGTATTGGGCGTCTTTGGATTTCTCCAGATGCAACATGGCATAAACCATGCTGACTAAGCGCTGGCCAAAATTCACAGGATCAATTAAAAGCCAAACTTCCGCATCGGCGACCATCCAACCGGAACGCCGGAATCAAACCAATTTGGCAGGTCGATGAGCGTCATCCCACACACTATCCGGGTATATCGGGCGTGCAGTGTTTTCGATGCTTTCAAATTCATCAGTGTCCAGCTCAACGAGATTAGCGCCGGACCCGAGCACGGCCATGGGGTCCGCTCCCGGCTCATCTTGGAAGACGCCAAACGCCTGGAGCACTGTAGCCTTGTACGCCGCCGTGTCCCGTTTCTTGGCCTTGCACGTCCCATGGCTGCATTCAAAGGCTAGCTTGCCATCTAGGATGCCAAGGACGGTGCTACTATCCGCGCCGTCACCGCTCCCATGCTCATCAGACCACGGACACTCAATGCCCATCCACCATCCGTTAGCTATGCGCTTCTCAAAGTCACGCGGTGCAACGTGAGCGTGGACCATGTACTCAAGAAGCCACGTCTTCCAGCCGTCCGCTTCAGCGTCCGTCACCGTTGACGCAACGTCCCGCGCTTGCTGTGTGGTTGCTAGGCTTTTGACCCATCCCGGCAAGGGCGCTACCGGCACGTCTATGAGGACTTCATACGCCTCACCGCTGTCCGGATGGACGCTCCCCGCGCCCATCACGTAGTCACCGATGCTCTGGACCTCACCCCGGACGCCTTCAATGTCAAAGGTGCCACTACCGGGTATCGACCCGGAGTAATAGAGGTGGACACCAAACTCCGGCCTTCCGCTTCCGTCCTTCATCACGCGGCGGCCCGTGCGGACGATGTACGTCACTGGTAGCCCGGCACACGCAAACCACGCCCGCGCCTCCGCCTCCGTAGTCAAGCCGTGGTCAGCATCCACTACCGCAATGTCTGAGGCTCCGCACGCTACGCCCACGTTGGCGTCCGGCCATCTCTTCCACCATGCCCGGATCTGAGTCTCATCCTTGGTGGCGTCTAGGTACCCTTGGCCGCCGTCCTTTTTGGCTATGATGGGATTCTTTCCACCGGGCACGCACGGGAAGACAAACCACCCATGCTCGACACAACTGAGTGCAACGTCTTGCATTGTCATTAACGCACCATTTCAGGCAAGCACAAACGGTGACTCACCGGCTCAATGTTGTCTTTGCTCACGGTGACGCGCCCGCCAAGCCGTTCCCGCGCCATGCGTGGTAGCCGCCTGGACGCTAGATCGCTTGTCAGAACATCCGTGATGAAATTGACGGCGGAGTAGCCCGGCTCTTGCATGGAGGCCGCCGCCGATTGCAGCTCCCTGTACAGCTCCGTGGACAACTTGATGGATACCTTTGGCATACTCTCCCCTCAATTTGAATCTCGATTGCCGGACCCGCACTCCCACGAGTCCGGCACCGAGTTGTCAGATAGGCTCAAGGCTTTAAGCAAGGCTTGGACGGCCTCTGTGGGCCACCTTGAACGAACCGCTGACCACGGTCTTTTGACCTGCCCACAATCTTGGTTACGAGTGGCTGATGGTAATGGCTTGCAATGCTTCCGAGCGCCGGACACGACCGTCCACGCGCTTGTATCCGAGCAGAATTGTTTGCCCAGAGGTGGCTAGGGGCTGGTCTAACAGCTTCACGAATGTACCCGCGCCACCACGATCACCGATGACGTAACCGTCTTGGAACGACCCGAACAAGATCGGCACAACGCCCGCGCTTGTGGCCGTGGGAATTGCTGGCATGTTTGCGCTGTAGCTCACCGGGAAGCCGTGCAAGAAGTCCCGCCCGCCCTCACGTGTCCAAGAGGCCGCGAAAAGGTTGGCTTGACGCTGTGCCTTGCGAATGGCAACGGCGGTTGCACGGCTCATCAGCCACGCCGCATTGGGGAAGTAGCTCCCCTTGAGCGTGCCAAGTACACCATCGGTTGCGTTGAGCAAATAGCTCCCGGTGGACTCTACCAGATACGGTGACGCCGTTCCGGTGCCGGTGTTGCCCACCAAACCCTGTGGCTGTGCGGTGCCTGTGCCGGTGACAAAGTAGCCGTCCTCAGCGATGGCAACCGCGTTTAGGAGGTCACGAACGCCAAACTCCTGGAAGAGGCTGACATCCTGTAACAGTTCCCAAGAGACGGTATGCGTCAAGCCCATCATCCACGCGCTCAAGGTGATTTGAGACAGCGTTGGATTGCTCTCTGTGAACGTGTTGGTTGTCGCTCCGCTTTCGGCCTTGATTCCGGCTGTCTCGAACGCGGACTGACTCGGGAGCTTGATGTCATTGGACGTGGGAATTGCCCGCGCCAAAGAACGCACACCAAGATCCGGTACAGCCAACGGGATGATGTTCGGGTCCGTGGGTACGGTTTCGGCAAAGCCGACCCCAGCGCCGGAGCCTTCATAAAGAGCGGCGGACACCCCCGGCAAGGACGGAAGAGCGTAGCCACCAAACAGCGGGTCAAAGCCTTCGCTCAGTTCGCTGCTAGCTTGCTTTCCCCCCGAACGGAGAAACGCGAGAAACGCGCCCGTGTAATCCGCAGACATCGGCGTCTGTGCGTGTCCCGCTCTGGAGCCGCCGCCAACAACGGACGCCCCTGGATTGTTGCGGAACATCGTTGCAAGAGAATTGTTGCCCTCAGACTTGGCAATGGCTCCGTTCAACGCCTTGACCTTCTCCTGTAGGACTTCCACTTGGGCTTGCTCCCCTTGAGTGAGATCCCGATGGGCTACCGCAGCGTGGACAGTGAGATTCTCCGTTTCTTTCGGTTGGACACGCCGCCTCCCCGCAACGTGCAAGCGGTCCCTAGCTCCCGGTTTGGGAGCCGTACCCGCGTCAGCCTGCGGCCCTTTTTAGCCAGGGGGTGGTTGTACAACTTTTCACGGCCTTCAACTCCGCATTGGAGCCTTGCCGAATCGCCTCACTGATCCAACTCCGAAACGAAGCGACCATCAGTGATGATGTTGTGCGGACTATCCAACGGGATCTGGATCTATTGGAAAGCCATGTCCACACAGGATCCGCTCGAAGCATCTTCGCACGACATCTCTGAGCCAATGCGCACATCCAGCCTCGGTTTGGTGCATCCGAATGGATTAGTAACGAAAAACGCCGCAGTATTCAAAATTAAGGCAGTGCCCGGATTTTCGCCCGGCGGAAAGTTGACGGCCATTCAAGGACACCATCTTCCCAGGCATGTCCTCCAGCGAGAAACTCGCGAGCGGAGTTCAGGATGGCTGGCGCCACCGCATCAATCTCATTCTCGCGCATCAGGCGCAGTGGCACTCTGTCTTCCAGTTCAGGATTCGCGCCCGTCAGCCAGGCCTACACCACGGCCGGTGAATCGTGCTCGCTCAAGGCAACTTGATTTTGTCTGCAATCTCTTGAGCGGATTTGCGCGAAACCTCTGCCTGTTCGGCATGGCGGCGCCAGTTGGCCACGGCCGCTTTTACCTTTGCCAGAATTGCCGGCGCGCTCTTTATCCCGTGCTGTTTGCCTAATGCCTGAAGTTGGGCTGTGCCAGGATTCTTCCCCTCGCCCATCACGAGCATGCTCTGCTCTCCGCCCGGGCCATAAGAAAAGGTAAGGTCGTAGGCAGGCGCGAAGATCCATTCGTTTCTTGCGTTCAGCAGGAACGAGAGATTCTTCACGTGATCGTCGCGGTTATGAGCAAGAACGTTGAAGCAGGCCAGTGCATAGACCTTTTCTGCTTCCTGAATGTCCCTGGTCAACGCCAAGGTCACGCGTAGAACCATGTCGTAGTCGAGGCTGGGAGTGCGATGATCGGCATGGATCAAGCCGCCAAGACTGTGCATGTGGATGCGGGCATCTCCGGCCCGGTCAAATCGTTTTGTACCGAAGTATTTGTTCCTTTTCGTACGGAAAAGATGCGTCTCAGGCATCTCCACGCCCGCATCCTTTGCCATCAGGCTATAGGCGTATTCGACAATTCCCGCGTCCCGCGCGTCCTGGGAAGACGGAAACTTGATCATCCAGTGCGCGAAGTCCGGTTGCAATTCCTGCTGGCCGTGAATGATCCTTTTCTTGTCGGTGCTTACGTGTGCCACGATCTTGGGGCGGGCGCCTGAAGAAGATCCATTAAGCCGCAACAAATCTTCGAAGACCTCTTCATTCTCTCCAGCCAGTACGACGGCTGATTCCTCGGCAAGTTTGTCGAGCGCCAGCGGAGCATCGTCAGCGGTTTGCTGACTCAGTTCCGGCTCGTAGCTGAGAGCGCCCATGCCGTGCCGTCCCA
>Ga0302197_10004041_pt1 | contig 13080 bp, 10 predicted proteins | sample II_Bog_N2_1_FD_193526 | JGI IMG/M metagenome (GOLD analysis project Ga0302197, IMG submission 193526) | Peat permafrost microbial communities from Stordalen Mire near Abisko, Sweden - II_Bog_N2_1 | ecosystem: Environmental > Terrestrial > Soil > Wetlands > Peat | place: Sweden: Abisko...
GATATGCAGGATTTGACACCACCTCGCTTGCCGCCTCAGTTCCTTCGCCCAGAATACCTGCCAGGATGATTACCGGCTGTCCCGATACCTGGTCATGAATTCGGGCGACAACGGCGTAGTCCCGTGCAAGACTTTTCTTCGGAACCTGCCATTGAAGCGTCCAGATTTTTCTCGGGACACTCTTGCGATCGACCACCTCGCGAACGTGGTTGCTGTCATATTCGAAGCCAATCGGCAAATCCTGCGTTATGCGCATCGTCCAGGGATTGTCAAAAGCGCCAATCATGACGGACGGGCCTTCGCGCAATTGAGCGAAGCCTGTCTCCGGACCCGCTAAAACACGAAATTCGCCGTTTTTCGGCACAAGGGGCGCGATTGAACGCGCAAGCGTGATGACATCGTAAACATTCAAACTGCCACTCTCTCCAGCGGGGGTCGCGGGGATCGTTTTGCTTTGGAGATCGACAGACTCGGTCGGCACGCCGAGGCAGTAGTTAACTCGGCTGGAAGTTGCGGTCATTGGCTCCCAAAAGCGGGCCATATTTGACGGATCGCTGGGTTTTGAGGGGCTGGTGGGAGGTACGGACTGTCCAGGGAATCTGACATGGGCTGCACCGAACCCCAGAAGCCCAGCAACTAGCAGAGCAATCGCAATCGGCATCCAGGCATATACGGTACGACTTGCAGATCCTTTAGCGGAATCTGCCAGACGAGTTGCCGCCTGTGCCGAGGCTTGAGGGTTTACCTCAGGGGCCTCATACGCCAACTGAGCATCTGTTCGAACGACCGCATGAGGCGAAGCCTCACGAAATAGCGGAACATAGGAGCCGACCGGTAACTCGATGATCAGCTCTCCCGCATGATCGCGGCTGTATTCGGGGCTGAAATAGTACTGAGTAAGCCTCTTTCGAACCTCAGCCGCAGTCATGCGAACTACCGGGTCGAGACTCACATCGTAGCTTGGTTCACGTCCGAAGGCCTCAACGCCAATCGTTCTCTCTTTTAATTCCCCGGCGTTGCCCAGCAACACTTGTTCCACCGTATATGCGAGCAAAACCGGGTATCGCCTGCTATTTGTGAACAAGGGGTGCGCGAGGAGGCGTTTCAGTTGTTCGCGAACCAGAGCGGCATTCGCTGAAACCTCGTTGTGGCCAGTCATTCAGAGTGTTCCTCGGGTCAGAATGAGCTTCTGTTCAGCGTAGAGATCTTGCTTCAAGTTTAGGCAGCAATAAGCTTACACTCGCAAGCTTCCTATCGAACGGCTAGTATTCTTCGAGCTCAGCAGACCCTTTTGGCGATTAAGAGTCTTCGAAGATGAAATCCGCCCCCACACCGAGCAATTCATGGGCTGCGAAGGTTCGGAATCAGCCCGGAATTGGTTTGCGCGAGTGCGAGGCCTGGACCGTCGTCGACAGGAACTCAAGGAACGCGCGCGTCTTCGGTGCGAGGTATTGGCGCGAGGGATAGTAGGCATACAAGGGGAAACGCTCTTCCTCCCAATCCGGAAAGAGGGCTACCAACCGTCCGTTCGCGAGATGGGCGTCGACGCCGAGTTCGAGAAGTTGAGCGACCCCATATCCTGCCAGGCACACAGCGTGCATCGTCGCGACGTCACTCAGAATGAGTTGGCTTTGCGTCTCAACCTTGATCTCCTTTCGACCTTTACGGAATGCCCACTCGAAGGGGCGGCCTGTCTCCGGATCTCGAAAATCGATCATCCGATGTCGATCTGCGACCAACTGCTGTGGATCGGTAGGGTGGCCGTGTTTCTTCAGGTAGCCAGGCGAGGCTACGGTAAGAACTCTCGTGTCCAGCAATCTTCGGGCGACGAGTGTGGATGGGCGCGGCTCGCCGAAGCGAATAGCCAGATCGTACCCATCCGAGACCAGATCTCCGAGGCCCTCCCGCGTGATCAGGTCCACCTTGAGCTCGGGATACGCTCTAAGAAATCCACTCAGTTGTGGTCCGAGAATGAGCTGCGAGAAATAAGGGTCCATGTTGACGCGGAGTCTCCCGCGAACGGTCACTTTACCTTCGGCCAATGCGGAGGTCGCGTCTTCGAGCGCCGACACAATCGGGCCAATGGTCTCGTAAAACCGCCTGCCTTCGTCCGTGAGGGAGACGGAGCGTGTCGTCCGCTCGAGGAGCCGGATTCCAACCCGGTCCTCGAGCCGAGCAACTGCACGGCTGATGCCTGGCTGGGAGACGTTCAAGGATCTCGCCGCGGCCGCGAAGCCGCCCGATCTCACCACGGCTGCAAGGGCACTCACGCCATTCAGAAGGCGGTCATCGAAACTCATGTACTTATGCTAATTGATTATAAGTGAAATGCCACGAATATTAGTTCCGAATCAATCCCCGTGAGTCAGATAATTGGAAGCGCTGAGAGGGATCGGTGAGGAACATGGCAATTCGCAGAACATCGGTGGTGTCCCGGCGCCGTTCAGTTCCGTGAGCAGCAACCGAACGCTATGTATGACGGGCATCAACTTTGGCTAACGACCTTGAAGGAGCGGTCGGAGAAGCACCGACATTAACAACAAATCATTTCCAGGTAAGGAGGAGCATATGTACGCAGTCATGGGAATCACAGGGAATGTAGGCGGCGCCGTTGCGCGCACGCTCATTGCAAAGGGCGAGAAGGTTCGAGGGATCGTAAGGAATCCCGAGAATGCGGCAGAGTGGCAGAAGCAAGGTGCGGAGCTCTTCAAAGCCGACTATGACGACGTGGATGAGCTTACGGCCGCGTTCACCGGTGTCGCTGGCGTGTTCGTCATGGTTCCTCCAAACTTCGCACCGGCACCGGGCTTCGCCGAGACCAAGGCGACGTTGAAGATCCTGCATGAGGCACTCTCAAGAGCTCTGCCGTCGAAGGCGGTTTATCTGTCATCCATAGGAGCGGAACAGGCTAGTGGGTTGGGTTTGATCACAGGCTCACATCTCCTCGAAGAAACCTTGGCAGATCTTCCGTTCTCACATGCCTTTCTGCGCCCCGGCTGGTTTCTTGAAAACTCAGCCGGCGACGTAGCGAGCGCGCGGAGCGAAGGCAAGATCCGGTTTCAGCTCCATCCGCTTGATCGCAAGTTTCCTCTGGTTGCGACCGCGGACATCGGCAAGGTAGGTGCAGAGACGCTCACGCAGAGCTGGACCGGAATCCGCCATATCGAAGTCGCGGGCCCGGAGGGCTACAGTCCCCTCGACATAGCGGATGCTTTCGCGGCTGCTCTTGGACGCCCCGTCGAGGCGATCGCCGTTCCCAGAGCGGAATGGGAGACGCTTTGGGTCTCACAGGGGATGCCGCAAGGGCGGACAGCGCCTCGGGCGGAGATGGTGGACGCTTTCAATTCCGGTTGGATTCACTTTGGCGTACCCGGAACAGAGCATGTGGCAGGGGCGACACCGCTTCATGCGGTGATAACCCAGCTCGTGACTCGCAGCTAACTTTATCAGGTGAGTTAAGGTCCGGCCTGGTCGATGGGCCACAAGCATGTCCGGAATTCGGCCGGAGTCTCGACGATCGGACCTCTTCCTTCCGAAAAGACTTATCGGGATCGATGTGTTCTCAATGAGTGCAAATCGCCAAATCAGTCACCGACAATGGAACGCGTCTCACTTGGATGTGTAGTCGGCTTTCATGACAATTGACGAAAGAAGCCGATACGGCTCGCCGACCATATTGCCAGCGATAACGGACAATTTCATGTTGTAACAAATTTGCGTTCGGGCACCGAGGTCGAATCGAAATGCGGCATGCCTGGGTTTAGCCGAAGACCGTGAGTTCCTCGGCGATTTGGCACTCAGCTATAAGACCGGATGAAGTCGTCCAACACGATCCATCCCTGCTTTTCGGCGGCCTCGCGGCAATCCCTGATCTGGTCCTCCGTCGAGGTAGTCCGCTGCAACTTGCTTGAAAATCTCGTGTAAATTGCTACGTGCTTGGTTCCGGAATTCTGATCGAAGTTCTTGGACATGGTTGCTGATGCGGTTCGTTTCCGCACCCTCCTTGCCGAAGGCTCAGGAAGTCCATTCGTTCCAAAATCAGGAAAAGGTATCGCATTCTGCTCGTGCCGCGGCGGCGGCTGGAAGGAACCAAGCCCGGGAGTTCGACTTGGGCTCGATACAACTCGAACCCAGAAATCTTGGTTGCAGCGGGCACGAAACATCGATTGGAGTGTGGTCGCCGCCCCGGAATCATTCCCAGGCGGATCGGCGAACAGTGCGCTCGTGGAATGCTCGCTTTTTTGAAACTTTAGGCTTTGGCTGCTACAGATTTGACTACAGTGGATCTTTTGATCTCGGAAAAAAGTCTGTAACTTATTGATTTTATTGGTCGGGGAGAGAGGATTTGAACCTCCGACCCCCTGGTCCCGAACTGGCAATGTCTAATCGAATCAACAACTTGCGAATCTCAACGGTGGTGCTTCAGTCGCGTAAGTCCTTTTGAATCTTGTAGCGTGCGCACAGTCATTTTCATTTGAGAACCCTTGTGTGGGAACCCCATTGCCGAATGAACTCGGGATCTATCGAATTCGAACGACTCTACAGATTGCTTACAGGACGGTGGGTTCAGGAAAGAGATAAGCTTGCTAATTCAATAGTTTAGAGAACACGGAAAGCAGAGGCCTATTCAAGGCAATTCATCTCTCTGTGCAGAGACGACGTCGACGCTCTCATTTTTCAGATGAGGTATCCTGCCGGCTTGCCAGGGCCTGGGCTTTCAGTAGCATTGCATCGAGCGCTTCGCGCTGGTGTAGCTTTCCGTTCAGCACGACTGCACGAACGGTGCGCGTGTTATGAATGTCGGCGAGAGGATCTGCATCCAGGAGAACCAGATCGGCGATCTTGCCGACTTCGATGGTTCCGCGGCGGTCGAGCTGTCCCATGAATTGAGCGGCGTTGCGCGTGGCGGTCTGGAGCGCTGCAAGCGAAGGTAAACCGGCATTAACCAGAAGCGCGAGCTCGTCATGAATGCTGAAGCCGGGAAAGCACTCTGGGTTCATGGCGTCTGTACCCGCGAGAAGAGGAACACCTGCCCGGTACATGAGCCCAACGATCCTCATGGATTCGTCAAATTCGGCCTTTGTTAATTTGGCCATAGCGGCGCGAGGCTCCGGTGGAAAGTGCCTGTAATAACCGGCATCCCATTTCGCTCGCATGTCTTTGCTCAGATACTTCAATCTTGGATCATCCGCTGGTAACGGATCATCGATCTGGGCGCGCAGCAAGGTGAGGGTCGGACATTGCCAGGTCCCGTTTTTCACGAACAATGCAAATAGAGTTTGGGAGGTCGCTTCGTCAAAGGATGCAACGGTGCGCATATTGAGGAGAATGATGTTTCTCCCGGCATCCACCTTCTGGCCCATGGTCGCGTCTGGCTTGCGGAACAGCTCCGTGAACCTCTGCAGGTCAGAATCGATTGCTGATTCATCCCTGGAGCAGGCGTCGGCTACACGGGTTAGATGCTCGATACTTCTTTGGCCGGAGTTGGATGCCTCTGCTGCAGTTACCAGCTCCGGCACATGTCCTTCAAATGGAATGCCACGCTTGTTCGCTTCGTCCGCGATCGCGAAGTAAGCGTTGCGAGGCAACCGGCTGTAGACTTTGATGAAGTCAGCGCCACGCTGTTGTTGCTCATCCACTGTTTGCCGCCCCTGCGCTTCATCGACGGCGACAATGGAATCAGGCCAAACCGGATTTGGACCATCGACGATGGGGCTGCCAAGGTAAATGGTTGGCGATGGATCCGAGCTGGATACTTGACCGGCGCGCCATGCACGGGCGTCTGGTGGGCCTGCCATATCGCGAACGCCGACTACTCCGTTGGCGAGAAAAAGAAGATGGCTCCAGGGAGCGCGAGCGTCCGAGGCCCCATGCACATGCATATCCCACAATCCAGGGATTAGGAACTTGCCGACGCCGTCGACGATTTGTGCGTTTTTCGGAAAATGTGCCGCCTTCGATGGAACGATCGCAACGATGCGATGCTGGTCGATCATCACGGTCATGTCGGGTTGGGCGGCGTGGCCGGTGGCATCGATCACGGTTACGTGCCAGATCACCAGAGACTGGGACCAGGCGCAACAGCTGATAGCGGCGAGGAGGGTGATCAAAGGCAGCAAGGAGCGTCGCGGACGCTTATGCAAAGGGCATAGCCATGCCCGCTTGGGGGTTGAAGCCAGGCCTCGAATCATTAACTTTGATCCTCGCTGGTCAGTATAGACGTCATCTTCATCTGTGCACAGATCGGGACTCGGTCGCTTGGACGGGAATTTCCTCCGCGAGCTCAAAGTAAGTGCTGACCCAGGCAACTCGGTCTGGCATGTACGGAGCTGTTTAGATAGACGCGCCTGATTCCCGAAACGATTTAAAGCGGTGCTTCAACGGTGGAACGCCAAGCGCCAGTGTTTTAATCGTTGAATGGCGAGTCTTGAAAACTTTCGTCTAGTGGTCTTCCGGGCGGTCGCAGTGCAGCTCAGCTTTCGCAAAGCCGCCGAAGAGCTTTACCTGACGCAGCCCGCAGTCAGTCTACAGATCAAAGCGCTGGAAGAGGATGTAGGCGTTCAACTCTTTGATCGTACTGGATCCCACATCGCGCTGACGGCTGCAGGCAAAATTCTCCTTAACTATTGTGAACAGGTCAAGACGCTTCTGGCCCAGACGGAGCACGAGATTGCAGCCTTGAGTGGAGAGCATTCCGGGGAACTTGCGCTGGGCGCCTCCACTACCATTGCACAGTATGTTTTGCCTCGGTTCTTGGGGGAGTTTTGTCGCGAGCATCCCCGGGTTCATCCCACCCTGTTCAGCGGCAACACAGAGCACATTGTGGAGGCTGTGGAGAAGCAGAAGATCGCATTGGGCTTCATCGAAGGGCCCGCTCGCAGCCGGGATGTCAAGGCAAAGCCGTTTCTTGAGGACGAGCTCGTGCTCATCGCGCCTACCGCTCATGAGTGGGCTGAACGCACCTCGGTTTCTTGTTCAGAAATTGCATCAATTTCACTGCTGATGCGGGAACGCGGATCAGGCACTCGGCATGTCATTGAATTGGCGTTGGAGCGGCAGGGCGTCAAGCGGAATTCGATGCATATTGTGATGGAGCTTGATTCGACGGAAGCTATCAAGTCCGCTGTAGAAGCAGGACTAGGGGTTGGATTCGTCTCGCGCTGGGCGATCGCGAAGGACTTGAGGCTCGGCAACACTTTCAAGATTGTCGAGGTGGAAGGGTTGAGTATCAAGCGGGAGTTTCTTGTCGCGTATGCATCCGGTCCCGAGCCGCAGGGTCTGGTCATTGAATTCCAGAGATTCGTCACAGCACGTGCAGGCTTGCAGAGTGCATCCGCCAGGTCCACGGGCAGCGGAGCCTTGGGAGCTCATAAGAATCACAAATAGGGCATGATTACTTCTGCTTGGACGGCGACGCGCTCTTCCAGAACACTGGATGTATGTCCAAGAATCTATTCTTCGTCGGTCTGATTATTGCCGCCAGCGGCCTTGTTTCGCCCCCCATTGCATTGGCCGGCGGTCTCGTCTACGGATTCAGTTTTGTTCATCCGTTTCATCTTCAAGCGAAGCAGCTGTCGAAGTTGCTGCTCCAGGCCTCTGTCGTGGGCCTTGGGTTCGGAATGGATTTGCATCAAGTTATGCAAGCGGGTCGCTCTGGTTTCCTCTATACCGCAGGAAGCATCAGCATCGCCTTGCTATTGGGCTGGGGGTTGGGAAGGTTATTGCGCGTAGGGAAACGAATCTCGTATCTAATTTCGGCGGGAACTGCAATCTGTGGCGGCAGCGCTATTGCTGCAATAGCCCCAATCACCAATGCGAGCCAGGAGGAAATCGCTGTTTCGCTGGGGACAGTTTTTGCTCTGAACTCCGTCGCCTTGCTTACCTTCCCGATAATAGGGGCCGGATTGCATATGACGCAGACACAGTTTGGCCTGTGGTCGGCGCTGGCGATTCATGATATAAGTTCGGTTGTTGGTGCGACGGCAAAGTATGGAGCGGTGGCACTAGCCGTTGGCACCACCGTCAAGCTGGCCCGCGCTCTATGGATCGTACCGCTTTCAGTTGGAACCGCATTGGCAAAAAAGAGCAAGGCGCGCATTCAATGGCCGTGGTTCATTTTCTTCTTCTGTCTTGCAGCGGTCGCGAATACTTACGTTCCGGTTTTCCAGCCCGCGTATCCTGTGCTCAAGCATCTGGGGATCATCGGCCTAACTGTTACGCTGTATCTGATTGGAACGGGGTTGTCTATGAAGACGCTCCGTGAGGTGGGCGTTCGCCCGTTGCTTCAGGGTGTTCTTCTCTGGTTATTTGTGGCCTTGGGATCGCTTTCTCTCATCCTCAGCGGCTGGATTCACCTTTAGCCGTCACCAACCCCGCGGCACGTCGTATCCTCGTTCTATTCAACGTTAGTCCGCGGCACATCTTTTCTTGGAGAAAGAGCATCAAAACATGAGTACGCAGGTAGGGTTTCGGAATGCTGGCTAAACGATCATTTCTGGGAGTCACGACCAGCGCGGTGGTTTCGCACCTGATCTGTTTTGGCGTCTTATTGTTTGCGTTTCATGCCAAGCTAGCTATTTACAAGTCTTCCGCCGACCCGAGTGTGGCGGGCTCCAAACTCTCGATCGAAAAGAGTTCCTCGGTAGGTAGTTCGGCGGTCGGCAAACGCGAGCCTACAAAGGCCCAGCACGAATTTCGATTCCACGTCGCCAAGATACACAGCCTGTATAGATATCCGTTGCTGATGCCTGCGAATCACTCCGCCCAAATTGCGCTTGTGGCGTCTTCCAGGCTAGATGAACAGGCAACCTCGTATTTCCATCGACCTCCACCCAACCTCCTTTAGAAGCTACGCCGTGCGGCAGTTGCTTCAGCCGCAAATCTAGGCACTCGTCCGATTTCGGACGACGCATCGATCTGATGCGCAGCATGCGCAGGTCATGGAGAACTGTATGTGGAGAATCGAGAACACTCATTCTGCGTGCGTCGGGGGCCTCCGATGCTTATGAATCGTTTTGAAACTGCCCGTGATGAGGAATGGATTCCTCCGGAGTTGTCTTCGGTTTTGCTTGTTGAAGCGGACCCGGAACTTCGATCTTCACGCCGGCTGCTCCTTGGATCGCTTCAACATCCCGTACTCGCCGTGTCAGGGTATCGAGAGGTTTGGGATCTGCCCCCCGATAGTAATTGCCGCCTTGTCGTTCTAGATCTCCGCCCAAGCGAGCGGGAGGCGCAAAGGATCGCAAATCACGTTCGCAGGACTTGGCCCGCCGCCAAGATCTTGCTCTTTGGCATACCTTCACAAAACTTCGACGACCCCCTCTACGACGACGCGGTCGAGACTGTGTGGAATCCGTCGGTCGTCATCAAAACGGCATTGCGACTTATCGAAGCGACTCCGCCCCAGTCAGCGAGCAAAGATCGGAGGAATTTCGATGCCAACACTTCGAACGAAATCGACAACTCCCGAGCGTAGTTCCTCACCCCGGCCATTTCTGACCATGATTTTTGCACTTGCTCTTACTGGTCTGATGTATCTGCTGGCGAGAAGCATGATCGTGCATCATTTCTTCTCAGGCGGTCATTAACGGCTTCGTAAGTCAATGTGCATTCCGAGCGAAGCGATATGATGGATTAGGCAACCTGGGCCCAGGTCTGCATATCAAACAACGGCGAAGGTTAGGGATTTTCTAAAGGGCGGAATTGGAAAACGTTTCTCCAACTCGAACTTCGCGACCTGAGGAGTTGTTCTCCTTTTGCGGAGTTCTGTGCGTTTTCCTCGCAATCATGGTTTTTGCGTGGGGGACGAATTACAAGTTCTCGCTTTACAGGGCGGGTCATGAATCTTCCCCCGCTAAAGTGTGTACTCGCGGCAGCGACGCGGCAAAGAGCGCAGTAGCCAATGCTGCGTGCGGCGGCGCCGTAGTAGCCGCAACTGAGGCACCTTCGAGCATTGCGGTTCTTTCCTCTCTTCTGCAAGAAGCTGAAAACTATCCAGTCGATCGGCTGCGCGACGAGGCAATCATCGATCGGTCACCGCTCAGTCGTGCCCCGATTCTCTATCTTCGACCCCCACCAGACGAAGGACACGCTCTCGTTTAACCGCTGGAGATAAGACACTTCGGCGGATGAGTTTAGACATCCATTCGAAGGAAGGTCTCCGATGCGCACCAAGCGTCTACTCCTGATTGCTGTCGGTCTCGTGGCGGCAATCTTGCTATTGTTTTACTTTTTGCATGCCCATCATCGGGCGGATGCTGCCGCCGATAGCCCTGCAGCACCTCCGGCCGTTTCGGTTGCCACAGCCCACACTGGCTTTATCGCAAATCAGCTCACCGTCGCTGGAGTCTTCCAGGCATATCAGGAAATCGACGTGCATGGAAAGGTCTCCGGTTATATCCGGCACATCTATGTTGATATTGGCGACCGCGTGCATCAGGGCCAGACGCTCGCGGTGCTTGAAGTCCCCGAGTTGCAGGCTGAGGTTGCTGGAGCGCAGGCAGGGATAACCCAGACCGAGCAGAACATATCCCGTCTGAAGAATGAAGTCGCTCGAGAAGAAGCGACCTACGCAGCCGTCCACGCAAATTACACGCGGTTGAAGCAAGCCTCCGACCAACAGCCGGGCCTTGTTGCCGCACAAGAGCTTGAGGATGCTCAGGCGAAAGACAGATCTGCAGCGTCACAAGTGGATGCTGCCAAATCTGCCGTAGCCGCCGCTCAAGGACAGTTGGGCGTTTCGCGCGCGGAGAACCTAAGGGTCACCAGCATGGAACAATACGCGACCATCACGGCTCCCTATAGCGGAGTCATCACCACGCGTTATGCGGACACTGGCTCGCTTATCCCCGCAGGAACCGCGGAAGGACTGAGTCAGGCTCTAGTAAGGCTTGCTCAGAGCGATGTGCTTCGGCTCCGTATGCCGGTTCCGGAACGGGATGTCCCCCTCGTGCACGTCGGATCGCAAGTCACGGTGCATGTACAGGCGACGGGGCAGCAGTTCCCAGGAACGGTGGTACGTTACGCGCGTGACGTTTCCAACTCGACGAGAACGATGTTGACGGAAGTAGACGTGAATAATCCAGATCTAAAACTCACTCCGGGAATGTACGCGGACGTGACTTTTAACCTGGAGCAGAAAAATGATGCGCTCATTATTCCCGCAAGCGCCATCATCCAGGGCGATCAACCTTCGGTGATGCTTGTCGATAGCAGCAATCGGGTCGAAAAACGGCCGATTATGCTGGGGATCAGCGGGGGAAACTCTCAGGAAGTTACGTCCGGGCTGCAGCCGGGCGACAGGATCATCATCGGCGGCCAGTCTGGCCTACAGCCTGGCCAGCAAGTCACACCACAGCCGGCAAAGAGCGACCTGGAGAACTATCAGCCAACGAACAAGAAGGAGGACCAATAACCATGTCCTTCTTTGCGATCCGCTATCCGTTTTTTATCCTCATGGCGTGCATGATTGTCGTCGTCGTTGGCGTAGCGGCAATCACGAGCATGCCCGTCGATCTCTTTCCTCCCGTGAATATTCCCGTCGTTGTGGTGGCCACGTTTTACGCTGGCATGCCGCCTCAGCAGATTGAATCGGACATTACAGACAGCGATGAGCGCTTCTTTACGCTCGGCAGCAATATCGACCACATTGAATCGCGCTCGTTGTCGGGCGTCAGCCTCATCAAGGTTTACTTCCAGCCAGGCACCGATCCAACAGCGGCCGTCAGTGGCATCTCGAACCTGGCGATGGCAAACCTGCGCCGCCTGCCTCCCGGTACTCTGCCGCCAGTTGTACTCAGTTTCGACGCAGCAAATCTTCCTGTATGTTTGATCACGCTGAAGGGCGCTGGGATGAATCAGACGGAGTTGAAAGACGTCGCCCAGTTCAGCGTTCGAAATCAGGTGGCCAACGTTCCCGGTGCCTCAGTCCCTCAGCCCTATGGGGGCACGTATCGCCAGATCATGATTTACGTCGATCCATTGAAGCTGCAAGCTTCGGAACTTGGCATCATGGATGTTGTCCGTGCGGTCAATGACTCGAATCTCATCCTGCCCGCTGGAGACGTTCGTATCGGGCCCAAGGACTACAACATCTACGCTAATAGCCAGGTGCCGACGCCCGACGCCGTAAACAGCATCCCACTCAAGACGGTCGGCAATGCCTCCGTTCTGGTGGGCGACGTTGGACATGCAGTCGATGGCGGCCAGCTCCAGACGAACATCGTGCGCGTCGATGGACAGCACTCCGTCTACATTCCGGTCCTCAAGCAGGGTGGCGATTCAAACACGATTACCATCGTCAACGGCATCCGCAAGGCGACGGCTCACCTGCTTGATATCCCGCAACAGCTAAAGACTGCCGTCGTGTTCGATCAATCGGTCTTTGTTAAAACCGCGATCAAGAACGTCATCAGCGAGGGCGCGATTGGACTTTGCTTGACTGGCATCATGATCCTCCTGTTTCTCGGCAACGTACGCGCCACGGTTGCCGTTCTCCTCTCGATTCCGATCTCATGCATCGCAACATTCCTGATACTGAAGACACTCGGCAATTCGATCAACACGATGGTGCTCGGTGGCATGGCGCTCGTGTTATCCCGCCTTATCGACAACTCGGTCGTGGTGCTCGAAAACATCTTCCGTCATTTCGAGATGGGTTTAGATCCGGTCAAGGCCTCGCAGGAGGGCGGCAAAGAGGTTCAACTCGCTGTATTGGCGGCTACCTTCAGCACAGCGATTGTCTTCTTTCCCGTGGCCCTGCTCACGGGCGTCAGTAAGTATCTTTTTACAGCTCTGGCGCTCGCAGTGGTGATTGCGCTCTTCTGCTCTTATGTAGTCGCGATGACGGTCGTACCGCTCTTTTGCTCTCGTTTTATCAAGCACACCAAACATGATCATGAGCATGAGTCCGCACAGAAGGATGACCGGGTCCCCGAGCATATGCAAGGTGGTCATGGTCAAACCAACATCTTCGCCAAGACCGTTTATCACTTCAACCAGGGCTTCGGCTGGCTGCAAGAGCATTACGACCGTTCGATCCACTACTGTCTGGGCAGGCCTGCATTGGTCATAATCGTCTTT
>Ga0302197_10004055_pt1 | contig 13057 bp, 10 predicted proteins | sample II_Bog_N2_1_FD_193526 | JGI IMG/M metagenome (GOLD analysis project Ga0302197, IMG submission 193526) | Peat permafrost microbial communities from Stordalen Mire near Abisko, Sweden - II_Bog_N2_1 | ecosystem: Environmental > Terrestrial > Soil > Wetlands > Peat | place: Sweden: Abisko...
TTGTCTCGCCCCTTTTCAGCAAACGTTGAAGCATTGTCTCCTAACTGCACTCCAGAAACAAGAGAAAAGGTAGGTCCACTTTATCATTCATAATCTTTTCCCAGGTACTAAGATTCTCTATATTTCTGGGAAAACCATCTATCAAAAATCTTCCTCCTGCAAATCCAGCTTTATTCATAGCTTTTTATAATAACATAACTGTGATTTCACTTGGTACAATTTTCCCGTCAACAATGTACTTTTCTATAATTTCTCCATACTGAGAGCCTGGAGTTTTCCTTTCGGCCCGTAGCAAATCGCCTGCTGATAGATGAGTGAATTTAAAATCTTCCTTGATGTGATCACTCTGCGTACCTTTGCCTGATCCTGGACCTCCAAGTATGATGACAACCGTAGCCTTTTCAGTTTGTTTTGATGACATGCAACAAAATTTTAACTATTTATAATCTGCAACAAAAATAAAACCTTCATAATAATATCAGATTTTGTTGAATTGATAATAGTAACGAGTGGATACCATCATTTACTAAATTTATTCTTCATAAGCTAAATCCCTTCTATGTATTGGATCAACAATTCATTATCCTAAGTCCAAGTTTTATTACAGTTCTCTAGAAGTTTAACTGAATGGATAATCTAGGGATCCTCTGTTCTTTGAGCCTTTGAAATTAGTTGCTCATTAATTGTCTCTGTTTTTTATATTGACTTAAGTGTGTTTAGTCGACTGGTCAAGTTTTGGAGATTATTAATATCACTGCTTAGATTGTCGTTGATTTATTTTTGCTTCGAACCGATGAGTACAAAGTGTCTTTGGCTCAAGTGATAATAACAAAATAGCATCATCATAATCGTAGTCAACACAAAAAGCAGAGTTAAATAATTCTTTCGATTCCTCCAGGATGTTGTTTGTATATCTTTGATAGTATGAGCCGATCTGTTGCAAATATCGGTGAGTGAGATGTTCATTCGATTCATTGATATAAAATAATAATAAAATATATTTAAGATTAAGACTTATATTTAGTAGATGCAGTATTGATAAATAATAAAGTGCAAATATTAAAGTATCATGAATAAAGTTGAGAATATTTCATCTGTAATATTTTTCCCTTATCGAAGTGATTTTTTATTTCAACCAAACTGGGGTAATCAAATAAATTTCCATCTTTTATTTATTGCCATTTTTTGTTGTTTGTGCTTTGTTAAATTTCATCAATAGATTTTAGTTGAGAGTTTTAGCCATGTTTACCAAAGCATAAACATAATTTAACATTTTATTTTTTATCCTATTGCCTCTATTGAAGAGATTCCATAAATTGTTTATAGAAACGACATTTTACTTCTTTGTTCTGATTTACATTTTACAAAATAGAAGATCCAATAATATAGTCTTACCGTTTCCAACTAAATCATTTATAGCTTTGATGATTATCTGTATCATTTCTTCGATTATTGAAAAGTCCAAGAGCAATAAGCTTGCTATTTAGAAAGCTATATTAGTGTTGATGGGAGAAGAAACTTCCTATTTTGATTTGGTTTTAATTAATATTTTGGTTTTCAATGTTCCATGAATTTAATAAGAAGCTCCTATCCTTGCTATTGATTTTTCGTTGACTATTTTTGGTTTTACTATTGGGAAAAACAATACAAAATTTGGTAATAAAACACTTTTTTGTTGTGCTAAGTTTTATGAAATATTTTTACCCAATTGAACCATTAGCTTTTTTAATATTCTTTTAAATCCCTCATCAAAATCAGGTCCTTCATTTTGTAAAATGTACTCTTTAATAGAGTTTTTAACGTACACGACTTTATTTTTAATTATCCTACATAGGAAAAATAGTACCACCAAATAATTTGGTCGTTAATCATAATTCAAATTGATATAAATTGAACTTTAATCGATATGGATACAACTAAAACCAAATCATCTGAAATTGATCTTGCTTTATCTATCAAAGAAACTGCCCCAAACAATTTTGTAAAAATTTCACTAATGATCTTCGGATAGGCAAAAATAAATCGTCGTTCAATTTATTAAAGTAAAAAATCAACAATATTTTTTTTATTGCAGGAAGTGGGGATTGGTGGAGTTCTTTATTTGTTTCTCCTTTGGAAGATTCATGCTTCCATACTCGATGTATTTTGAGACTTTATTTACAATTTATTGAGGATTTTCAGACGCCGCTCGACACATCACACGAATAATAATCGGCTGTTATTCTTGTGCATTTTAGGTCGATTAAGTTCTATGTGGCAACAAAAATTACCCGCAATCTCCAAGAGATGTACTCGTGGAGATTTCCTTTTCTTCTAAAGTTTTTTCATATAATTTGCCAAAATCTGAGATTAAGGTATCTTCTGGATCATAGTAGAGTTAGTTATTAATCCATTTGTCAGTAGTGTTTTTGGAAAACTGCTTCATGATAATATACCAATGATAAAAATTTGGATTGGTTTTTATATTGGGGAAGCCTATGAATAAGGATAAGCTTACGCTTTATGGTTTACAGAATTTGGAATATACGAGCGTCAGTATAACCGGGAAGAGTACTTTTACTGAGATAGGAGTATTTATTCAATCTGGATTATATTTAAGCAGTTTTCACATTATTTTAAAGCATTTTCATCATTCCTTTATTATTTATTATAACATCATTCGCTAATACAGATTATCAAAAAACAAAATCACAGAATAGTTTTCTTTCTAAAAGCCAGAGAAAATCGAACAAGTATATTCAGAATTACAATTGGGTTCATTAATATAGTATTTAATACCATTATGAATCAAATTTAAGAATACAATAAATTATTAGGATAAATATTTAATTTTAGATTTTAGTGATAAAACTCTAAAAGATCTGCTCCATATCTTCGCTGATAATCTTCGTTAATTATTTAAAATTGGTTTTAATGTTTTTTTAAATTTATGATTATTATAATGATATAAATTAATTTTCAGGTTAATAAATCCAAATAATGCTAAATAGATGCCAACATTCAAGAAACTAAGGAACTGGGAGATTAAAATATTTATGATAAATTGAATTAAATTATTAACAGATAATTATTAAGATCATTTGGTCATTTTACGCTATTTCTACGCACTAAACAGTTTGATTGAATTTTCATCTGCTCTTTAAGAGCCAAAGCTTCACTTATTTCTTTTTCTCTTTGCAATCTTTCTGTATCTTTAATGTACTGCTTCTCTCTAAGAGTTTATTTGTTATAGAGGACCGAAGACAAAAAGGACTGACTAGAGTTGATAAATTGACTCTGCTGCATCTCATCAATAGTTTTACTGGAATTGTTGAATGCACCAGTGTTAATCAAAAGGCTATTTTTTGTTCTTTTCGACCGAGATAATCCCTCCTATGCATTATTAATTTTTAGGCATCGACATTCAGATAATGAGGCTGATTTACTTCTCCCTCTTGCGATGATGTTTGATTTAATCGATGATTTTTGATGAAGTTGCTCAATGAGCTTTTCCTCTAATTTTTTATCCTCAATTGATTTTTTCTGACCTAATAGCAATGAACTTACTTGAAAACGAGTCCCAATATTATTGATACACAAATTTATTTTATCATTCACGATTTGTTAGTGTTTTTACCAATTTCTTACCAGCTTTTCTTTATGGATTTTATGAATATTGTTTTGTTTTTAATCTACCAAATTGTATACTAATTTTTCTCTTCCGTGGAGTCGACTTGTCAATTTAATTCGAAGCAGTTAACTTTTTGAAATTTATCGTTCTTCAAAACTTTTTTTGCGACTCACTGCATCCGAATATAGTTATTTTGCTGCGGATTGAGATCGATATTTTTTTTCATTTTTTGCGAGATTATCATTCCAAAATCCTTACATATTTTCATGTATTTCTCTGAATGACTTGACTCTTTCTTTTACATGATTTGCTTATATCTAAATAGTTTCTCACTTTACCTCTGTATGTTTTAAAAGGATACCCTTACGAAGATTGCCTCTTTCCTGCTCGGATTTAATAATTTTATTAATCATGTCTTTTCGATTTTTAGATGATTTCTCTTCGAGGGCTGTTTGCTTATTTTTTAGTTCTGATCGATATTTTAGATTTTGAACAACTATTCGACTGTTTTTTTCTTAGATTGATTCCTCTTTGTTTCTGGCAGATGCCAATATATTTTGATGGGCTAAATGGAAATATTTTTACATTGAAAAGTATGAGTGATTGCACAAGCCACTGGAGTTTTATCTGAACCATTGATCTGACTGATTTTTTAACTGAAAAGACGGTTGAATTATTGCATAGTTTTACTTGAATAATATTGATTAGCAATAATTTTAATGAAATTAAACACTCTTCTAATATCATGCGCATACTTAATTAAAAATAATTTTGTTCATTTATTCTAGCTTGATAGGTTGTGAGATTATGATTTAACAGATGCTTCCCTCTTTGCATCTTTAATTTTATGGTGCATTAATAAAGATATTTCTGTTTACAATTGGAAGTAAAACCGAATATAGAATAGAGAAAGCCTGATAAAGATCAGTAAAAATTAATTTAAACTTTAAAATATGTAGAGATTTTTGGAATTCGATAAAAAGCCTTATCAATAGAATTTATAAATAATTCAATGAATTTTAATCTTTAAAATTGTTTTAAATTTCAATTAGTTTAGAATTAATTATTTTTGTTTTATAAAATATAGGTTATTATGTAGTGTAAAAACAATCAATGAATTCAAAAATATTTACGGCTGTCATTATTACCAATAGGAATAGGCTACAGCCGATCATTTTTCTTTCTTTTATTCTATTCAAAAGTTAACTCACCTTTTGCTTTTTCATAATTTTAAGATTTTAGAGGTGTTAGGTGCCCAATTTTTCCTGTCTTAAAGTATTGTCCAGAAGGTACTGAAGACATTTAGGTACTGCTTTCTCGAGCATTTTTTACTATACTATTCATCTTGAATCCTTCTTGAGAGCTATATTTAGTCGGTTCTTTCTTTGACTATCTGAATACAATCTATTTGCGTTCTTTTTATTGTTCTATCATTTCCTTTGTCATTCCATGTAATTTGGGAAAGTTTATGGTCCGTTAACGATAAGTAAATTGTGGCACTCGCCACTCTCTTTTTTCTTAGTTCCATTCTGAGTTGTTCACAATGTTTTAGAACTGATCCTGACTCATGAGAATATTGATAATTGCAGTATACTTCTTAATCTCCTTTTCCTGATAGCGGATTGTGTCCAGCAGCTATTCTTTTTCATCTTAATGTTAATTTTGAACATCTTTCAGTTCAATGAGATTTGCAGTATACTTTTTTTTAATTTCCTTGAACCGTTCCCGCATCTCATCAACCTCCTCATTTAAATTTTTATAATTCTTTTCGATACTTAATAGCTACTCCTCCCTCTTCTCTTTCTCTCGCTGATATTCTTCCTCTTTCTTTTTCTGCTGTTTTAATTTTTATTTCATCTTCTTAATCTTCTCCAGCTCACTTTGATCTCGACTGTCAGGCCCATTATGATCAAAATTCTTCTGTAAAGCCTCTAGTTTTTAGCGAAGTAGATTTTTCTATTATTGCTCACTTTTTAGGAGATTCTCTTTATTTTTGAGTTCATCCTATAATTGCTTGTTTTACTTATTTTCGCCTTATTTGTAAATTATTCTATCTTGGTAGATTATTTATCCTGAAACTGGATTTATTGGAGCAGGTGCCGACATCATTGCCATCGGCAATTTGCCCTCCAGCATCAATTTTAATCTTTTAATCTCCTCGGTGTATTCTCTTAGAAGGGTGTCTTTGGGATCCTCATTTATTTTAGGCTTGTTTTGAATGAATTTAGCACGACTTGCATACCTTAGAGTGCTGAGAGTTTATTCGTAATTGTAGCTAGCTGGAGAAACAGCAGCTATCATTATCGTTTTAGTATTACCACCGAGAGAGTCTTGCAAAAGCCTTGTCAATTTAGAATCTCGATAGGGAATATGATGAGTTTTCCCATCGACTAAGGCTGAAATTACGTTTCCGAGAGCACTGAGAGAAAGATTGATTTTTGTTGCTTCTTTCAAACCTTCTCCCGTTGTTCCAGTTTTACTAGCCCGTTCAGAGCCTGCCAGATCAACGAGATTAAGTTTCGAAGCTTTATATTTATCGTTGCCTTTTTAATCAACATCTTGAGAGTCAATATAGATAGTGAAAATACTATGAGAACGCGAGCTTTCTTTGTTCATATTTGTTTAACGAACAGCACGATTCTTAAATCCAATTTCCATGTACTGTTACATTTTTGCAATAGAATCAACCTTAATCTGTATTAGATCCTTCACAAAAACTCCCTTTTACGGACTTTCCTTCAGTTACATTCGAGCCTTTACATCGTTTCCTAGTAGATCGTGAATCTCTTAATTGTAGATTTCGATGAAGCTACATCGAATGAGATGCGTCTTTGAGGTATCATTTTTGGTAACTGTAATTATTTGACCGAAAGTTCGGGGAATTATGCCTCTAGATTCTTCAGATTAGGTGCCTCCCATCATTGTATGGGTTTTACCGCATCCAGTTTGTCCGTATGCAAAGATAGTCCCATTGTAACCATCAAGCACACTTTCAACCAAAGTGAAGGCACTCTGTTCGTAGATGAGACTTTGAGCTGCATCTGGTGCGAAAACGAAGTCAAAAGAAAAACTTTTCGGTTGTTCTTTAACATCTTCGCGGACAAGGTTAATTTGATTATTTTTGGAATCGACTTCAACGATGCTGACACATCCTAAGTGGACTAAAATGTACCCCTATCAATTTATTTACTATTCATAGGCCTGCAACGGACCATAACTTTGACTGCTTCTGCCATTGGGATCCTGATAAAAATATTATACGATATTTATTGCTTACTTAAGAAACGCCTTATAATTTTCCCCAATCATTTTTTAAGTAATACCTCAGAAAATCAAATTAAAAGGATTAAAAAATGTCATCTGGTGAACTTACAAATATATGCCTTATATGAGTAATTTGATTACTTTATATACTAACAGTTATCTTTATTTATTAAAAATATTATCTGCTGAATTTTGTTCGTTTGCTTTAAATTTGCCATTGAATTCCTCAATTAGCTGAACTTTACTTCGACTAGTAAATTTTATTCATTAAATAGGAATGACTACATACATTTTACTTTCTTATAAAAATTTCACTAAAATAAAAACTCAAAATAATGAATGAAGTGCCCACACATCTGACATAAAAGGAAAGTATTGACTAAAAAAATATGACTCTTATTAAATTGAAAATTCTTCGGGCAACATACTAGCGTTTTTAAAAAATTAAATTTAAAAATATTATCCTCTAAGCATAGAGTTAGTTTAAAAATCAAATCATAAAGTTGATGAAGATAAAGAATTTTTCTATGTAATAATGCCCTGTGTTAATTTTCCTATATTAATGGTTACTAAAGAAAAGGCAACCAAAAATGAGATAACCATATGAGTCTTATTAATGATTGTTTTAAATAAAGGCTAGATCAAATTTGTTTTAAAAGCAAAGAGCATTGGAGTATGATTTAAATCAGTTAAGCTTAGGGTTTGAATAAAATAATAATATTAATGAGTTAGGTGGTCATCAAAGTCATAGGCAACTATTCTTATCAAACGTCTAAATGCCTGGGCGAAGGCGTGTACGGCAAGGTTTATGAGGGCATCTAGCGCGAGTCTAAATAGAAAGTAGCGATTAAAAAGATCGACCTCGCCACATTCACCAACGATAAATATTTATAAAACGCCATCTTCTCTGAAATATATTTGTTGAAGCGATTTAACCATCCAAACATAGTTAAGTTCAAGGATGTATTAAGCTCAAAAAATAGTCTGTACATCATCACTTAATTTTGCAAAAACGGAGATCTCAAATAACTTATGAAACGTAGAAAATTCAAGGAAGAAGAAGTATTCGATTTGATGCGTCAAATACTCAATGGTTTCAGTGAACTTATCAGAGAAAAAATTGTCCATCGAGATCTCAAACCAGCTAATATACTTATCAATGAGGGAGTTTACAAAATAGGGGATTTTGGTTTTGCCAAATATGTTGATAATTTTGGCTCACAAATGCTTAAATCATGCGTGGGCAGTCCCATTTATATGGCTCCACAGATTCTTGAAAGAAGCCAGTATACAACTAAATGTGATATATGGTCTCTCGGAGTTATTTTTTACGAAATGATATTTGGTTACCCGCCTTGGAAAGCCAGAGATGAAAATTAATTGCTTAGAGGCATAAAGACAATATCGATTACTCATATACTTAAGAGGAATAGCTTAACAACTAAAGCTAACTAATTTTTGAAAAAAACGCTCGCTTATAGCGAAGAAGAGAGGATTGGATGGTCTGATCTATTCGAGATGTTTGGCCAAAAATCAATTGAGAAAATTATTGATAATGTGGATAGTGGAAGACCTCAAATTCAGCAGTCATCTAAAGATAGAAATGTAAGGTTGGCAGCAAATAGTGTAAATTCATGGAGTCAACAGCAATTAACTCCTCAAAATAATTCTTTGACAGTCAACATGTATTCTAACAGACCAGCGGCCACGTCTGTTCAACAACCTTCCGTGATGGCAAAATAATCCTCAGAACGTGATCGCAAGCCATATAGCTCACAGAATCAACAACTCTAAAATGTAACAATTCTTCGACAATTCTGCATATTTTATCACTATTATTTGGTGGAGCTATTTGTTCAGATAAACTATATCAAACTAAGCTTGGGCCACATTGAGCTTATTCTTCGCTTATATTACACTCTGTCCATTTTAATTAAATACAAAAGTACTTATTGCATCAGTATTATGAGCATTCACTCTAAGTATGATTAACTTTATTCAGAAACAGCAAACAGCTTGAAGATCTCTATAAAAAGATGAAAGTCTAGCACGAAACATACGAACTTATTTATAACGATATTCTATCCAGAATATAAAAGGAAGGTTTAATCAAGAAAATTAAATCCTAAATGTCTGAAACAATAGGCTATGGTGATATCATCAACGAATAAAAAACTTAAAAGATAGAAAGTAATTTCATTTTAAAGTAGATATGATGATTAAATATGCTCACTAAATGGCCGAGGTAGTCGGAGATTAAGTTAGAAGGAGATCAAAGAATATGAAAGAGTTCACAATTGTCTAGATCTTAGAGAACATTGTTGACGTCCTTTCTCTCGGAATTGGCAAAATCAAAGCTTTAAAATAGCTTAAATAAGATTCAAAAGCAGAAGATTAGGATATGAGGGACTATGTGACCAAAGTCATAAGCAAGCTGGACAAAGTAAGTTCCAACATTTGATGAAGCCATTGATATGCATTTCACTCATAATTAATAATTAATGCAAATGATTATCAAAATAAATTTAAAAGATCAATAACCGCATTATATGATTTTACTGATAGAAAATTGTACTCTTCCTTGAAATTTATTTGTCCACTTGTCAAAATTTTTCTGATTGCTCAATAATTTTGAGATATCCTGAACATTGTTAAAGTTAGACTCAATTTAATTAGTGATGAGATCTTTTAAAGATAAAATTTATTTTCTTATTCGACGCCATTCAACTTTTATCATGTTGTAATGCAAACAACTCCTACTCAATATTTTGCCTGTTAATGGATCCACTATCGTTAATAAATTGCTAAAGAGTGGGTATGAACTATCTGCGTATTGACGTAAGAATGGTTATATTTAATTGTTTGCGACAAAACATGATTAACTGACATTTCCTAGGGTAACTGTTTGATGTTCATTATCAAAATCTTATCCATAAAACTTTAGAAACTCTAGCAAAATTTAGCAGTCTGCATCTTATCTTGATTCTTTAAACTATTTATAATATGCAGCAAGCATCATAAATTGGCAATATGAACCCAGTCCTCCACTATAATTTTACTTCCATCCTCGCAAAGAAAAACTATATTTTAAAGCCAATAGTATTCGATGCATTGAAGGATAATTAGCTAAATGGCTTCTCATAAATTAAGTTGAATTAGAATTGCCTTAATTTTCATTGTTTGGAAAACTGATATCTACATTTACAATTGTTCCTTTGCTTGGGTCTTTCATGTCTAAATTCTGTGAAAGAATTGGATTAAAAAAATTCATGTAATCTGATTTTATTTTTGTAAGGCAATAATTTATTGAAGTATCAATTGATAGTCTTACCAAAGATTTTTTACTTTTGGAAAGATGAGTTGAGCAAGAAATGACCCATCCCATTGCATTGATATAGATGGCAATGTTGGTTAAATAGTCATTAATGAGTTCTCTAGAATTGCAAGGCAACTGACATATCATAATATCAATGTCTGATGAAGGAAGGGCCAATCCAATTGCATTTGAACCAAACAAAACAGCATTTGATGTTGGATATAAGCACTTAATGAAATGACTGACTCTTTAAAAGGCAATAGCTTTGCTTTAATAAATTTTATTACTCTTAATGCTCAAGTCATCCACCATCGATATCAACTGATTATTAATTATAGTTTTCATTACTTTTTCTTTAAAGGATTCTTTAATGCTTTGATTCAACTTATTTTGGTCTTTTTGTTTTCTTCTTCTTTTTTTGTTAACAAAATCAGTTTCGGAAGCATTTTTATTAATTTCATCTTCACTTTATTGATAGTCATTTACCTTTTTATCTTCTACTTCAGGATAGCTACGATTTCTCTTAAATTTTGCGCCATCTGCTTGATCTATATGGTCAGAATATTTTTCTTTATCTTCATTGGGATTTTTTTGAGAAGTGATTGTTTAGCATTCTTGATGATGCCCTACTTCATCAAGAAAGGTCATTTCTTATGACTGAGCTATATTGAAAGATATCTTTTAATTGAACTTATTCTCTAATTGTAAATGACACTATTCATTTTAGCAATGCTCTGATCTACAAATACTTGTTTTGATAGACTACTTTTCTATTTTTTCATCATTTTTTTCATTCTAATTAAAACTTGAATCATGAAGTTCTTGCTAATTTGCTAACGTTATTTAGACTTTTAATCTATTTTACCTTTAATTATTTTCTTATTTATCTTGCTTATTTTTCTTTTTACGTTTCTTCTTTTTTTAGGCATCTACGTCATTCAAGATAAAATCTGATAACTTTTACCGAATTTCTTCTTCATAAAATTTAATAGTTTAGAGTATTTTTTCATTGTTCGTAAGGTACCCATTCTCTATTTATTTGAGAGTTAATGCCAACATATGCAAAGACTATTTGTTTGCATTTTGCTTTACCATGTGCTATTGAAGGCTTCTAATTTTGAAATAATGATCTTTTCTGTTAAAATAATAACGGAGAATGGATTTTTCGAGCTCATTTGCCAACCATTCTTGAAGTGAGTGAAAACTACTGCTATTGAACCACAATAAATTTTATTCGGGGTTTTCTCGATTAAGTGATCTTGATAAAGAAGACAGTACCGATTGGGCAATTAAAATATCTTAGAGCTGCTGATTTCATTTAGCCATTCTATGATTTTGGGTGCCGCAATTTGCTTAACATCCAAATATATCTTGGATTTATCTGTGATGGCAATTCGGATGTAATCCAAAATTAAGCTTGATTGAAAAAGGGAACGAGAAATAGGTAGTTTGCACACTCTGGAAGAGGGCAGGTGAATTAGCTTGTCCTTGCTGGTAGAATAATTTTTGAGGAACTGTTCAATAAATTCGGTATTATCGATGAGAGTAGAAGCAAGTAAATCTTGGCGTGAAAGCTTTAGAAACCTACAATATGACGAAAATAAGAAAAATATATCTGAACAAGAGAAAAACCTGGGCGAATATTGAGCAAAGTCAACATTCACTGGCTTAACTTTTGTTCAAGCTAAAATTCTTACCAGGCTATTAGCTAACTACGAGAAGGTAAGTTAGCTTGCTTAGATTTCCCATTTACAGGCTGAAGGAGAGGGCCTGGCAAAGTAAATTTAGGATTAAATAGAGCAAGTTCAAAAGGATTTAAACCCACTTAGAAGCATTTATTGGCAAGGGAGGAATTTAATTTGGTCTGGAGACCAAAGTTATTTAGTGTCATTCTTCGAATTGTCGAGGTTTTCTAAAAATAAATGATATGTTCAATAGATATATTCGCTATTAATATTGTCCTGAGAAGTTTTTAACAAATTAGATTCTACCTTTAAGTCCCAATATGAGTATCTTATTGATGGTCATCTCTATTTTTATGTAATTTACAGTTATCTCTAAACCCTTTATTTTTCCTGACGAATTATGAATTTTATTAATAAAATCGAAGATTTCTAAAAAACCAAATAACGTCTTGACATAAGAAGTATAAAAAACAAATAATAAGAGTATTAATACAAAATTGACGAGTCTTTGGAAAAGAAAATTATGAAAAAAATTTTTTGAAGAAAAAGCATTTGAAAATATTGCTTTCTGAACTTGAATTTCCTCCACTTTATTTAAATTTATAGGAGATAAGTATTTCCCAATAAAGTAAAATATATAAGCTATTATTATTTGATAAAATTAAAATTAATGCTACCATCTATTTTCTATTAATGAACAAAATAGTTTTAATATTAATTTATCATTTAATTACAAATAACATTTTTAAAATAAGGAATTTAAACAATACAAGATTTATTTGTTATTGCTTAATAGTATTCACTACAAATTTTGATTTTGAATTTTTTTAGATTTACTTTTAGCAATGCTTTATTTATGGGAAGACTTCATTTTTTATTATTTTATATAATCTAACATCATTGGGGTCCTTGGTTTTTTATGACATCTTAATGATTTTGTAAAATATCCAAAATCAAAAATATATATATATCAAATGAATATTGTACCCACAAATCCATTTTAATCTAAAAAAACTCTGATAAATTAATCATCCTCTCTTCTAAGATATGGAGAAGAAAGAATTACACTTTTTAATATTCTGCTTTAAGATAAAAAATTGATAAAAAATTCAATGAAGCCTTCAGTTAGTGATGTCTAGTAGAATATACTGAAGAGATATCAAATCAAAATGATCTAACTTA
>Ga0302197_10004057_pt1 | contig 13052 bp, 9 predicted proteins | sample II_Bog_N2_1_FD_193526 | JGI IMG/M metagenome (GOLD analysis project Ga0302197, IMG submission 193526) | Peat permafrost microbial communities from Stordalen Mire near Abisko, Sweden - II_Bog_N2_1 | ecosystem: Environmental > Terrestrial > Soil > Wetlands > Peat | place: Sweden: Abisko, Stordalen...
AAAGTTCGACATGTGTACCACTTGTACCAACCGTTCCATGGTACAATATGAGTTAATATCCACTCCCCCAAAAAATATTTATTTGGCAATATTTTTCATGTTCACGCAGGGAGCTCTAGGAGAGGAACCTGCATAATTATAATCCCAACGGATACAGCTTGTCTTTATATTAGGTACATCATAAATTTGGCTTGATCCCGAAATTCCAACTAAGTAATGCCAATTTTTGCATAGATGTTTAAAATAGTCGAATCTGAAAATTACCGTGTTAATTAAATTTATCTTTGCGTTATGGGTTTTCATAGTAACCAGATAAAAGCTGCTTTTACCCTCTCCAGGTTTAGCTTGCTGGCTATGCTCCGAAGTCCCACATCGATCGTTTTCTCGCTCTTGTTTCCTATCATTTTTATTACCGTTTTTGGCTCGATCAACCCGGGCAAGCCACCCGTAATGAATATTGCACTGGAGAAGGGAAGCGATACAACGAATCTGGTTTTTAAAGCGATCAAATGTATTCCTGGATTACACTTGCAATGCGGAGCTTCACCGGCACTAATAACAGCAGACTTAAAAAAAGGGCGTATCGTCGCTATGCTGAGCATTGCGCCTGACCCCACAAAAATCGGCATTCAACATTATAGAATTCACCTGGAGGCGACGTCTTCTTCCGGTGAAACGCTCACTCTGCTAAAAACTCAACTGCGTGAGGCAGTTGCCCGCGTCGATCAGGTAGTTTATCCACAAAACCCTTCAATAGCCAGCATTTCGGTTAGTCAAATACCTGGTCATGTCTTCCATTCCATCGATTTTATTCTTCCTGGACAACTCGGCTTTTCGCTGCTCATGGCAGGAGTCTACGGCTCGTCATTCTTGCTGTTTAGTCTTCGTAAAAACTTGGTATTAAGGCGATTGAGAACTGCTCCGGTGAGACGCAGCGTTATCATTGCCGGGGAAATGCTCAGCCGTTTATTTTTCCATGTAATCAGCTTTATTATTATGGTAGCATTAGGTTATTTTGTTTTTGGTTTCACGCTCATGAATGGTTTTGTGACGTTTATGGAAATGCTTGTGTTCTCACTGTTCGGACTGTTTATTTTCATGGGTATCGGCTTTATCATCAGCGGTGTAGTACAAAGCGAAAATGCAATCGCGCCAATAGCCAATACGGTAGTATTGCCGCAGATACTGCTCTGCGGGCTGTTTTTTCCCATCGATAATTATCCGCACTGGCTCCAGCAGTTTTGTAATATATTGCCGCTAACCCTATTCGTGGATGGGTTGCGTAAGATAGCTTTTGAAGGCAGCCATTTATGGCAGCTGCCGCTGACAATCGGCGGCCTTGTATTGTGGACGCTTTTGATCGGACCTTTATCTGTCCGTTTATTTAAATGGGAATGAAAATGCGAAGACGTATAATCATCATATCTGCCATAAGAAATCTGCTTTTTATCGCGGCGATTTTTATGCTTAACCATGCCGGGGCGCAAACCAATCAGAAAACAAGTGCAGATGCTATTCTACGTGTTTGGGAAACCGAAGAAAAGGATGGGCGCATAGAGTTCTTAAAAAGCGGTAATGGTTATTACGGCAAAATTCTGTATGGAAAACAACAGTTAGAAGCGGATGGTAAAACTTATAAAAAAGACATCCATAATCCTGATCCTGTACTACGCACCAGGCTGTTGATGGATTATGTTTTAATTACCGGATTAATTTATAAGGATGGTAAATGGGTGAATGGCAAAATCTATAATTTTAATGACGGAAACAGCTACGACATCAGCATGGAGCTAAAGGACAGTCTGCTCTATCTACGGGTATTCAAAGGGCTTCCAATGTTTGGAAAGACACTTAAATGGCACCCTCTACCATAACAATACTTCGCGATGTATAACGCACATCAGCATCGCTATCACCGGTGCAACAGGTTTTGTTCGAAAAGTATTAGTACCTATGCTGCATGCGCAGGGGAATTCGCTGCAAGTGCTTAATCGCGCACCCGTACTTGTAGCGTTTATTAATTCGCTGTTTTTTACACCTGTTTAAAATCGATCACCTGATTCTGCTTGTTCTTAAGTAAATAAATATTATTCTTCCTTTCGTTTTAATACCTATCCTTGACGCTCTGGGTTTATTTTATTAATCACCAAGATGCACCTTGCATTTAACTGAATTTGTAAATAGTTAAGTATTTTCATGTTTTTTATTAATTTCACAAAATAATGACCTCTATAGTGCGAAATTTGGATTGGGAAATTGCCGACGATAACGAACTGCTTGTAAAAGTGAGTGAGGGCGATAGGCGTTCTTTCGATATTTTGTACAACAGGCATTGGAAAAGAGTTTTTAATGCAGCTTATAAAAGGGCAAATGACCGGGAAATAGCCGAAGATATTACTCAGGATGTTTTTGTACAATTATGGACGAGAAGCAGTGATATTATAATAGATAATTTATCATCATACTTGTTAATAGCTGCAAGGAATGGTGTTTTTAAACGCATGGGTAAGGAGGATAGGTATACTAACCTTTCTGACGACTTCCACGATCTGCAAAACTCACTTGATACTACTGACTCCAAAATACTTCATAAAGAATTCTTAAATGCATTTTCCGAACTTATTGAAGCACTGCCGGAACAGCAAAGGGTTATTTTTAAATACAGGTTTAACGAAGGCCTAAGCAGTCAGGGAATTGCGGATAAGCTACAAATTTCTCCAAAAACTGTACGAAATCATATCGGCCGTGCCCTTGCGACGTTGAAAAAGGAATTAATCTGGCTTCAGATTGTTGCATTTCTCTATTATCGTTAATCAAATCCTCAAATAACCGCTCTAAAAGCGTGTATTTATCTGTATGATTTAGGCTGTTTTTAATTTTAAGATCGTATTTTTCTATAAATCTTCTTCAAAAACACCTTTTTTTAATTTTTTATCAAAAAAAACTACTTGTGACTGGGCGCATTCGTGGTTTCTGTACTCTTAGTATTATACAGCGCGTAAATGGACAGCATATACAAAAAGTATTTCCTTAAAATTATAAACAAATACAATAAGGGAATTGCGACAGAACAAGAAATTAAATTCCTTGAATCATTTGATAATGCTTTCGATTTACAGGAAGACCTTATCACTGATGAAAATGAAATATATTTTCAGGATGTTAAGTCTGCTATAAAAAAAGCCGTTGATAATAGGTTAGATCTTCATGATAAAAAAAGACTTATTTATTTTAGGTCCGCATTACGTTATGCGGCAGCGGCTATAATTCTTTTATCAGTTTCTGTTGCTATATTTTGGGTTGAAAAACATAACAGCCGCAAACAGGAGAACAAACAAATTGCACAAGAAATCCATCCCGGTGGTAATAAAGCTACGCTTACACTTTCAAACGGTAGCCGTATTGTACTTGACGATGCCCGTAATGGCCAGATTGCAAAACAATCAAACATAAATATAACTAAAACTGCCGGAAACCAGATCGTATATGCACCAACTGCAAATAGCGCCGGTGGAAACGGGCAATTAGCCTATCAATTACAAAATACCATTTCAACCCCTAATGGCGGCCAGTATCAATTAATACTTCCTGACGGTACTAAAGTTATGCTTAATGCAGCTACATCACTTACTTATCCGGCAGCGTTTCATGGGGGTGAACGTTTAGTGCATTTGAATGGCGAGGCCTATTTTGAAGTCGCAAAAAATAAAAAAATGCCTTTTAGGGTAGTCTCGGGTATGCAAACTGTCGAGGTATTAGGAACACATTTTAATATTAACGCTTATACCGATGAACCGGCTGTGAAAACTACCTTATTAGAGGGCTCGGTAAAAGTCTCGTCAGGTACCAATTCGGTATTAATTGTTCCTGGTGAGCAGGCGGTAACAAATATAAACGGCAGTGACAATATTTTAAAGCATCCTGTTGACGTAGATGAAGAAACAGCCTGGAAAAATGGTCTCTTTTCGTTTCAAAACAACGATTTGAAGTATGTTATGAGACAGGTAGCCCGATGGTATGATGTTAAAGTTGTTTATGTCGGTAATTTACCCACAGAAAGATTTATAGGAGAAATATCACGTACGAGCAATTTATCGGACGTATTTAAAATATTGGAACTGAACGATGTGCATTTTGAAGTGCAAGGTAAAACAGTTATAGTTTCGGCTAAAAGATAAACTAACAAAACAAACTAATTAATTAACTAAACTAACTCAAAGCAAGCTATGATTAAACAATTACATTGATCCTTCCCGAAAGATAAAAAATGCCGGAAGTGGTGAGACACCTCCGGCAAAAAAAGGTCTACAGCGAAAGTTTGACAACACGCTGTTTTTATTTAACCCAATCTTCTTCAAAAGTATGAAATTAAAATTTCTTTACAATCCCGTATTCGCTACGGGAAGTGTAAGGTATAAACTATTTATAGTGATGAAAATCACCGCTATTCTCATGTTTATCGGCATCATGCATTTATCTGCAGCCGGTTATTCACAAAACGTATCAATTTCAAGGCATGATGCCAATCTTGAGACACTATTTAAAGATATCAAATCGCAAACCGGGTACACCTTCTTTTATACCGAAAAGATAAATACTACCCAGCAAAGTATTGATGTGAAATTAAAGAATGTATCACTTACCGTGGCACTTGACTATTGCCTTAAAGGCCTCAGGTTAAATTACACCATCGTTAACAAAACCATTGTTATCAGGCATGTGACAGACGAAGCGCCACCAACGGAATCCCTTGGGCCCATTGATAAAACACTTAATGTTAAGGGCATAGTTACTGATGGCCAAACAAAGGAGCTAATGACGGGCGTAAACATCTATTTAAAAGCGGATAAACACGTATTGGGTGCCACTAACTCAAAAGGTGAATTTTTAATCAGCGTTCAGCCCGGAGATGTGGTAGTTTTTGCTTTTGTTGGCTATACACCTAAGGAGGTAACCATTAATGATGCTAAGCCACTTACTATAAAAATGGATTTAGTGGTTAAAATCATGAATGATGTGGTTATTACGGGTTACCAAACCATAAAGAAAGATACTTATACAGGTAGTGCGGTAACAATTTCAGGCGATGACCTTAAACGTACCAACCCAAGTGATGTAATTAAAGCGATAGCCGCTTATGATCCGTCGTTTCGTATAGGTGATAATAATCTTACCGGTTCAAATCCAAATAGCTTACCCAACGTTACGGTACGTGGTTCAACGTCACTTCCATCAGTGAATGGCTCTTCGGCTATTGACCGTAATAATTTATCAAGTACCTACAACCAACCGGCTTATATGCTGGACGGTTTCCAGGCTACGCTGGAGCAAATTGTCGATCTGGATATAGACCGTATTGCCAATGTAACCATTTTAAAGGATGCCGCGGCAACCGCTGTTTATGGATCAAGAGCAGCTAACGGGGTAATTGTTATTACTACAAAGGCTCCTAAACCCGGTAAATTACAGCTTACTTATAATGCGCAACTAAACATATCCGCACCAGACTTATCATCTTACCACGTTTTAAATGCAACACAAAAACTGCAATATGAAAAACTGGCCGGGTTGTATACTACTGGCGCAACTACTTCAACAAGCCAGGATGATTTGGATGCACTATATAGCCATATATTAGAAAATATTAAAAGTGGTGTAAATACATACTGGCTATCGCAGCCGCTGCGTAATGCTTATGGTATTAAACATAGTTTAGATGCCCAGGGAGGAGATAGTACTTTCAGGTATGACGTTTATGGGCGTTATCAAACTAACCCGGGAGTTATGATAGGTTCATCACGTAATGACTATAGTGGTGGAATGACCTTTTATTATAACCCAAGTAAAAAACTATTATTCCGAAACGACTTACAAATCACTCAGGAAAACAGCGTTAACTCTCCCTACGGAAATTTCTCCACTTACGTAGCTATGAACCCATATTATCCTTTAACGGATGGCAATGGTAATTCACTTAGAGAGCTGGCTAACTGGAATGTAAATACCGGTGCTTTAGGGCCTAAACAGTATACAACCGAGAATGTATTAAATCCATTGTATGAAGCTAATGTAGGTAATTTTGATAAAGCGGCTTACCTGGAGTTGATAGATAATCTATCAATTGACTATCATATCACTCCTGCATTAAGATTACAGGGGCAGATTAGCCTGACCGATCATAAGGCTACCTCAGATACATTTGTATCACCAACAAGCGACACGTTTTATTATATACCAATTACCACCCTTCCGGTAGACGACAGGGGTAGTTATACCTATGGTAATGATGATATTTTTCAGTATGATGGGAAAATACAGTTAAACTATACGAAGCAAATTGGTAGTCACTCGCTCAACCTGGCAATGGCCAGCGAAGTAGTGAGTAATACCGAGAATATAAAATCATTCGAGGCAGAGGGGTTTTCAAACTCAACGTTTACCAACATTGGTTTTGCCCGTACCTATCTTTCAAATTCGGCCCCCACTGGTGACGTGCTCACTACCAGGACGATCAGCAATTTTATAACAGGTAATTATGCATACCAGAATAAATATTTGCTTGATGCTACTTACAACATAAACGGATCCTCAAGTTTTGGTGCCAATAAGCAATTCGCTCCATTTTGGTCTACCGGTATCGGCTGGAATATGCACAAAGAGGATTTTATGAAAAACAATTTCCCCTTTATTTCCAGGTTTAAATTAACCGCTACTACTGGTTTAACAGGTTCTGTTGATTTTCCGCCTTACTTGGCAAAAACTATTTATAGTTATCAAACATCCGACTGGTATTCAACCGGCATAGGTGCAACGGTTGACGGTTATGGTAATACGAACCTACAATGGCAAAGAACAACCAACTATGACCTGGCGCTTGACCTGGGATTATTCGGCGACAAGCTGGTAATCAATCCGCATTATTATTATAAACTTACCAATGGCCTGCTTACGCCAATCAACATCGTGCCATCCACAGGTTATCAAACTTATGAGGATAACCTTGGTGATATGAGGGATAAGGGAGAAGAAGTTTACTTAACCTGGAATGCTTACAAAACATCAAAGCTTAATATTAATATAGTAGCCAACTTTGCTCATAACAGTAACGCGGTACTTCACATTTCTGATGCATTAAAAGCCTACAATGCAAGTGTTGATGCCTACCAGTCGAATCCTGCAAATAACGTACAGTCAACACCATTGCTTCGTTATGCTGAAGGTCAATCGATTTACACCATATACGGAGTGAAGTCAGATGGCATTGATCCGGAAACAGGTAAAGAGATCTATGTAAAAAAAGATGGTACCCTAACATTTAACTATGATATAAATGATACCCAGCCGATAGGTAATGCAGAAGCCAAAGGTGAAGGGAATTTTGGTAGCAACATTACATACAAACAGTTTTACCTGGGCTTTACTTTCCATTATCAGTTTGGAGGCGACTACTACAATCAAACATTGGTTGATAGGGTGGAAGATGCTGATCCGCGTTATAATGTGGATATAAGGGCACTGGAAGATCGCTGGCAACAACCGGGGGATGTTACCTTCTTTAAAAATATAGCCGATCTAAGCACAACCTATGCCACCTCGCGTTTTGTTCAGAAAAACAACGAGGTAGATCTGCAATCGGTGACTTTGTCATACGACATAACCAAAAAATTCGCAAAAAAAATAGGTGTTCAGGGTATTCGATTATCATTAACCGCTAATGATTTGTTTGAGGCATCGAGTATACAAATTGAGCGGGGTATTGATTATCCATACGCCCGAAACCTGACATGTACTTTACAGGCCACTTTTTAATATTTACGAAAATGAAAAAATATATATTAATAGTTATTGGGCTGATAACTTTAGCATCATGTAAAAAATTCCTCGATGTTAAACCACAGTCCGAAGTTGATGAAACTCAATTGTTCAACTCTGCGCAGGGGTATAGGGAGGCACTAAACGGGGTTTATACCCTTTGTTCTTCTACATCCCTATATGGCGGTAATTTAACATTTGGTAGTTATAATTATAATGGGACTTCAGCTACGGGAGGATTAGATGTTCTAGCGCAGAATTACCAGTTTAATGATGTTATATCTAATGATATTCAAAGCTTTGATTATACACAACAGGCTTTTGTAACAACTACTACCGCTGTATGGGATACCGCCTACAGGGCTATCGCGAATTGCAACTACATATTAACAACAATAGACGCTAAAAAAAGCCTGTTTAGTGGTACAAATGATTATTATCTAATAAAAGGAGAGGCATTAACATTAAGAGCTTACCTGCACTTTGATGTACTGCGGATGTACGCCCCGTCTTATGCCAGCAACCCAACCGCTAAAGCCATACCTTACGTTACTGTTATCAGTACTAAAAGCACGGCTTTTTCAACAGTTACGGGAGTGTTGGATAGTTGTATAGCCGACCTGACAAGGGCAAAAACATTGTTACAACAATCTGATCCCATTCTCAACGGGTATGTGGTTGGTTATCCTGGTCAACTCACTCAAAATGAGGATAGCAACCCTGATCTGTTTTATCAAAATCGCAGGCAACGCATGAATTACTATACAGTTTGCGGAGAACTGGCCCGTATTTACTTGTATGAGAATGATTATGCGGATGCCTTAACTAACGCAGAACTGGTAATTAATTCAAAACTGTTTCCGTGGACAAACCAAGCGGATTTCTTTTCTCAAGGTATTAGTACGAGGGACCGTATATTTTATAAGGAACTAATATCTTGCTGGTACATAGATAATTCCACAGTTAACAATGAATTAACAACTCTTTTTACAGCGGTACCGCCGGTATTGAGCGCAACAACAGATCAGACAGCAACTATTTACGAGGCGGCCCAGGCCGGAGCAGACGATTGGAGGTATAAACAATGGTTTTTAGCAACTGCTTCAACTTCCGGCGCAACTGCAGACGAACGTGCTGTTTTACAAAAATATGTTGAGAATACTACGCCTGTAGCAAATCTGTACCCGCTGGTGGCGCCTGCAATGCGATTAACAGAAATGTATTATATAGCTTCAGAAGCAAGCTACAATTTAGGTGATCAAACCTCGGCGCTTAACTATTTTAATACCGTACGTAGAAATCGGGGTATTGGCGATTCCGTGGTAAGTGTTGCAGATAAGCCAACATTTAATAACCTGTTGCTTACTGAAGCTAGAAAGGAATTTTACGGGGAGAGCCAGATATTTTATATGTATAAAAGGCTTAATCACGGCATCCCGCTGTCATCAACTTATATACAACCCGCATCTGATAAAATATTCGTATTCCCGTTACCGATTGACGAATTGGCTTACAGAAACAATTAAATACAAGAGACATGAAAAGATATTTATTTTTTATCCTTAGCGTTAGCTCAGTGCTATTTAGCTGTAAAAAGGACAAAGAGCTGTTATATAATTCACAGGATAACATTTATTTCAATTATTCAGCCAAGGACACCTTGAACTATTCCTTTGCCTTTAATCCCGCACAGGCACAGGATACCCTTTGGATACCGGTAATTATATCTGGTACAAGAACAAATTATGCAAGGTCATTCCAGGTTTCTGTACTTGCCGACTCAACAACCGCTGTACCAACGCTTGATTATGTACCACTACAATCATCCTATACTTTGCCCGCCGATTCGGGCCAGGTGCACATACCTGTTATCATCAAAAATATTGATACCGCATTAAATTCTAAGTCGGTTTTATTAACCATAAGGATTTCTGGCGGTAAAGATTTTGGTAGTAGTCTTTACGAAGGTATTCGCACTAAGGAAATTGTATTCTCCAACCAATTGGAAGAACCTGTGTGGTGGCCTGATTGGGCCGGGGAATTGGGTAATTATAGCCGGGTAAAGCATCAGCTATTTTTAATTTCATCAGGAACAACTGACCTTGTTGTAGTTTCAGGTAACCCTACAGCTTATTTAGACATACCAAGGGCCTTATATTACATCAGTAATTTCAAGGCATTTTTAGCTGATCCTTTCGGGTGGGTAAGTCAAAATCCTGCCAAAGGCTATGTGTTAACCTCAACGAACGACGGTACAGGCGATTATTATTTTTATAATACCAGTGCACCAACCAAAAAGATATTGCTGCAATATTTTGCACAAGCAAATACATATGTTTTTATAGACGAGAACGGACAACAGGTTGTAACCAACTAACATCCTTAAAGCTAGAATCATGAAATTTAATAAAATACTTTTATTACTACTTTTTATCATCGCTTTAAGCGGATGTAAAAAAGATTTGGGTAATTATACCTACCATAATATAACTGACCCCACTGCGCCAGATCTGGAAAATAAAACTTTTCCGGCTATCGAAGGCGATAGTTTAAAACTTCAGCCGATTATTGAATATCCCGGAGGAGATGTATCAAAGGATTTAACCTTTAGCTGGAGAATTACTTATCTTGAACAGCAAACATCTGAAACATACACAGGTTATCCGCTGAAAATAGTTTATAATTTGCCGCCGGGTATACGGCCGGTTAGGTTAACCATCACGGTTAAGTCAACAGGTATTCAGTATTATTATAATTTTAATATCTCCGGCGGTACGCAGTACTCTTTAGGTACTACGGTTTTAAGTGTACAGAATGGAGTTACCAAGTTGTCATTTGTGTTGCCTGATAATAAAACCATTCAAAGCGATATTTACTCAACTTTAAATGGTGAAACATTACCTGCCAACCCTATTCAGTTATTTGCAAAACACTCACCGGCTAATTATGGCCCGTTAACCTTACAGCAATATTGGATTTTGTGTAACGACCCAACTACGCAAAGCGTAATTGTTGATGCTACTACTATGCTTAAGGTGAGTGGTTTTAGTCAGCAGTTTCTGAGCGCGCCGGCATCAATTATTCCCGGGCATATTGAGGACAGTACCGGTGTTGCAGATGGTGTAATAAACGGTAAGTTTTACATGGGAACAACAAGTACCGCGCCTTTTGCGCCCGACTATGGCAAGTACGGTAACCCGTCGCCTGGTAATTATACCATGTCACCATACTTTTCGCAAACCTATTCATGGACTTTTGGCTATGATGAAACCGCTGGCGCTTTTATATCATTTGATGGCGGTGGCAACTACAATGGTGCCGATTACCAAGTGAACGGCTCAGCTTTCGACCCAACAAATACCGGGTTGCACACGCTATTGTATATGCAGCCGGTATCAGGTACAACATATGCCTTTTTAAAGGATAGCCAGGGCGTTATTAATGAGTTATCATTCACTCTTGCCCTGGATGATTACAACAACAGAACTCTTAGCCCAATATATAAACGCCCGTTTGCAGGTGCATCATTAGTGCAATCGGATACAAAATGGCAAAAGTCGCAGGTTGATGTGTTTTATTTTACATCTAATAATTTGATCTATCGTTATAACCCTATTAACCAAAGTTTAACGCCGCTAAACAACACCTTCGGAGGTAAAAAAGTTACCATGATTAAATTAAGCAGCGATGGTAACACGCTGATAGCCGGGGTTGACGGCAGTATTTACTTTTTGGACGTTAGTGTAGGGAAAGACGGCAGTACCACTACCCAGCCAACAATAACCGGTATACCAGGTACACCGGTTGATTTGGTTATCCAAAACTAATAGGGTAGTGCTTCATAAATTGGGTACTTAGTACATATAAATAGTTAGTTAATAACAGGGGGCTGCGGCTGCGCCGCGCCTCCTGTTTATTCTCTGCTGGGTTACACTAGGTAACACATTATTTAATTACAAAATCAACTAATTAAAATTAAAAAAATGAAAAAGATTAAAATATTAATATTCACCATGTTAATACCGTTTTTTGCATCAGCGCAAAACTCAGGATTTAACATTACAGGTAAAATTGGCAACCTTAACAAGCCAGCCAAAATTTACCTCGATTATAATGATAATAATGTCGGTGGCACTGATTCAACAGTATTGGTTGATGGTAAATTTAGCTTTTCTGGTAATAACCCGGGTTTTTCAGCAGCCCGTATCACGCTTGATCATACCGGCGAAGGGAAACAAGCATCGATATATAAAGGAGGGGATAACATATACTTTTATTTTAGTAATGAGCATATGTCTATTATTTCAGGTGATTCTTTGATCAATGCGAAAGTTACCGGTTCAAAAGTTTATGAAGAAAACGCTGCTTATAATAAAGCTATCGGTGGTTCCATAATGGAAATTGACAAAATTGCTAACGGAAGATTCAATAGCGGTACTCCTGACCAAAGAAAGGACACAGTTTTTATTAAAACAATTGATAAATGGTTCCGAAGTACAATTGTTGAAAGAACACAAAAGCAAATACAATTTGCAAAAGATAACCCTGATTCGTTTTTTGCTGTTGTCGCTTTGACTGAATCTGCAGGGTCTAAATTAAATGTAGCACAGGTTGAGCCTATTTTTAATGCGATTGATGAAAAATGGAGAATGACCGGGCTGGGCAAACAATTTGCACAACGCATAAAAGCGGCAAAAGCTATAGCTGTAGGCGACGACGCCCCGATAATTGCGCTGAACGATGTTCAAGGCAAACCAGTATCATTAGCCGACTTAAAAGGAAAGATAGTGCTGATCGATTTTTGGGCAAGTTGGTGTGAACCTTGTCGTGCGGAAGGGCCTAATCTGAAAGAACAATATAAATTATATAAAAATAAAGGTTTCGAAATTTTATCTGTTTCGCTTGATACCGATAAAAAGAGCTGGTTAAAGGCAATTAATGACGATGGCCTTACCTGGTTACAGGTTTCAGACTTAAAAGGTTACCGAAGTGAAACCGTGCAATCCTATGGCATAGGAGGTGTTCCATCATTCTTCCTTATTGATCGTACTGGTAAAATTATTGGCAACAGTAACCTTCAGGGCGCAGCATTAAATCAAAAACTTGCAGAGCTATTTAAAGACTAAAAATTCAAGCATAAGGTGAGCTTTAAAACCATCGGCATGCAATAATAGCTAATCATGAAAAAATATATTTTTTGCCTTTTGGCTATCCTTTTAAGGATGGATACAGGAGCATAT
>Ga0302197_10004063_pt1 | contig 13040 bp, 6 predicted proteins | sample II_Bog_N2_1_FD_193526 | JGI IMG/M metagenome (GOLD analysis project Ga0302197, IMG submission 193526) | Peat permafrost microbial communities from Stordalen Mire near Abisko, Sweden - II_Bog_N2_1 | ecosystem: Environmental > Terrestrial > Soil > Wetlands > Peat | place: Sweden: Abisko, Stordalen...
ATATTTAAGTCTGTAAGATCAGTTAATGTTTTTTCTTTGTTGGACATCCAATAAATCTAACTAAGCACAAATATACCTTTTCAGTATCAAAATTACCACTCTTCTTAAAATTATCAAACTCATCCTCTTAAATGATTTATTTAGCTGGCTATTTGACCGGAGAATCAGTAATTGCTGCAATTTGACTTATTATGCTCTCGGAAATGTTGGAATATGGATTGATAGGTGCTGAATAGGTCGGAGGCAAAGAAGAGTTATAAGAAGGCATAGTGGGAATTGAAGGATTTGAATACATTCCCCCTCCGATGCCTGGAGACTGGTAATAAGGCATTGTTGGCTGTTGTTGTTGTTGTTGTTGTTGTTGTTGTTGCTGTTGCTGTTGATAATAATAAGGATTCCCATATGATCCATTCATCGTTGAGTTCATCTGATATGGATTTTGATAATAGTTTGGCTGATTGTATGTAGAATAGGCGTTATTATTATTGTTATAACCGTAGTTTTGAGGGTTATTATAAGGTGAACTGTTGTTGTATGCATAATTATTATAAATTGGCACAGGCTGAGGTTGGCCGTAATTTAAAGGATTGGATGGCATAAATGAATTAGAAACGGGTTGAGTGGGCTCAATTATTTTTGAAAGAACAGAAGAATTTACTTGATTTAAGCCATTCGAATTATTGAGTTGAGGCTTTGTTTGTCCACCTAAGAATGAGAAGCTATCAATTTGTGAAAATATATTTGCAGTCGGGACTTGCTAGACAGGTCTTGGGGCAGGTATGCTTTGTTGTTGCACAACTTATTGAGCTGCAACTGATTTTGCAGTATACTAGGGCACACTGTGAACTTCATATTTATTATTCGTGAAGCTCACTTCATTGCCAAGCAGCTCTTCGTATTCTTTTTGCTTATAAGAAAGATCCGGTTTAACTGGCTAATTATTACTTTGGCTTGGCTTGCTTGGATTTTTCATTAATCTTTGAGCCATAGTCTCATATTTAGGTTTTTCTTGATTTTACACGACAGGCTTAATTGCTGTATTAACAGTAATCTTTTATGGAGATTTTTGAGGCACAGGCTTTGGTTTTTATGGTTCAGGTTTTTTGAATCGATTTACATTTTAGAAGTAATCTTGACGATGACCACGATCATCTTCCCTATCTCCATAGTTTCCGCTCCCGTAATTATAAAAGCCATTACTTTCTCTGTTGGCTTGAAAAGTTGAGTTGTTATAGCATTAGTATTTGGGGATATTGGCCTTCTGTGAGCCAGTTTGAGAATTAAAACTCACAGAACTATAACTACTTCCTGCTAAATGCGACATTTTTTATCGGATTTGTTTGGCTCGTACCCTCTCATCTTCCAGCAGCTCTTCATTTTCCAGCAAATCAACGATGACTTTTGCTCTTTATCGAACTACATAAATGTTAATATACTTGGTGCTCCTCGATCTACACCTTCCTATGTGAGTTAATAATTCTTGAGAATGCGAAAATGGCCCATTTCATATCGAAAGTGATTTATTGCTGAGTTTGGGCCATTCTTTAACAGAAATTATACAATGTGCAAAGCCTATATATCCATTGACTGACCTTTAGCAATTTTTTCCATCCCTTTGTATTCCGCAACAGTTTCCAGACAAATTCACGAATCCTTTCCCATTTTTCGCTGAATATTTGATGGGTTACTGATTGAAGGCTGAACTCGCAATCTCATGAAGGATAGTAGTGGAAGCTTGCCAATTATCTTCGGTGGTGGCTGCCACTAGGGCCTCTTCAAGTTAATTTTTAGTGATTTTTGCTTTTCTAAGTTAACAATCTGTTACAGGAGGGTGGCTGTGTCTAAAAATTTGCTTAGCATTTTAAATAATTCGATCTATTAAAACAAAAATTCAAAAGATACAAATATTTGCAACAGCCTTTCTAAAGAATTTCATCAAATGTATAATTTTTCGAGATATTGGAGGTCATTCTGAATTTTATATTTATACTATGGTAAAGATAATAATTCCGATGGTTTAGTGTTGCTAATAATTAAAGATGGTTAATAGCCAATGACCTAATGATCAAATTTGGAAATTGTCATTATCGAAGGCAGATGTTAGGATTTATCTTTCTAAGAGATTAGTCATTGAAAATAGAAAAACCTCTTGCATTGTTTTTCATATAATATAAATCGTTTAGAATTACTCATATTCATTAATTATTTTCAATGAAAATTATCTCCCTACACGTACTGAAATGGGCTGAAGATAACTCGCTGTTTCTGTCATCAGCATACGACCTGGGCTTTGTCAGTTGGTATCAACGCCCCTTCTATAAATAAACAGTCAACTTCGGAGCCAGGACTGCATCCAAGTAAATCTACAATAATGAAGTCGCACACAGATAAATAGCTCTCAGGCAATTAATTTACCAGACGCGCAAGCTAAATGCTATATTTTTGTTCAGAAAGACGGAATAGCTTTTGTGGCACTAACAGATGAACAATATCCTTAGCGAGTCATCTTTATGGTTTTAAAGAAAATGGCTCAGGAGTTTGCAATTAAGTATGAGGCTAACCAGTTTTTAAAGATATAAAGTAAAAAAATATTAATGTAGAGGATGAAGATTTGAAATGGGGTAAACTGTAAGAATTTATAAAAAAGTACCAAGACCCAAAGGAAGTCGACAAACTAGAAAAACTAAAGGACGAACTCAAACAAGTCGAATAGATTTGCCATAAAAACTTGAATGACCTTCTCAAAAGGGGAGAAGACCTCGACAAGTTAATGGAAAAAAGCAAGGATGTTAGTAACCTAAGTTTGGACTTTTATAAACAAGCAAAAAAAGCTAATTCTCGTTGCTGCTCTTTAAACTGATGATTCATAATATATTGCTTAAAGAGTAAGCCGAAAATAGTCAATTCTAAACTTATTAAATATACAATTGTCAATTTCCTTTTGTGAGCTCTATTTTTATATTGATTGAGATTTAAATTTATTGCCATATGTGGTCGATAAAGTCCTAGCAAGTGAGTGATAAATTACAAAAAATGACCTTCATCAATTATCAGACTCCTCCTGTTATCGCCATAGTTGATAGCAATTTTGTTTCAATCATTTCTCTGTTGAGGGCTGAATCATGAAAACTTCGATTTAAGGTATTTTCCTAAGGTCTACTTTCTACTTTTTTAGCTTAAAGTTGACTACGCTGATCGAACACCCAATGCTTCATGAATTTGCATTTATAGTTATAGCAAGTTTTCTTCTTTTGGCGAGGCAAAGGTTTTGACTATGACATTGAACCCCAAGCGTCCTTAAAGTATGATTGCGATGGATCTTAAGCGGAAGTCCAGCGCATTGTAGAATACTCTAGGATGGCGCTATTATTTTACTTTTTTTGCTATTTACTAATATTTAAAGAAAAAGCTTTTTTGCGGGGGTATTATTGAGTCTACCCAGGTTTTTTGAGATATTTGGGCAATTATGGATTAAGTTTGTAAGGAAATTGGGCATACCCGGCAAATTTATCTGGCATTGGATTTGAATATTTTGTATTTGGTTGAGGATCAGGCGCATAATGAAGGATGGATGGGTCAAGTTTAGAATCATTATATCGAGCTTTATGATTAACGAACCCGCTAAAGTTGGTTCTAAACTTGGCCCTGAATGTTCCAATGGGATTTATTGGTAGATTTGTGCCCTACTCGTTCAGTAGAAAATATTTTCCGCTGTCAATGTCATAACTAAATCAATGTGCATATACGAGTATTTATGAGGTTGTTCTGAGAATATTCTTTTCAAGTAGGGGTTCCTCTCTCTATTTACCTTCATTATAATTTTATTGACATAATCTATTGATAGAGTCCAAAAGAGTGATAGCGGAATTAATTACATGTATCCCCTAAAAATATGAAGGGAGGAGACTTTTTTTAATATTTAAAGATTCAATAAAAAACATATATTTATGGGCAAGAATAAAATTTAATTACTTCTCCGCCTTTGAATTCATATAACACAACATTATTTTTTGGTGCCAGATTTTCAAAAATTTCATCGGTAACTCCTTTTCACTATTCCCCCACAACTTTTTTATTGAAAATGATTTATTATTAGTTCCTCATTAATGAGGAATACCTAAGGACGCTAAAAGGGAACATCTTTCAAGCAAACACCTCTAAATATATCTGAATGACTAGTATATACCGTATAAATAATCATTTGTTAATTTCTTCAATGAGTTTGGACACTCTAAGTTCCTGATGATATGCAGCTGATCGTGCAAATTCCAAAGCACCCAAGGAATGAATTTGAGCACAACGAGGATTGTTTTATTTTTGCAGCTTACAAATGATTTTGACAATGCGGTGAGGAACTATCTCAAGGCATGTGGCTGGTTTCTTCATTTTGGATTTAATTTTATTAATATTGGCAACAATAACTTTATCTTGATTTAAATGATTAGCGCAATAAAATTAATAATATGGCATAGTTAGCAAAATCATTAGTATTTACTCACTATTATACAGCCAGCACCACCTATTCCTCCTAGAGTTAGATAAATCCTGTTATTCCTCGCGAGGAGAAGATACGACGTACGCCTCGAAGGTCACCCTCCCCTATTTTTAATTTCAAAACTCCAAAGTGCTTTCCTCGATTGGTGGACCACACTCTCAGGTCTTTAACCTATTTGACCACTATGTCTTCTTTCAATTGATTCTTAATTTAGATAATGAACTCAGGATGCTCGCATCCATCAAGAAGCAATATAATTGATTCTTTGCTGATAGAAATTGTGGAATAAATTGCCATAAATGAAAAAAGGTAGGTGCAGAGAGGGTCAGCTAATTGCCAATAGCTCCACCCTTCAGGAGCGCAAAAGTAGATTATACTGGCAGATAGAATAACTCCAATAGAAAGGATAATATCAGTCAATATGTGAATATATGCTGCTTCGATGTTAATATTTTAAAAGACGTGTCTTTACTCTCTGATCTATTCTTCATCTGAGGCGTCATTTGGAATAAGGACTTTATTTTTCAATGGAGAAGATCCTTTTGGATTGCAATTGTTAGAGTGTACCTAATGCTCACAGCAATTTGATTTTGATTTATCTTCCAATATTATCTCTTAAAGTACTTTGTTGTGGTCTAGACATGCACGAAAAGAAGTCTCCAGATTAGGAATGTTGTCTTACTATTGGTGATTATGATCATGATTATGGCCTTTACAATTATGATGATCATGGCTATGCCCTTCATGATGCTAATGACTCTCTGAATGATTATGTTAATGACCATTACCATGATTATGATTGCAGGTCGAATGCTTATGTGCTTATTAAATTGTACTGCTATCCTTGCTGTTGTTGTTATTATGATGACTATGCCCACAATTGTGATGTCCACTATGTTCATCAGAGTGAAGAACTCTCATGATGTACAGATTACAACCAAGGCCAAATATGGAAGTTAGGAGCATATAGGTTGGCTCTTCTACAATTGAATTATTAATCATTCTCTTCGTTGCTTCGATGAATAATTCCACTGTAACAATCCAAATGATTGCTACATTGAGAAGAGCTCCAAGCGGTTGCATTTTATCGTATCCAAAAGTGAGATGGGGAGGGCTTATTTGTGTACTTTTGTATACAGCGTAGAGAGAGATCACGTATGCAAGTACATCTGAGAATAAATGAAAAGCATCTGCGATGATGGCGATGGAGTGAGCATAGTACCCTCCAAGAAGTTAGACAAACATGAAGACCATAGAAATGGCAGTAATCTTTTTGAGTTTATAGATGACGTCCTAATTCTATCTGTGCATCCTTAAAATTAAATCATAGAAATAAGTTACGAATGAAATTAAACTTACAATTGGAGCATCAATATTATCTCAAAATGATTGCAATAAATAATATTTTCAGTTATATTATTTCCGAAATGGTATATGCTTCGCAGAAACTGAATGTTTGCAAATGAATAGTGAAAACGTGAATATAAACTGAGCGTATATCCTTTGATTTGTCCATTTTGTAGGTAAATCTATCAGTAATTCCTTATAAATATTTAAAAGATCGGTAAATTGATACAACAATAAATAATTGGATTACTTATCATTAACTTTATTTGATTGGTCGACTTTAGGGTAATTTGGATACAATGTTAAAAAGGATATTTCCATATTTTCTTGCTTGATTTTTGCCTTCAGCTTATTCCATATTTTATTTTGATACACCTTTAAAACCGTAAAAAGCTCCAAACCAAGCCCCCGCAATTGTACCAGTCGAATCGTTGTCTCCTCCATGTAGCATACCTCTCAAACATAGCTCTTACCAATTTCCCTAACATCCCAGCAAGGCATCATAAGCAATGATAACACTATCAATTCCCAATCCTCCAGGCCATGTATTATCTGCAATTTACGAGTATGCTTCCTCTCTGGCTTAAACGTTATACTCGATAGGAAATTTCGGTTAGCTTGGCTTATTGATTTACATGCATCTTCGTTGAGCATATTTCTTCCATTTATTAACACATTTATACCAAGCTCCTCCTTATAAATTCTCATGAGTATTTAAATTACTCTTCGCAATATAAGCTGCAGAAAGTGGAAAAGCTTGGGTCATTAGTAAACTTAGCCAATTGCTTGGAGCGATGTCTCGTATAGCTAGTGAAGTAAAATAAGAAGCGATCATTGATCCTAAATACCCAATAGGATTATGATGAGTTATTCTTCCTGATTCAATTGAAATGGAAATTAATTTTTAGATGTCGTTCTAATGAGGGTAAAATAGACCAATGCAGGCAGATCTCATAGCTCCTCCACATCCTCCAGCATTCTAAGAAAAAGGATTAGAGTTCCAGTTCGAGCAATCATTATTTAATCGAAATATTCCTTTTCGACATGTATTTCCAGGGGCTCTTCCGCCCATTTATTTCCAACAGCTTTTATATTCTCTTGCCAATTTAAGACAAATTGATGATTAGTCTTAATTTGGATCTGAGTGAATTAGTGCCTATGCTGTGGCAAAATGCATAACTGTATCATCACTATATCTAAACATCTTTGGCTCTATCCTAAGTTTAGATACTCCTTGGTTATTTGTCAGTTTCATCATCTCGTGGTGAATCCGAGAGCCTTGATAGATAAACTACCAGTGTCCATTTTGATACCCCATGGCATCTCCGACGGCTGCCAGGACCATCGTAGCCTAATACCGTTCTAGCAATAAAGGTATGTATTGTAGTCCCTCCTTTATTTTGTCCATATTTAATACTTCTTTAAGATATTGAATATAAATTTTATTAAGTCTTGCAAACTAATAATCTTGTAAAATCAAAGTTTCAACTTCTTCAAAAGAAATGAATATATTTAATATTGTTAAATAAATATCTGGCCCTCTCATCAAAGGTTGGAACAATATTTGATATGAAATATTGGTGGATTTAGCCATCATCATTGCTGCTATTTTCGGCTTAGTTACTACTCTAGATGTCTCACTGTTTCGGCGCGGAGTTCAATTTAGTTATTCACCTCCCCTAATACTTGCTTAAAAGATTGATTTAGAATAGGAAAATGCTGTAGAACTAATGAAGGGTGCTTTCTATCTCAATTAACAAATACTTAGAGATACTCGAGTTCCATACGAAGTCAGCCTCCTTTTTCGTGATAATCGCCATGAAGGGAGCTGCAAGCACTGCGAAAAGGAAAGGGCTTGCCAAACCACCAAAACGTTTTGAAATGATGGCACCACCTGCGCCAAGTCCCATTATAAGGTAGGTGTAAGCATCAACTAAATGATTTTTAAATTACATCCTTCTCCCCTGGGAATGTAGAATTTCGGTAGTTTTAATGAGTTGTAAAGTTAGTTGGTGAAGCCATCTGAGATAAGTTTTTCTCTGGTTTCAGGCGATATTTTTGGAAGCACGCACTCTTCAGCCATTATTATTGATAATAATTATCAGGATCAAAATAAATTCCCAATCATGATCAAATAGATATAATGACTAATGATAATATTAAAATAGGGATTGCAGTTAAATTGAGTATTTTATTGTTTGATAAAATGATCTTTAATTCTTTATTATCTTTTTGAAATATATACTTTCCCTTTATGATTATCAATTTCAATTTGTGCTACAATTCAATGATATTAATTGAGGCGCCTTGCTTAAAGCAAGCAATTTCAAAATGGTAAAATCAAATCTTAATGATTAAAGCAATTCAATTATATTTATTTCCACTATGATTATTGCAGTTAACACATTAATTACATTACATATATGTTTAAAGATGCTCCTTCAATCACAAATCAAGAATCATGCCATATTTTACCTTATATTTTATATTGTTTCAAAATGGATAAATTTTCAATAGCGTTATCCGTACGATAAATTCAGTCTATTTGTGAGATAATCACCAACGTATGGGATTTAAGTTTCAATTTCGCACATCTTTTGTAAAGTTAGTAATAACGATATGTAAATAAAATTCATGCGCAAAAGTTTATTATTATATCGATGATTACCTCACACCCCTAGTTAATGCAAGATTGGTCAAGTGATCAAGCTCCAGCCCCTTTCATTGGTAAATATCACTCGGTGCTGCGCAGGCGTAAAAATACAGAACTGTAAGTGGTCAAACCAAAGAAGGAGTATAAAAAAAAGAAAATCTAGTACAAAAACCTGGTTAACATCTATCAGTATTGGAAATTAGAACTGCCGCTATCACAGCCACATATCTATAACTTTCATAACGTAGTTTATGATTTATATTAGATTCTTGCCATTAATGAGCAGTCCATGCGCGATCCTGACTGTGATTAATCCTTTATTTCCACTAAATTTTATATGAAGAAGGTCAAAAAGGTTGGTATTAGCTGTAATGCACTTTTGCTCACTCTGGAAGACATGGAAATGACATGCACACCTATGTAATGTATTTATTAACTCAGCTCTTATATCTGTTCTAGGTTCAAGAGCATCGGCGATTCTATGTTTATGAAAATGGCTGAGACTTTATAACACTTATAGGAAACCTTGCCATAGATCAGTAGAAAGTTAAAAAAATAGCAATAAGTTGATTAAAATTAACTGTAAGCATTTCTAAAATAAATGCAAGGGAAATTGTTCTTTAGTCAATACTCTCCTCATCTGTTGATCATTTCTAACTCTTTACTATAGATGTTAGGATTTAACATAGAGGAGTTTGCAATATAAGCTATTAAGCATAAATCTATCCTATATGAGTAAATTTACCTTTACAAAGATTCTTTTCAGCTGAGAATTACGCGAAAGTTATTCATAAACATCTTGAAAATATAGAATTGCTGAGATAATATCTTGAAGACACAATAGACCTTTAATAATTTTGCAAAAGAAGTCTTCTGGTCTACAATGATACTGTCTTTAATCGAACAAATGTAATAATTAGTGTATTCAGCAAAAAATACAATGCCAGTTTTATGCCGGTACTTCCAAACAACTCACTCCTTATATTGAAATCAAAAATATAAGCTGTGATCAACAGGAACTAAGAATTATTACTCCTTAGATGGAAGAACGCACAAAAAAAGTTGAATAGTTCAAATAATGCCATCATTACAGGGAATATGAGCTGTTAAAAAAATTGATTAACGTTCCTAAACAGATGGATCCTAGATGTCAAGATAAAATCTGCACTTACCAAACACTAGAGAGCTTAATGGAATAGGAATTGTCTTAGGATCAAGAAGGCCAATGATTTGGATTATATCCTTTCTAACCTTATTAGTTTAAAAGAAAATAATGTTAAATCATTGATTATATGTAAGGATAAAATAAACCATGAAAGATTTCAATCTTTATTTCTTCAATAAATAATTTCTTGTCTCATCATTATTAAGATCGGACATAATACAATGATCGAACTATAATTTGATAATTTCAATGGTTGTTGAAAAAGCTTATGAATCAATGAATATAACAGAATCATGGCCCCCAACATAGATATCCCTTTTATTCCATTTATTAAAGATTAATCTCTTCTTCGTCCTCAATAACTAAATTCGAGATAGTTTTCATCAAATTATCCTTTGAGTTGCTTTCGCTCTCTTAATCTAATTGAGGAATCTTTTATTACTCGCAAATAGTTTAGAAAAGAGCTTATTTTGTTATTTTTGATCCATTATCCTACTATTTCAAGTGACGAAGAGCATTAGCGTCGTCGGACGTGATTTAATTGAGTAGTGCATACAGATTTTAAAGATTGTCCTCTTGATCTGGCCCAACGTTAGGCAGCAATAGGTTGATTGGATGAGTGTTGTAGAGAAGCAAAGCCTTTAGATAAGTTTCGACAAATTATGCAAGATCATCATTGGTAATATCGTTTTTTTATAGAACTGAGTCATTGCACGTCATTTTTCTAATTGACATGGTTTTTAAATAAAAATTATTTATAATGTCATCAAAAATTACTCATGTTAGAGTATAAACTTCATTTGTTAATTATTTCTATAGAAGTAATAATTATATCAATTTAAAATCTTGAGATTAATGAGATAATTATCCTTGAATTATTTGTAATGTATTTCTAATATTACTATTTTCTCTACAATCGAATAGATATGAAAAACTGTGTAATGAATGAGATCATATAATCTTGTCAAATTATAAAATTAGATTTATTTTAATATCGAACAGTTTCATCTTACCTGATTATCAATTTCTATCAATGGATAGTCCCCATTGAATAAACTCAATATATACCTCATAAACATTTGAAGTAATCATTGCTATTCTGTATTAAATTGTGTAATTGGTTATCAATCAAGATCAATAAAAAATGGACAAGAGCAAAAGAAGTATTTTTTATTGATATTAAGAAAACCAATTTCAAATCAGGAAAATTCCTTTCAGGAGAAACATACCCGAGAAGACGCCAGAGTTATATGCTTTAGACGTGCACAGCATATGTTTACCTTCACGTAGTCGCAAGGGAATTAACTATGGCAGCCTACACTCCGATAATCACTACGAGGAGGATTTTAATCCACAAGTCATATATTCACCTGCTTATCAGCAATTATACTCCCAGTATATTGCATTGCGAGAGCAGCATGTCCAATAGAGATCTGCAGTACAGCAAGTACCCATCTAAATATACAGGAAATTGAGAAGTTATAAGTATCAGTCACATCCTAGGAAGACTCCAAAAGGAGACTACAAAGTCTTAGAGAGGGTTTATATTCAGAAATCGAGCAATTAAGGGAAGGCTTAAACGAAGTAAGGGATAAAAACTATAACTTTAGATGGGAAATATATCATCAAAGAGGAGCTCATTATATGAATGTTAACGGATATTCTTTTCTGCATGGCGGAGAGTTGAGCTATGAGTAGCTTCTTCAGATGTAATAACAAATGGGTAGCATTCCTAAAGGATTAACTGAAGAATAAATTGGTACTCTTCCCATTAGTGCCTACCACTGTCCAGATGGAAATTCATAAGTGTACAGATCTATTTATAAAGATGTTGCATATGCTTCGACTAGATGAAATAGGAGGATGAGATATTTTCGATTAAATGTCGCCATTGGCAGCATCGTTAGTGCTTGCGAGATTGGCTGTTGAAGCAAAGGGTATGTCCCATCTGTAAGCAAGAGGTGACTCCTTAATGATCATACTATAGCTCTATCCTGAATTATTCATGTCTCTAGAGATTAAATATATAGGAAATTTTTTATGAATAATTTATCATTAAATCAGTTAAAATTCAAATGAATTACCGTCCGAACAGTCACCATAGTTTTTACTAACCTCGGCTTGGCCAGAGCAGTGTGTCCAAGGGCTATGGCTATTCCAATAGAAGTAACTATGTTTTGATGTTAGATGCAATTGCCAATGATGATCACAATATTGCCTAGTTATAGTACATGCTATAGAATGAACGTAAAAAGTTTCGTGAAGCCAAATAAAAGTATTAGAATGAGCTGGACAACTAGCGCAAACTAAGGATATAATTTTAGAACAAATTGATTAAACTGAAAGATTAATTTAGCAGGAGAGATGTATCGACTTCATAACTATAATTTAAAATTAACAATCTGCTGCATCAAAATCAGGACTTATCGGTCGATAACGAGAGACTCAAACATTAGCTTGCAAGATTATAGTAAATTTACGGTTCAAAAATTCGCGAGTTGGAGGCACAGTTGGAATTGTAGATTAAAAATTTCTAATAAACAACGATTCAATATAATACAGAGTTCTAAAAATTCAAAAAGGAAGGGCAGGATTATATTGAACAACTGAATTTTGAGCTGTAGCGAAAGATAAAGAATCTGGAATAAAAGAATAAATCTTTGGAAATATTAAGAAAGGTATTTACCATATTATTAAGGATTTATCGATGGAAAATAAGAAACTTAATGATATTGTTATTAGCAACAAGTTGTCGTTTGAAGAAGAAATTAGAGATATAAAAAATAGAGCAAGAGATGATTAAATTAAAAGGATACAACAAATCACAAGAACTTTTGATCAAAAAATCAAGATGATTGAGGATAGTAAGGAAATTTTATTGAGGAAAAATCAAGAGTTATTGCGTGCTTTGCAGGACAAGGAAAGACAATTGAGTGAGTTTGAGGGAGACAAGTCAGAGTAAGTCTCCAAACTAAGGCAGGATTGCGCTGATTTAGGCCAACAAAACAACCATCTAAACTATCTCCTTTCCAAAATTAAGCAATAACTTGCTGAAAAGGAGCTCACTATCGGTCGGTCTCTCTCTGACAATGATTCCGAGTTAGTTGCAGTTAAACAACAGTTATAGCAAAAAAAACAGTAAAACTTTCAATTGATATCGACTGTCAGAGAGATAAAAGCAAGTTGGAAAGAAGCAGAGGTGGACTGGGAGCGTAGAAAGCGAGAGATGTTAGATCGCCAGAGTGCTTTATAGAGTGAGGCTCGAAAATATAAAGACGAATACCTGAGGATTTGCTAAGTGTTAAAATCAAAAATAAACAATGCAATAGATGGTGTTTCATACAAAAAATGATAATCTCACCATCATTTAAGATGTCTAG
>Ga0302197_10004068_pt1 | contig 13033 bp, 10 predicted proteins | sample II_Bog_N2_1_FD_193526 | JGI IMG/M metagenome (GOLD analysis project Ga0302197, IMG submission 193526) | Peat permafrost microbial communities from Stordalen Mire near Abisko, Sweden - II_Bog_N2_1 | ecosystem: Environmental > Terrestrial > Soil > Wetlands > Peat | place: Sweden: Abisko...
TGCATTCTTTTGCTTTCGATAACCGCTGCCTCGTTCGACCCAATACCGTTGCCAATAGCTTGGGTCAGTTCTGGAGTTGGCAGTGCAAGCTGCTCCTTGATGTGAAGGATGCTTTGGGAGATGAACTTCTGATTACCTGCGGCTTCATGCATCGTCATCGCTCCTGATGAACCGGGTTGGGGGATTCAACGCTGAGTCTAACATTCAGGAGAGAAGGTAAGGCTACTCTTTAGAATGCAGACCTTCGTCTCAGGGGGTCGCATAGCTCCTGCTGACTGAACTGTCCGTTCTCCCATCGGTAATCCCAATAGAGTCCTACGGAGCCATAGGGGGCAACTACGTGCCCCTGTTCGTAAACATAAAATCGGTACTGTCCGTGGAGCGTGGCAAGCTCAGAGAATAGACCTTCTTTCATGCAAACTCTGCGCATAGCCGATGCCAGATCCGGCGAGCCGTGTGGCGCTGCTTCACCGGGGCGTGACGATCTTCAGTCAGAATGCGGTCGATGAACGCCGACGCATCCACCAACTTCCTTAGCCGCCTTCGCTGTGGCTTGCTTGCGGCCGGCTCTGCACTGCGCAGCGCCTCCCGCACCATCCGCCGGTGCACTCCCAACTTCCGCGACACTCCGGCGATCGTTCCGACGCCGAACTCCAGTTCTCGGCGTATCTGCTCAAACAGTTCCACTTTATCCCTCCTGGTCAGCCAGCTACGCTTCTCTCGCTCCATCCATGAAGCCTAGCCAGTGCCGCCCAGGTGGGCCAAACTTAACTGCCGTTGGTGGGCCAAACCAGAATGCCAGAATCACAATGAGGGCGATGAATTGGGCGTGCGACTGTTTACGCTTCGCCATATTGCATTTTGTACAGCACGCAACAACGTTCCCTACGACGTAGCCTTGAGTGTTGTCTTTCCGATCAACTCCGTTGAAGAGATGCTTTCCGCGTTTTCGTTCTTCATGTGCGGCTCTGCCCGGCATCGCGCCGCAATAAACGCAGCACGCAGCGGTCAATGCAAAGAAGTCATCGTCATGCAATTCCCAGACATACCCACGCCCAATTGCATGCCCGCGATAGAGGCTCAAAAGCCGACGCCGCGCCGACTCGTTCCAATCTTTGCCAGCACAATGCGTTTCTCGCTTTAAGCAACCACAACTTCTGGTAGCTTCTCTCCCAATCCGAGGAATGAGATTACCCGCAGAAACTTCCACTACTGTTCCCGCTTCACAAGAACAACGGGCTTTCCAATAGCTGCGTCCATTTCGCGTCGGAGCGGGTGCAATGACCTCCAGTCGGCCAATTCTGTATCCAATTAGGTCTGCTCTCTTCGTCAAAACATTTTACCTACAGCGTACTTTTGGGTTCCCGGAAGACAACGGTTCCTGCAACTATTGTCTTTGCCAAAACACATTCACCGATTTGCACTGCTTGATGTCGTTCATGTTGTCGAATAAAGACGCTGTACGGCTGGTACACTTGGCACCGGGCGACTGAGGAATAATCATAGTGGCGCTGATTTGCTGGTCGGTCAGGTCAGTAATAGAAATGAAACGGCGGATTCAACAACGAAGTGCAACGGCAATCCGAGCGGCGGGTGGATGGGATGGGGTAGCATCCTGGAAGCCCTACCGCCAAGCAAGGTTTGCCAAGAATGCGCTACCGCCATCTCATCCAAGAAGAACGATATCAAATCTCTGCCCTTAAAGACGCTGGCTGGTCACAGGGTGCCATCGCTGCCAAGTTGGGACGGCATCGGTCCAGCATCAGCCGCGAGTTGAACCGCAATCACGTCGGCTCTTATCGGCCGCAGGTGGCCGGATTGCTGGCCGCGGCCCGCAGCCGGCAAAGCGCCGCAAACGCGCGCCGTGTGCCGGTCGCCGCATGGAAGTTCGCCCGTGAGAAACTGGCCGAAACCTGGAGTCCGCAGCAAATTGCCGGCTATCAGCGCGCCGAGCATCTGCCGCGCCTCTCGCACGAGAGCATCTATCAGCGCATCTACGAAGACAAGCGCGCCGGTGGCGCTTTGCACCTGGCGCTGCGCATCCAGAAGCAATGGCGCAAGCGGCACGGGGTGCACGAGCGGCGCGGCACTATCCCCAATCAGGTCTCGATCGATCAGCGTCCCGCCATTGTCGATAGCAGACAACGCTACGGCGATTGGGAGGCCGATCTGGTCGTCGGTGCACGGCACTCACAAGCTCTGGTCACCATCAACGAACGCAAGAGCCGCTACGCGCTGATCACACGCGTCGCCAGCAAACAGGCGGCAGAAGTGAGCCAGGTCATCGTCGCGCAACTGAAACCCTTCGCCCGCATGGCGCACACACTGACCACCGACAATGGAAAGGAGTTTGCCCAGCATGAACGGATCGCGGCCGAACTGGAACTGAGCTACTACTTTGCGCATCCTCACGCAGCCTGGGAGCGCGGCGCCAACGAAAACCTCAATGGCCTGTTGCGCCAGTTCTTTCCCAAACACCGCAAACTCGAACAGGTCACAGACGAAGAAATCGCGCTGGCCCAGCAACGCCTCAACCACAGACCCAGAAAATGCCTGGGCTACAAAACCCCGCATCAGGTCTTCTGGAAACAGTTACACTCTAACCAACCCGTTGCGCTTCGTTGTTGAATCCGCCAACCATTAAGGTTATCAGATTCCCACTGCCCCTCGATCTTACGCTTTCCGTGTCCATCAATCTTGATAGGAATGTGAGCGCTCAGATGGCCAGTCACAGGTGAAATCGTGACATAATCATCTGAGATTTCGACCCTATGGATGTTCCCATTCAGCGACAGACGGTACTCACCAGAACTCATTCTCACAGGCAACATTCCAGGCGAGGATGTCGATTGCTTAGCAGCGTCGTGATCTGAGGAGCGGCGCACACAGAGAGAGCGAATGCCATTGAAGTTGATGTCTAATAGACTTCCACGGTGGCCAAAATCGAAGCCAAATACAAACTTCTCGCGGGGATTGTACCCAGATGAATTGCTCCACTCTAACTTTCGTGTGATTCGGATATCCCCAATCACATTTCCACCACCCGTCTTTGGGCTTCTGTCATAGATCGTTTCCAACTCATCAATCGTCGGCAAACGCCATTTAAAGCTATTACCTAGGACCAGATTTCTACAATAGTTAGACGCTCCCTGCCACGAAATATCCTGGCCATTGTCCTCCTTTGTCCACATCAACCCGGTTGCAGGGTCGGCCCAGTATCTCCCTGCATCTACCTCGTTGTCAGGATGCAGCATCGTGTCTTCTTGGTGATTGAGATTAACCGGGCTCGAAGACACAGCGGATCGGCTGGTTACGGCATATCCGGGATCGGTGAAGCGCATCCGCTGAATTTCCTGCACTGCGCCTTGAAATTCGGTGAAGGCTCTGGGGCAGACCTCCTTCGCGGTATCGAGTCTTCTCAGCCCGGTCGCAAGGTCACCGTGAAAAAGCGCGTATTCAGCGGCGTAGAAATGTACCTCGCAAAGTTGGCCCTTCTGTTTCTCCGCATCTGAATCAGCAGCAGCGGCAACAACCTGCTCTTCCGTCAACTCGCCGTTATAGAGACGGATGATCGGGGCCGGCCATTTCAATTGATCTTCTCGTGCTGCCCGCTGGGCGAAATCCGTTGTGTCGTTCTTCCCCAGGCGGCGGTTAGCTATATGCAGCCACAGAAGTACATAGGCCGAGTTAACTGCGGGGCGATTCGGCGCAAGGCTTTGTTCGAAATCCGCAGCAGCCCCGGCCAAGTCGGCCATAAAGAACTTCGATAATCCGCGTTCGTAATAGACGCCGGAGGAGTTCGGAGAATTGCGAATTACCTTGTCAAAATCCGAAACAGCTCGTTCGAACTGCCCCTGAGTGTTGTATACGCTTCCACGAAACAGAAAGGCGTTCGTGAGATTCGGGTCCAGGCCTATAGCGCGGTCAAAATCCGAAAGCGCCTCATCCGTCTTTCCTTTCTGGTTATTTGATATTCCCCGGCCCAAGTAGGCGTTTGCGAAGCCTGAATTCAAGCGGATGGCTTCATCAAAGTCCTGAATGGCTCGGTCATACTCACCTTTCCCGTTGTAGGCATGGCCGCGATTGGCGAAGGGAGCCGGAGAACTGCTGTCGAGGCTGATGACGGCGCTGTAATCCTGAATAGCGGCGTCGAACTCCTGTTTGGCAAAATAGGAGTTTCCTCTCTGCAGGAGGAGAGTAGCCTGCGATTGACGTGCCTGCGCAGTCTGTTGCCCTCTCTCCTTTTCATCCTCTGACGAGGAAGTGGATTGAGCGCCAGAGTCTGGAACTGCATCCACAACGGGACCAGGTTTCAGGGTCTCACCACGATAATTCTCGCGTGCCGCTTGTATAACCTTTTCGTCCGCTCCAGCATTGCGTAGCTGCTTCTCGATCTCGACGTCCACTTTGAAACTGACGCCACGCTCACGAATAATTTGTACCAGTTTCTCTGGCGTCAACCCACCGATCTTTAGCGCTTGGCTCAGCCCATTCAAGCCGATGGGCTTCGAAACTTCGACTTGAGCTTGACCTGAGGACGAGACCATAACTACATTAGCCGCAACGAGAAAACAGGAAACTGAGAACAACATCGTAAACGGTAACGTGCAGAACCTAATCCTCATGTTCATTGCTCCAATGCTTTCAGTGCTGCCTTTTCTCGTTGCTTCCTTGCTGCATCAGATCTGGTATCAGGTGCATCCAGCGCATCCAGAGCCTGCAGTTCCTTCAATTGATGACAACCGTCCTGATCACCCATGGTGCAGGCTTTTTGAAAGAGGTTTGTCGCTCTGGACTTGTCTATCGCCACTCCAACTCCATTTCGATAGAGATTGCCTAGCTCAACGCAAGCCTCCTTGCCACCGTCAACATTGCAAGCCTGATCGAAAAGAGGGATTGCGTCAGAGTAACGTCCCTGGTCATAGAGAGCCTTTGCCTCCTGCTCGGTCGATTCTGTGCTCTGAGCTTCCGGATCGGCAGCAGGACCGGTCGCAGTCTGTTCGGTGGTTGCAGTATCCGTCTTTGCCGCAGAACTGTCGGAGTCCGTTGACGATTGAGCTGCCTGGGAAGAGGGCTGACTTGCAACTTCAGCCGTCGCTGAGGAGCGTTGCAACAGGCCACTCTTAATTGTGACGAAGTAGAGAATAACTCCAAGAGAGATTGCAAATACTGGATGCCTTCGTGCGAATCCAAAGGACGTAGTCAGGATTCTTATCGGAAGCAAAGGAACCAAGATTAAGGCATCCCTGACCAGTCTCCACGATTCGATCCGGGCTCCCTTAGCTGATGCAGTTCTCTTAACCTCTTTTGGTAGCGGCAGTGGATTCTGAACCACCACATTCCACTCTTGGCCAGGTATACTTTCAATCGTTCTGATGAGCTGTTCGATTCGGCGATCCGCTTCACTAACTGGCACGTCCGATAAAGAGGACACAGTAAGCTGACTTATCTCTGTCCACAGATTCTTTTTGCAAGACCTGTTCGCATATTCGGCAAGCCACTTCAGCCCCGCAAGCTCTGCTGCTGCGTTACCCTGATCCTGAACAGCGTGTTCTGACTCCCTAACTACTGAAGCAATTGTGTTGCGTATGGAGTCCCCGGCAATTTCAAGAAACTTCGCACAGTCACCCTTCGTTCTTTCACGAACGGAATCCAGTTCGCGCTCTCGACTCCGTATTTCCTTTTGCTCCGTTCCGAAGAATGATTGTTGTTGTTCAAGAATCTGCCTGCGACGCAATAACTTATCTTTGCCGCCGGTAAACATCTTTGGCTCTCCACCAAAGAGCCCAGAAGTCATGTAAGCCGTCCAGTCTTGATTGAATTTATCAACCTCAGGCTGGAATCGTTCGCGCCTAGTTGTCAGCGCGGATACCTCACGATTGATAGCAGATTGCTTTTCATCAATTGCAAGTAGCGCTCCTGTCAGAGCCTGGCGCTTTAGCTCCAACTCCTTTGAGCTCTCCCAGTATTCTTCAATTGATAGAGACTGCATGGCTTCGCGAACGTCTTCCGATTTGAGCATTTCGCGTTCGGCCTCGGCCAGCATACGTAATTTGGTTTCAAGGCTGTCGTAGTACTCCTTGCCACCTCTAGCTTTAAGTCGATACCGATCCGCTTCTCGCAAGTACTCCGAGATGTCTGCAAAAAGTAAATCAACTAGACGATGAACATCCCTGCTTGCACGCTGAAGTCGCCGGCTCGTGTCGAAATGAAAAACCTCACGATCGCAATCCTCAAGAAATGAAGACCACAAACTCGCGTTAAGAGCCCCTTTGTTTGAGTTCAGGATTCCTTCGAGTGCGAGTTTTCCGGACACCGCCGTAACCGATACATTTTGCCGTTCCACGCTATTTCGAACTCTTTCAACTATTCTTGATACGGGCGTTTCATCCGGATCCAGTAGGTCAATTTGGTTAACTACGACCAGGACCTTGATGTCCTCACGAAGCGCCTTGATCCACGCCTCTTCGACACTATTGAGAGGCTGTAAGCTGGAGACAATCCATAGAACGGCTTCGGATCTGTGGCAGAAACTCTTTGTCGCCTGCGTGTGTTTCTCATATTGCGAATTAACGCCTGGAGTGTCAACAAGCGTGACGCGATCTAGTAACGGAAGATCAATCGGAACTTCGATGAAGGAAATCGATTCGCGAATTGCTGCCGTGGCAGGAGTTGTTTCTGAGCTTAGGGCGGCTAATTTAGAAATGGGCCATTTCCGGACTGGGTGCCCTTCGAAATGACCAAAGATCTTACCCTTCCTCCCTTTCCTAAGCATCGTCACAGTTGCAGTTTCTGGCAACACGTTGGTACTCAGAAGTGTTTCACCCAAAATGGCGTTAAGTAATGTCGACTTTCCTGACTTGAAAGTTCCCATAACAACGACCAGAGGCGGCAGGCGTAGATCATGTGCGGTGGTCTCAAACTGGAACGAATGGTCTGCCAAAAGCGGATAGAAAGATAAGTCTGTTGCCGCAGCTGAAAGCAGTTCGCCGAGCCGAGCAAGTTGTTTTGTGTTATCCAGGTCTATCGTTGGCATTGATTCCTATTCCAGAACAAGCTTGGTCATTGAGTATTCGCTCAGATGAGCAAGGGGATCACTATAGTTCAATACCGTCGTGGCGCCGTGACCAAGTGGTATGCTGCTCTCCAGCAGGGTTCCACCGTGCAGAACGTCGTGCCCGTGCTGCATATTTGGATGAATAGTTGCCTTTAACTGCATCTGAGAGTCGTAGACATCGTGCGCACCATGTCCATGGGGAATGATTCTCTCCTGTAGAGCGCCGTCTCTGTACACATCCATTCCACCCTCGGCATTGGGTACTGCATGTTCATGACCACCATCCGACCGGAAGTAGTCCTGGGAAAACGCGTTCTTGACGCCAGTGGAAATCAGTTCGCCGTTGATGGTATGGTGGGACAGATCGCCATTGTGGAAGATCTGATTCTGATCAGCAAATTGGTCGCTCATACAGAGGCCTCCTTCAATTCGTTGGATGATAGTAACGATATTCGAGTCTCGAGTTTTCGTAGACTCGCAAGTGTCTCGTCGATAATACTCAGACGGCTCCGGACCATCGCCGTCGGCTGACTCCGGAATGCCGATTCTTCCTGTATCTCGCTCCGCGCTGCTTGCAGGAGCTGGCGGTACTTCAGTTCGGCGGACTCCTGAAGACCTCTGACCTCATCGACCAAGTACCCTAAAACTCGGTCCCTCATTGACTCCGCCGCCAAATAGAGGGCCTTATCAAATTCAGGCATGAACTTGTGCTTGGCTTTTTCGAGGCCGGATTTGTCAAGGCGTCCGGCCAACCAAGGATATCCAGCAAAACTGAGCATCGGCATAAACATTCCGACGCCGGTTAGCATTAATAGAGCGCTAACGCCTCCGAGAATGAGCCCTGCATACATACGACCATTTGGAGCATCTGGAGAATCAAGATGGACATCCTCAACTGCTATCCCGCGAGAAACGAACCTCGGCTCAAGCATTGGAATCCTGGTTTTAAATTCCCTGGTTAGTGCGGCAGTCAATTCCGCAGAAAGACGCATGAGCAATGAACGAAGCGCATCCCCGTGTGCATCAACCCACATCTTGCACCGCCTCTTGATCATTAGAGGGATCTGCATTTCAACGAAGCCCTTAAAATCCGGCCCGCTGTAGGTGCTAATTTGGTCGCCTACATCTTCCTTCAGAGCGCGAAAATACGTCTCCATGGACTTTTGCGCCATCGCAATGATTTCAGCCTCGCGGTCGCTCGTCCAGTCGGCAATCCGTCTAATTCTTTCTTCCCGCTGACGCCACTGCTCATCCAGTTCAACTATTTGTCGCTTTAGCGCATCTGCCTCAAGCTGGCTCGAAGACTTCTTGCGCTCGGCGTCATTCTTGGCACTAAGAATGATTGCTGAAAGCCTCTGGCGCAGGTGAGCAACCTTTTCCTGACTACGCATTCCATCTAGGTTGATAATGCGAAGTTGGGCCTCCAATTCTTCTATGCCAGCTCGGATTCAGAACCTGCTTCCTTTGCAGATAAGACAACAACGGGCAAATCGTCTCTGTCGAGCGCCGAGGCAAGCCTGTTCTTCACCTTCTCTGCCGCCGTGCTCTTGTACTCAACCTCAAGCAAGTCAGCAAAGTTCGAGACGAAGAGCAATCGCTCGATGCCATTGGTCAGAATAGTCGATTGAAGAAACTCAATTTCAGAGTCGGTCACTGCTTGCATTGAATCAAGTACAAAAATTACTGCATCAGCGCGAGGGACAAAACGATACGTCACTTCTACACGGTCCCTGTTGAGGTCGGCCACACCCGGCGTATCGACATAAACCATGCCTGCCTGCAATAGCGGATGTGGAATGCCAACTTCGACATATTCGATCTCCGTTGCCGCCTGACTGGCGGAGGAAACAACGGATTCAATCGCATCCTTGGAAAAGACTAAATCCTTTACAGTGCCACCAGCATAATGCACCTGAATCTGGGGATTCGCGGAGTAACGAAGAATTGTAACTGTCGCGGTAGTGGGCGTTACGCCAATAGGGAGAATCTCTTGCCCAAAGAGCGCATTTAACAATGTGCTCTTGCCCCGGTTAAACTCGCCTACCACAACGACAGTAAATACATCTGTCTCCAAATCTGTACGCCAATCGTTAAAGTCGGAGAGTAAACTCTGACTGTCGATCGTATTCAAGATAGCGGCAAGACAGTTGCCGATCTCTCGCAATTCTTCCTTGGCCTCGATACAATTCATTCGAACAACCCTTCGCTCATCAACTGTTGCTTTACATCAAGCAAGCGTTTCTCCGTCCGGCCCAACTCATTCCGCAACTCGGTGGCGCTCTGCGTGGCACTCGTCAGTTTGTCCAGCGCGGAGACAAGTGCGCTTCTGGCCTCAACACAACGACGCTCAAAGGCGTCCGCGAGTTCTTTCAACGCTTCTTGTACAGCCGTATCCCAGGCTTGCTCAAACTGAGATACAGCACCGGGAATTGTGCCTCGATAACGTTCATCCATCGAGAGTCTTATTTTCCCAAGTTGTTCTTGCCGAGCTTTCGACTCGAAAAGGAAAGAGGCCAATGCACCGCCGATCCATCCAGCGAAGATAGCGAGTGGAAAGAATAGCGGAACAAACAGGAGTCCGATTCCGGCCCCTCCAAGCTGGAGAAGCATAGAGCCCGTCCCAACCTCCGTCGAGGAGACACTCACACCATGCCTTGTCATCAAAGCATCGAAGTTCGCGTGGAACACCGTGCCGAAGCCGGCTTCAATATCTGCAAGCTCCTTGCCCGCGTTGGAAAACTCAAGCGAAAATGCAGCAGTTGTGGTGGATTTGAACGAAGAGTGTAATTGAGATTGGATTGGGGCCACAATTCCCTCTATGTGTCGGCCAATTTCTTCTGCTTGCAGCGGCCCCTCGTATGAATCGACGGCTGCTAAAGCTGAGTTGGCAATATCGTAGAGGCCTCTTCGAAGAAGAACAGCCATTTCACTTCGCTTGTTACCGAGGCGAAGGCGAAGAGATGAAATTGTCGTGTCGCGTCGTTGCTGCAGTCGTTGAATCTTCGGGGCAAGCTCGTCGATCCTTTTCTGCAATTCTGGAATCTCTAATCCGACACTGGACTTGGCGAAGGATAGTGGGCCGCTGAGCAACTCATCGCAATAGCGAAGCCCTCTATGAATCGGACGGCTCAGTTTGGCACAAGCTCGATCGGACTGGAGAAACGTTGAGAGAGCGGCTTCGAGTTCCTGAAAGCCGCCTTCCTCATCAGGCGATACTGAATTCTTTGTTGCTCTTAGCCTGAAGCGAAGAGCAGTCCTCGCTGAGACGGGAAACAGGCGGGGTTGCTTTACGACGTTCGAAAGGTCATTGAGGCATTTATGTCGAACTGTCTCAAGATCATCCTTTGAAAGCGTATCTGAGAAATTGAGCAGGAAGAAGATCCTAGCAACGTCGGACTTTAGCACTCGATTAACCAAAAAGTCCGACTCAGATTTAGTAAAAGGCGTCCTTGCACTTAGTACGAAAAGGATTGCATCTGCACGAGGGATATAGTCGTAGGTAATCTGTTCGCGGAGTGGGTCGAGATCGTTTGTGCCAGGTGTATCAATGATTTCGACACCCTCATTGCAAATAGGCGCGCTGCAGCACATTTCGACCATCGAGAGATCGCGAAGGTCTTTTAGCCTCTGCTCATATCGTTGGCATTGATCTCGGTCATTCCTCCGGGGCAGAAGCGGCGCAACGAGGTCGCAAAACTGTTCGAAGGTAATTTCCTGGTCTTGGCGCCCATTGCGGTGGAGCAACTTGAACGATTTGCTGCCTCCCCCCGCGACCTTCGTCAAGACGGCCGTTGTTGGCTCGACTGCGGACGGCAATACACGGTCTCTCAACAGCGCATTGATCACCGTAGACTTGCCTCTGGTAAACTCCCCAACGACCACAAAGCGAAAGGTATCCTTGAGCATTTCGCGCCGGGTATTGTCTAGTTCAAGGGCGAGACTTTCAACAGCCAGGCCTCTCGCAACTTCTGCAAGTGCCTTCAGTTGGCCCGAGATGCGCTCTTGACGCGAGCGGAAACCACTCAATTCAAATGAGTTCAAGAAGATCCTACATCCGAAAAGTTGGAATTAAGAGTTGGGGGGATTATAGCAGCGTTGCCAACGTATCCGTTCGCCCGCAGAAGTGCGCTGGCTGGGTAATCGGAAGGATTAGACCGGACTCATCAGTTCCTGATCGTAGGCCCGCCGAAGACTCGATGTCGACGACGTGTATCCTTCCGACCGGCGCAGCCGGTTGGTGCCGTTCATCCTAGAACGAAGCGTTCACAAAGCGAGTGGTTCCATTGTCAAAAGCCCCTGTGCAGCTGATGGCCGCGAATGCTCCAATGGTAAAGCACGTTATACGAGGTTCGGATAATTATATGCGCCTCGTATAACGCCGTATAAGACCTGGGGTGGGAAGCCTTTTTCTAGGTAATCGTGCATGAGCTTCGCAACTTTCGCCGATGGATCGAATCCTCGAAACAGTGTCAAACTCATCCCGCCACCGAGCCTGGATATTCGGCCAAGTCACAAGCGGATCGACGAGTTCTTTGATTGCAGGCGAGAGCCCTTTCAGTTGCGGATTGCGCATGGGACGATCACTCTGGCTTCAACTTAGTTTTATGCAGGAACAGCCGCGCGGCAAACCCGTCATCGATGCTTGCTGTGGGATTATGCAGACGGCCAGGAACAAACGCGGTAACCAGTTCGCTGAAATAGCTCTCCATGGTGACTAGAGAATATAGGCCGAGATTTTCAGTGCGTAAGCTCACGGTAGTCAATCAAAGTTCTCCCGCACTCCTCAAGGTGCTCCACCTCACCACGCGAAATCTCGCGCAACATGACTGGATTCCAGCCCATTTCGTGTTCCGACAGACCCACGTAAAATGCTCCGGTCCGGCGGCGTTCGCGGCGGTGGCTCGTCATCGGTGTCGAAGCAACTGGTAAATAAACCATGATTGAACCCCGCTTCTGTACCTCGGACTGACCGCTGAACCATACGAATGCGGCCTCCTTATCCACGTCCGCGATTCGCCTGGAAAGCGCCAGCATGCTCGCGCACTCGATATGCAACGGCGGCCTGGCGACGGTCTCATCGTAGTTCGGACCGGCAAAGACTCGCTCTGCAACCACTCGGTGCGGGACAAACGGCGGCACGTGCAGTGTGACCTTATGAATGCCCGCGTAGAAGTGTTTTCCGACGGAGACCTTTCCGGCGAAGTGCACCCATTTCGGCCCAAACCAGTTGTCAATGCGAATAACGTACAGACGCGCCGGCTCGTAGTCGCGAGCACCGCCAACAACTAGAGCCTGCACCTTTTTCATGAACTCGGCCGAGTCTCCTGGCTGCGCCGAAGTGAACTCTGTGACACCATCGAACATAGTTGGCTCCTGTACCCCAGGTCCCGTGCATATCGAGACCTGGGGCATTCGGGTTAATCGAGAAACGCAATCTGCGGAGCGTGCTTCGCAAATCTCTCCCGGTTCATGAACACGCGATGCCAGCACCAGAGATCAATCGTCTTGTGATCCCGGTGCCGGATTTCTCCACGCGCATAGACTTCGGCGTTGCGCACCATGCGGCTCCAGCCGAACTTTCGCGCTTCTGGGTTGCGTGCGATGAGCTTCTGGTACTCCCCGATAGCAATGCCCGTCTGGTACCGGCTGCATACCATCACCGCTTCACCACCTTTCCTCATCATCTGCGCACAGACGTGAGGCTTGCTGCCACCACCGCGGCTTAGCGGCTCGTTGCGCAGGATCACGGCGTCCTTGTCGTTCACGCCGGGTTCCGGAACAAAGAACCACTCACCCTGCCGAATCGCCTCACGTCCCTCGATCTCCGTGGGACGCAAGCTGGCGATTGCGGTTCGCACATCGCGAACACCATCGCCCGGCACGGCTGCAGCAAACCAGTGGCGTTCATCGCGCCCAAGCAGGAACTTGTGCTTTGCACTTCCGTCTCGAGTCATCAGCACCAGGTGATTCGACTGT
>Ga0302197_10004072_pt1 | contig 13023 bp, 12 predicted proteins | sample II_Bog_N2_1_FD_193526 | JGI IMG/M metagenome (GOLD analysis project Ga0302197, IMG submission 193526) | Peat permafrost microbial communities from Stordalen Mire near Abisko, Sweden - II_Bog_N2_1 | ecosystem: Environmental > Terrestrial > Soil > Wetlands > Peat | place: Sweden: Abisko...
AAGTTTGGACGGCCGGCCAAGGGCAACGATAAGGGTAAGGTCGAGGGCCTGGTGGGCTATGCCAGGAGGAACTTCATGGTTCCGATTCCACGCGTATCGAGTTGGGAAGAGCTGAACGCACGCCTGGAGGCCGAGAGCCGGAAGCGGCGGCTTCGACGGTTGCGCGGGCACACAGCGACCATCGGCGAACGCTTCGAGCGCGATCATGCCGCCATGCTGCCGCTGCCGGCGGCGCCCTATGAAGCCTGCGAGAAGATCGCCGGCCGCGTCAGTTCACTGTCGCTGGTCCGCTACCGGTCGAACGACTACTCCGTGCCCACCCAGTACGGACATCGCCAGGTATGGGTGAAGGGCTACGTGCATCAGGTGGTGATCGCGTGTGGCAGCGAGGTGATCGCCCGACACCAACGCAGCTATGAACGCGAGACGGTGGTCTTCGATCCGCTGCACTATCTTGCTCTGCTGGAACAGAAGACCAGAGCGCTGGATCAGGCCGCGCCGCTGGCCGGCTGGCAGCTGCCGGAGTGCTTCGCGCAACTGCGGCGTCTGCTCGAAGCCAGGCTCAAGAAGCACGGCAGCCGCGAGTATGTGCAGGTGCTTCGTCTCATGGAGACCTTCGCCCTTGCGGAAGTAACTCACGCCGTCGAAGAAGCCTTGCTGCTGGGCACGATCAGCTTCGACGCGGTGCGTCATCTGCTGCTGTGCCGCATCGAACGAAGACCGCCGCGGCTGGACATGGAGAACTACCCGCACCTGCCGATGGCACAGGTTCATACCACGCAGGCCGCCGACTACATGAGCTTGCTGGTGGAGGTGTGCGCATGAGCGACGCCGATGTTTTTGCGACCAACACCGCGGCTCATACGGCCGACACGCCGCAGTTGCTGCTCGACCATCATCTGAAGGAACTGCGGCTGCCCACCATCCTGCGCGAGTATGACAAGGTGGCACGGCAGTGCGCCGTCGAACAGGTGGACTATCAACACTATCTGCTGCGCATCACCGAGCTGGAGTTACTGGACCGCGAGCGCCGCGCCACGGAACGCCGCATCCGTCAGGCGAAGTTCCCAGTCGTCAAGACCATGGACAGCTTCGACTTCCTCGCCATCCCTTCCGTGAACAAAACCCTGGTACTGGAACTGGCACGATCGGAGTTCCTCGCCCGCCGCGAGAACGTGCTGCTGCTGGGCAACAGTGGCACGGGCAAAACGCACATCGCCCTGGCTCTGGGACTGGCCGCCTGCCAGCGCGGCCACCGCGTGCGCTTTACAACCACCGCCGCCCTGGTCAGCGAGTTGATCGAAGCTCGCGACGAGAAGAAGCTGCTCCGGTTCCAGAAGCAGATCGCCAGCTACGAGCTGCTCATCGTCGATGAGTTGGGCTTCGTGCCGCTCTCCAAGACTGGCGCCGAACTGCTCTTCGAGATGCTCAGTCAGCGCTACGAACGCGGATCAACCCTGGTGACCAGCAATCTGCCCTTCCAGGAATGGACCGAGGTCCTCGGCTCGGAGCGGCTGACAGGCGCCTTGCTCGACCGCCTCACCCACCACGTCCACATCCTGGAGATGAACGGCGACAGCTATCGGCTCAAGCAGAGCCGCCGCAAACGCACCTCATCCTCCGAGCGCTGAACTCTACCCCTCCCGGACGCGCCTCGGGGGAGAAGGGCCGCTTCCGCTACGCTCCAGCGCCCCTCCTCCCCCGAATACTCAACAACCCTACTTCCAACCGCTGGCCTACTTTTACTCCGCCCCACTGGCCTAGTTTTGCTCCGCCCTTGACAAAAGTCGCTGATCCAGAAAAACCTCATCGACGAGTTCGAGGACGTTCCGATGGAGAACTTCGATAAGTTCACCTTGCAGCTGCACGTCAACAAGCTGGCAAAGACCGAAAGCAAGGACACCGTGCTTCAGATGCGAGCTTATCTGCGGGACATCTTCGCCGAGGCGGTCGATCAGGACTTCCTCACGAAGGATCCTGGGCGTAAGGTGGGGGTTCCTACGCAGTTGCGGCCGACCGACAAGACGACTCTTACCTGGGATCAGCTACGGGACGTTTTGGCGAAGGTCGATCTGCGGGATCGGGTTCTTCTCGAACTCGACATGACCAATGCACTTCGCCCCGAGGAGTTGTTTGCCTTGAGGTGGAAGAGTTTTGATGCTTCGACATGCTCCATCCAGTTGATGGAGACTTCCTACAAGGGCCAGATCCGGCCTTGGGGCAAGACCGTCGGAAGCCTCACTACGATCCCGATCGCAGACGAGTTTGCACGGGACCTGGTCGCGTGGCAGCAGCAGTGTCCTGATCCATCTCCGGAAGCTTTCATCTTCCCGAATAATGATGGAGGTTTTCTGGACTCGGGGAACTATCGCAAGCGGGTGCTGCACAAGCTTGCGGAGGAGCTTGGACTTCCGAAGCTCACGTTCCAGGTGATCCGGCGCACAATCGCCACTCTCGCCCAGAAAAAGGGAACCGTGAAGGATGTGCAGGGTGTGCTTCGGCACTCTCGCGCCGCAACGACCACCGACGTGTACATGCAGGAGATTCCTGAAAATGTACGGGCGACGGTCAACTCGATCTCCCAGGAACTGAAGTCTGACAAGGGCAAGCGTCGGACTGGAGCCGCAGGGGCCAGAGGCAAGGCGTCGAAGCCAGCGAAGAGAAACGTCAAGCCGGCTGCCGTTGTGACGATGGCAGCCACAACAACTGACTCGTTCGCGGCCTCTGGCAAGAAGGGGCCCGGAACGGTTTCAGGCAAGGTTTTGGAATTTGCGACAAGAATGCGACAAAGTCGCGGAAGGGAGGAGCTTCTAAATGCTTGAATTGATTGGTGGACCTGACCGGGATCGAACCGGTGACCTCTTCCATGCCATGGAAGCGCGCTCCCAGCTGCGCCACAGGCCCACACTTCGGGAAGGACTCTATCTATTCTCAGACCTGCGGCGCGGATAGTCAAACGAGCCGCAGGCTGGGAACGGTCTGGCGCGCTCCTGGGTCTTGAGCCGGTGGGCGGCTGAGCCAGCAAGGATTGCAGGCCCCGCGCATCTATTTGCGAAGATTGGGGAACAATTGCAAGGGGTCCCGGTGTCTAAAGCAAGTAGAGTGAGCGAGCACTCAGCCGCCGGCGGCGCACTTCCGACTCGCTTGCTGATGGGTTTCGCGATGCGGAGCAGGGTGCGCGGCAATCGAAGGCTTGTTGCAAGGGAACGTTTGAAGTCGTAACTTTGAGGATACCCGGTATGCAGGCGGGCAGCGTGATGGGCAATCTGGCGAGCGCGGTGGCCATTCCAAGCGAAGAGGCGGCACTCGTCGCGGAGTTACAGACCGGCTCTGAGCATGCCTTTGCCCAACTCATCGCGCAATATCAGCAACCGCTCTATTCGCTGATTGCGCGCAGCCTGCAGGACCCGGCGGACGCCTCGGACATCACGCAGGACGTCTTCGTCAAGGTCTTCCGCAATATCGGCAGCTTCCACGGGGAGGCAAGCCTACGCACATGGCTCTATAGGATTGCGCTGCATGAGGCTTCCAACCAGCGACGCTGGTGGTCACGGCACAAGCGGCAGGAACTGGCGATGGACGCGCCGTGCTGTTCGCGTTGCGGAGCCGATGCCGAGAGCGAGATGCAGTCGCTGGGCTCGACGCTGGCCGATGGCGGCACGTCGCCGTTTGACCAGGCCGCGCAGGATGAACTGCGTGAGCATGTAGAGGCGGCGCTGCGGCAAGTCCCGGAGGCGTTCCGCACGGTCGTTGTGCTGCGCGAGATTGAAGGCTTCACCTATGAGGAGATTGCGGACATTCTGTGCGTCAACCTGGGGACGGTGAAGTCCAGGCTCACGCGGGGCCGGGCTGCGCTGCGCGCGCTGCTGGCGCCGAAGGATGGGGTTCCGCGCAAACCGCATGCGGCGGTGTGTCCGCGAACTGCCGCAAAGGCCGGAGCTGCGGCAGTCGGGCCCACGCGGATGGAGGTATCGCAATGAATCGCACGTCATGCGCGGCTGTCCAGAGTTCCTTTTCGGCATATCTCGATGGCGCTGTCAGCGGCCAGCAGATGCAGGAGATCTCGCGCCATCTCGAGGGATTTGAGGACACAAGCGGCGGGCAGCGCGTGGATGGGTGCGAGGCGTGCGCCCGGGAACTGGCTGCGTGGCGGCTGACGCAAAACGCGCTTGGCGCGCTGGGACCAGCCAAGGCTCCGGCGGACCTTGGGCTGCGGCTGCGGGTGGCGATCTCACAGGAGAAGGCGCGCCGTGGTTCCCGGCTGCTGGATCGGCTCGGGCTGGCGTGGGAGAACATGGTACGACCCTTTGTGCTGCAGGCATCGGCGGGATTTGCCGGCGCGGTGGCGCTGGTGGGTGGCATTGTGCTGCTGCTGGGTATGGTGGCCGCTCCGCAGGAGGTGCTGGCCAACGACGAGCCGCTGGGCGCGGTCACGGCTGCGCACTATCTCTACTCCACCACGAACCCGGGTCCCATTGTGACGGCCCACGATAGTGTCGTGGTGGTGGTGGCAGCGGTGGACCGTACGGGGCGGGTGTATGACTTCACGATCGCCTCCGGCCCACAGGACCAGACAGTGCGCACCCAGGTTGCGAATCAACTGCTAAGCAGAGTGTACGAGCCGGCCAGCGCCTTTGGCGTGCCCATTCGTGGCAGCGTCATCGTGACCTTCTCCGGGATCTCCGTCCGGGGCTAGAGCTGGAATGGGTGCCTTGGCGATCAAGGTGCGCGGAGCGGCGGCCGCTGGTGCTGTCTGCTTGCTATCCCTCTCCGGCTCTCTTAAACTCAACGGGAGCGTCGAATCCATATTGTGTTCTGTCTGAGCCGCCTTTCCCCATCCCGTTCCCTCCCGATTGCCGCCTTGCTGATTCCTGGCCTTGTTTTGCTGGGCAGTGTAGGTGCGCAGTCCGTGCCGCCAGCCAGTTCGTCGTCCAGCAGCAGCAGCCCGGACTCGCGCGCTACGGACACCACGCAGGGGCCGCGCATGGCGCAGCCGGAGGCGGCCGGATCGGCGATCACGCTGGAGACGAGTGAGCCGCTGTTCTATCTGGCGGTTGCGCTGAACGCCTGCGGTTACGACGCCGGCCTGGCGGATTCAAACCCGGTCCGGCAGAAAATCCGCGACGAGATCAACGACGAACTCGTGGGGTCGGCACCGGCCCGCGATGCGCGCGACGCACTCTGCGCCTTTATCCGCGAGCATAAGCTCAATGACCCAGGCCGCAATCTGGCGCAGTACGTCTCGCTGGCGCTCTATCTCACGCCGCCGCCGGAGTTGACCACCTCCGTGGACCTGACCGAGCTGCCGCCGGAATCTGCCCAGGTGGTGGAGGTGCTGCCACTGGTCCGCACCTTTGCGGAGGCGATTCGCCTGAATGTGCTGTGGGTCGAGCACCGCCCGGAGTACGAAGGCTTGGTGGACCGAATCCACGACCCCCTGACGCAGATGGTGCTGGGTACCAACATTTTCCTGCACCTGCCCGTCAGCAGCTACGACGGACGCCGCTTCATGGTGCTGTTGGAGCCGATGCTGTCCCCGGCAGAGACGAACGCACGCTACGATGGCACCGATTACGTGGTGGTGGTCTCTCCCAAGGGCGATGCGGCGGCAACGGTGCCCATGGATCTTGTCCGGCACACCTACCTGCACTACACGGTTGAGCCGCTGATTTATGGGCGCACCGCCTCCATGGACCGCATGCTTCCCCTGTTGAAGCCGGTGCAGAATGCGCCGCTGGACTTTATTTATAAGTCCGATATCGTGGCGTTGCTGACGGAGTGTTTGATCAAGGCGGTGGAGGCCCAGGTGATGGACGTGGGTTTCCCCAGGCCGGCCCGGCCCAGCTTCAAGGACCGCTCCGACCAGGACCGCTACGAGGCCGAAGTGGCCGTATATGACCGCAAGGCCGAAGCGGTGCGCCGCGGTCAGGTGGACCTGGACATGCGGCAGGGCTGGGTGCTGGTCGACTACTTCTACGGCCAGCTCGGTCTGTTGGATAAGAACGGCAGCAGCCTGAAGGACAACATGGGCCCCATGGTCTACGGCATGGACGTGGAGCGGGAACGCCATCGCGACGAGCAGATCGTATTCCTACCGGTTGGTTCCGGCGGCGACCCGGCGTTTCACGATGCGGTGCGTCGTGTACCGCGGCCGCTGACTGGCCTGGAACTGGGCGAAATAAAGCTGACGAAGGGCGATCTGGACGGGGCGGGCGAGATCGCCGATGCCGCGTTGAAGACCGCCCCGAACGATCCCGCTGCGCATTACCTGCTGGGCCGTATCGACCTGATGCAGGGTGACCCGGAGGACGCGCTGGACCACTTGACCCAGACCGTCAAGCTCTCGCACGATCCACGGACCATCGCCTGGGCGCACATCTACCTGGGCCGCATGTACGATCTGGCCCGCGACCCGGACAATCCGGATGCGGTCCGCCCGCAGCGCGACAAGGCCATCGCGGAGTACAGGGCCGCGCTAGCCAACCGCGACAGCCAGCCGGACACCAAGGCCGCTGCGGAGAAAGGCGTCAAGGAGCCGTTTACCCTGCCCAGGCGCACGGCTGCATCGTCCGACGAGCCGACTGGGGAAGCGCCGCTCGACCCAACGGGGAAAGCGGAAAAGGAAGCTTATCGGCCAACCCCTCCCAGATGAATCGCCTGCTGTTGCACGGCGATGGCCGGCTAAGTCCGGTAAACTGAAGGAAAAATCGGTCATCGGAGGGCCATTTGACGACGCGCCAAGACATAGCCGGAAGGTCTCAGGGCAAGGCGGCTTCGCGAGCGGCTGCGGCTTCCGGCGAGGCCAACGGTTCCTCCGGCAATGGGGTGCGGACGCCGGAGAAAGCGGCGGCCGCCGCGGACCATCGTTTCTTCGGCTACAAGTTCAAAGACCCCGGCCTGTTTACGCTCGCGTTGACGCACAGTTCGCTGGCGTACGAGAACAATCCGGAGCGCACCGCAGAGGCCGGTTCGGACAACGAGCAACTGGAGTTCATCGGCGACGCGGTGCTGGGCCTGGTCGTGGCAGAGGACTTGTATCGGCGCTTCCCCGCCTCGCGCGAAGGCGATTTGACCCGGCTGCGCGCCTCGCTGGTCAGCAGCCGCAACCTGGCCCAGGTGGCCATGCGCCTGGAACTTGGGCCGATGCTGCGCCTGGGACGTGGAGAGGCACACAGCGGAGGCCACCGCAAGCCCGCCCTGCTGGCCAACGCGCTGGAAGCTGTGATCGCCGCCATCTACATGGACGGAGGACTCACGCCTGCGCGGGAGTTCATCCATCGCCAGATCATCGAGCCGGCGGAGGCAGACCTGATCGGCGTGCTGCAATCGCCGGAGGCATTCTCTGGCGCGGTGGGCGACTACAAGTCGGCGCTGCAGGAGCGGTTGCAGGCGGAGGGCGTGGGCCAGCCCAAGTACCTGATGACCGACCAGAGCGGTCCCGACCACCGCAAGAGTTTCCGCATCGAGGTCCGCGTCTCGGATGGAGCCGGCGGCACCATCAAACTGGCTGAGGCCGAGGGCATGACCAAGAAGCAGGCCCAGCAGGGCGCGGCGCGCGGTGCGCTGGATAGTCTCCTGTCCGGTGCGCTGCGGGATCTGACCGCCAGGCGACAGGCTGCGCTGGCCGACCAGCTTTCGCACCCGGGCAAATCCGACCCCGCACCGGAGGCCTTGCCGTGACTCCGGCAACCGACGCCGCCGGCGACGCTGCCCGACCGGATGTCGAGCCTCCGGCTGGATCGCCGGTTCCTGCCGGACACAACTCCTCAGCCGCCGGCCCGCCCCACGGCCTGCTTCAGGCGTTCCAATCGCTGGTTGCCGTTCTGGTGATTGCGCTGTTCATCCTCACCTTCACGGTGCAGCCGTTCCGCATCCCTTCGGCGTCCATGGAGCCCACGCTGTTGGTCGGAGATTTCCTGCTGGTGGACAAGGATGTCCTGAGCGGTTCGCACTGCTGCCTGCTTGCTCCCAACAACCGGATTCAGCGCGGAGACCTGATCGTGTTCCACTATCCGGTGCAGCCGTCGCTGCACCTGGTCAAACGCGTGGTGGGGCTGCCCGGCGATCGCATCTCGCTGCGCGACGGACACGCTTATGTGGACGGCCATGCACTCTTCGAGCCCTACGCGGTCTTCCGTCCGTCGCCGCCGGACAACTACCGCGACGACTTCCCGCGTATGACCCGCACCGACTCGGCGGTGAACGCGCGCTGGTGGAGCGAGATGCGCTCCCTGGTAGCGAACGGCGAACTCACCGTGCCGCCAGACAGCTACTTTGTGCTGGGCGACAACCGCAACGACAGCGAGGACAGCCGCTACTGGGGCCTGGTTCCGCGCGCGGCCATCGTGGGCAAACCGCTGCTGATCTACTTCTCGCTGCGCACGCCGGACGACCTGCCCGGACAACTGGATGCCAACGCGACTGCGCGCCAGCCCACCACCGCGCTCGGCCAGCTTGGCAGCTTTGCGCGCTGGGACCGCACACTCCACGTGGTCCGCTAGACTCCGACAGTCTCCGCGACCGGGACTTTGACCGGAGTGAGCCAGCCGTAGCGGTCCGGCTTGGTGCCATTGACGATCCCGAAGAACTCCGCGTGGATGGCCGAAGTAATGGGGCCCATCTTGCCGTCCGCCACCAGCACGCGGTCGACGGAGCGCAGGTGCGTGACCTCGGCGGCGGTGCCGGTGAAGAAGGCCTCGTCGCAGATGTAGAGCATCTCGCGCGGCAGCGCCTGCTCCACCACGGGGATATCCAGCTCCTTGGCGATGGTGAGCACGGACGCGCGTGTGATTCCGTTCAGCACGGAGTTCGCCATCGGCGTGGTGTAGAGCACGCCGCCGCGAACCAGGAAGAGGTTCTCGCCCGAGCCTTCGGAGAGGTAGCCGTTCACATCCAGCGCAATGCCTTCGGAGTAGCCGTTGATCTCGGCCTCCATGCGGATGAGCTGGGAGTTCATGTAGTTGGCGCCGGCCTTCGCCAGCGAGGGCATGGTGTTGGGCGCCAGCCGGTTCCAACTGGAGATGCAGACATCCGCACCGTCGTTGCCGGGGACGTACTTGCCCCACGGGAAGTTGGCGATGTAGACCTCGACGGGCGCGCGCAGCGGGTTCACGCCGATCTCGCCGTAGCCGCGAAACGCGATGGGGCGGATGTAGCAGGGCGCGATGCCGTTGGCCTCCACCAGGTCCACGACCGCGGAGCACAGCTCTTCCAGCGAGTACGCGATGGGCATGCGGTAGATCTTGGCGGAGTCCAGCATCCGCTGCATGTGTTCCGGCAGGCGGAAGATTCCAGGACCGCTGGGCCGCGCATAACAGCGCAGGCCTTCAAACACCGACGACCCGTAGTGGATGACATGCGACATGACATGGACCTGCGCGTCCTGCCACGCCACCATGCGTCCGTTGTGCCAGATGTTTGTGGTTGTCTCTAATGGCATCGCCAACTCCTTGCCCGGCCAATGCGAAACTTCCGATGGAATCGCTCCGGAAATACGATTATACCGGCGTGAGAAAGTGCAGCCGCCAGGAATGCTTCTGCTAGGATATCCCCTTAGGATATACAGGCGGGCCAACGTGTCGCATCTGGCAAAGGAAAAACAGAAGCTGGTGGCGCGGATCAAGCGGATCCGCGGCCAGGTGGATTCCATTGAGCGGTCGCTGACGGCGGGCGACGACTGCGCCGACGTGCTGATGTTGCTGGCCAACATCCGCGGCGGCGTGAACAGCCTGATGGCCGAGGTGCTGGAAGATCACATCCGGCTGCATCTGCTGTCGCCGGACAAAACGCTGACGGACCCGAACGAGCTGGCGGAAGACCTGATCGACCTGGTGCGTGCGTATCTGAAATAGAGCGGCGACGGGCGACAAGTGAAACAATAGGGCGTGGCGCTCGATCCTCAAACTTTTACGCTGTACGGCCTGCAGCACTCGGACTATGTTCGCTTCTCGCTGCTGGCGCTGAGCTCGATCTTCTTTCTGGTCGATCCATTTGCTGCTTTGCCGACCTTTCTGGCGATTACCGCGGGCTCCGATCCGGCGCGCCGCCACCGCACCGCAGCCAAGGGCGCGCTGACTGCGTTGATCGTGCTGAGCACCTTCGCGTTTACCGGCGAGGCGATCTTCAAGCTCTTCGGAATTACGCTGCCGGCCTTTGAACTGGCGGGCGGCATCATCCTGCTGCTGATCGGGCTGGACATGTTGCAGGCCAAGCGCTCGCCCACGCAGGAGGCTGCCGGCGATACGGTGGCCGCGGCGCAGAAGGAGGACGCGGGCATTGTGCCGCTGGGCGTTCCCATGCTGGCCGGTCCGGGTTCCATCACCTCCGTGATGGTGCTGGTGGGACAGGTGCAGTATCACTGGCAGATGGTTGCGATTCTGGTCTCCATCGCGATTACGGCGGCCATCTGCTACCTGGTGCTGCGACACTCCGACAAAGTGGCGCGCCTGCTGGGCGATGCGGGCATCCGCATCCTGGTGCGCATTATGGGGCTGCTGCTGGTGGCATTGGCGGCGCAGTACTTCGTCAACGGGATGGCGGACCTGGGCGTGATTGCGCATCCTCTCGAATAGGCCGGACCGCAATGTTCTACCGCAGCCGAAATTCGTCCTCCCCGCGCAGCGCATGCATCTGCTCGATATAGAGCTTCGAATCGAACTTCCTGCCCGTGCTGGCTCCGGACATGTAGCGAATCTTGCCAAACACCGGCCGCTCGCCCCACGCCCGGTCGAACTTGCCCAGCATTGCCCACGCAATGCCCGCATAGCCGTTCGGGTCGCGCCCGTCCAGCTCGTACTTGTCGTTCAGATGCACCGCCCATTGCACCGCCGTCGTCACATCCGGCGTCCACTCCAGGATCTTCTTCGCCCAGTACATCCGCAGATAGTTGTGCATCCATCCGTGCCGCACCATCTGCGTCTGCGCCGCGTTCCAGAGCTCGTCGTGGGTCTCGCCGGCTTCCAGTTGCGCGAGCGAGTACAGCCATTCGCGCTCGTCCTTCGCGTGCTCGGCAATGGTCTTGTTCGCCCAGTCCTCCGCGCACTCCGCGGTGTCGTAGTTCGGCGTGAACTTTACGAAGTTCACCGCCAGCTCCCGCCACGCAATCAGCTGGTTGAAGTATGCGTCCCGCGCCGCTAGCAGCGATGTATCCTTCTTCGCCGCCGCGTCCACCGCCAGCGCAATCGTCACCGGCCCGATGTGCCCGAAGTGCAAAAAGGGCGACAGCGCGGATGTCCCATCGAGCTCCGGACGGTTGCGGTCGCGCTCGTAGCTGTTCAGCAGCGTGCTGCAGAAGTGGCGCAGCCGCTTCATGCCCGCGTGCGTCCCGCCGGTCCACGCCTCGACCGGCGCAACGCTCCGATCCAGGTTCTTCCAGCCGCGCGTCATATCCTCCTGCGGCGAATCGGCCAGCAATCCCTTGGGCCGCTTCCACTCCTTCGCGGCCTTCGGGTTCTGGTACGGAACCAGAAACTCCGGCAGCAACCGGTACAGCCGCGGCCGTATGGTGTAGGCGCCATACTGCGCCCGCTCCATCAAGTTCGACGGCACTATGACATCGGCATCGACGGTCCAGAAAGGAACGCGCAACCGCGCAGCGAGCTCCCGCCGCCAGCGCTCGGGTTCGCGCATCGGGTTCTCGTCGCCGATCACCATCGCCGCGCCCACGTCGGCAAACAGCCGCTCGTGCGACTGGTGCGGCGCATTCCGGAGCACAAAGGCGACACCGCGCTCGGCCAGGTCTTCCTCTACATCCACCAGTCCGCGGTTCAAGAACGCATAGTGACGCAGGTTCGCGTGGGGAAAGTTCGCAATCCCGGCGAAGTACGCCAGCACCGGCAGCCCCAGCGCGTTACCTATATGGATCGCCAGGTCGAGCGCATGGTTGTCGCGACCGCGCTGTGCGCGCTGCATCCAGTACACAACGCACTTGCCGTCCGCCGCCGGCGCGCCGCCTCGCCGCACGGTCACGCGTGGATTGTCCGCCAGCTCCCGCAGCGCTTGCGGGACCAGTTTGTCGTCAGCCATCCGCCCAGTCTAAAGCCCGCGTTGATTTTGCGACGGTGCTGGCGCCGGCTGACTTCCCTCCTGTTGAGTTTTGGTGCGATGATGGTGCTCTCCCTGTGCGTCTATTGCCCTGTGTTGCGGAAGCGAGGAACCGGTGCCTCTGACTCTGAAGCCACGTTTTGTTGGGAAGGTGTATGTGATCCAGTGTGCCGGGTCCATTGTGCTGGGCGAAGAGGTGAAGGCGCTGGAGGCGCTGCTGGAGGCGCAGACGCCGGAGTTTGCCCGGATTGTGCTGGACATGGGAGAGCTGAAGCGGCTGGACAGCATTGGGATGGGGCTGCTGGTGCGCTGGGCCGACCGGCTGGGACGGCGCGGCGGCGGCGTGCGGCTGGCGGCGGCGCCGGCATTTGCGACCCGGCTGCTGCAGATGACGAAGCTCTCCACATTGCTGCCGGACTATCCGACGGACGAAGCGGCGATTGTGTCCTTTCTGGAGCAAGTGCCGGCTGCGGCGGCGGAGGGGAAACGCGGGCCGCGGGTGCTGGTGATGGACTCGTCTGCGGACCTGTGCATCTTTGTGCGGTCGGTGCTGTCGCGCTATGGGTTCGATGTGCGGTCGACCTGCTCGTTCCCCGATGCGAAGGTGCTACTGCGGGTGGACGGTGTGGACTACATCCTGCTGGGGCCGAGTACTTCGCAGCTTTCGGCGGAGATGATGGGGAGCTCGCTGCAGTCGCTGGCGCCGGAGGCCGGGGTGCTGCTGCTGGACGCGGAGTTCGAGTTGGAGGACGCGGAGGAAGCGACGGGGAAGCTGCTGCAGTTGTTTGGGGTGGCGCAGTAGGCTGGTCGGGGCGATTGGCGGGGGCGGCGACGGCCTGGATGGTGGGTATGGCGGCGGCGTATAGGTCGGGAGCGTCTTCTTCGTCGAGGTTGGGGCGGGCGAGTTTGAGGAGTTCGGGGTCGCCGGGTCCGTCTTCGAGGTGGTCGGGGACGAGCGGGGCGGAGTTGAGGGTCTGGTTG
>Ga0302197_10004075_pt1 | contig 13015 bp, 12 predicted proteins | sample II_Bog_N2_1_FD_193526 | JGI IMG/M metagenome (GOLD analysis project Ga0302197, IMG submission 193526) | Peat permafrost microbial communities from Stordalen Mire near Abisko, Sweden - II_Bog_N2_1 | ecosystem: Environmental > Terrestrial > Soil > Wetlands > Peat | place: Sweden: Abisko...
CCGCCGTCACCGACTCGCGCAAGGCTCCGATCTTGCGTGCAATCGAATCATTCCTGACACCTCGCGCCCGATTGAATCTCGGAAGCAACTCGTGCTCGAAGAATTGGTCGATCAGAATGGAGCATTCCGGCTGCGAGCTTACGGGATGCACGTCGATTCCCAGGCCCAACTCGTGTTGCAATTGCTCCCGGATATAACCGACGACTCGAGGTAGATCTTCGACTGCGAGCAAGTCCGCCTTGCTGAGCAGCGCAAGAGCTGGAATCCCAGCTTCATAGAGTAAACGCAACGTCCCGATATCTTCCTCATTCAGAGTCGTTCCTGCGTCGATCAGGAGCAGAGCTAGATCGCACGATGGAAGATAGGCTAGGGTCTCGACGGAACCCCGCTTGGCCAACGATCCGAGCCCAGGTGTATCCACCAGCACGATGCCTTCTCTGAGGCGCGGCGATGGGACTTCGACCATCGCTCTCACGACATTCCGCAAATTGCCTGGATTGCCTTGTTCCGTTATCACCTTCGCAAACTCGTCAACAGTGATGTCTTCGGCTCTTCCATCACCGTATGCCACAATCGCTCGCAGCAATGGACCATACCGGAGTTTTGTAGGAACTGCCGTGATTGGATTGATTCCCACCGGGAGGACGTCAGTGTTCAGGATCGTATTCAGAAGTGAAGATTTGCCGCTGCTAACTCGCCCGAACAAAGCCACTTCCAGGTTGTTGTCCTCCAGTCGAGACGCGAGCAGATCGATGCGCGACCGGAATTCCACCAGCCCGTTCCGGGTCACAATCTCCTCTACAAGCTGCAATAGCGCCACATCGTAACCGGTCTCTTCCAGTCTCATAAGGCGCGATTCCAGATCGGTGCCTATCCCTTGGCGGACGTAGCGTTCCATGCCTTCAACCAGCGAACGAAGCTCGTAAACGACCCCATTTAGCTCAGTTACCGCATCTTCTGGAACCGCACCATAGCCATACATATAACCGGGTTTGAGTTCTTCGATTGCAATATCGATGAAGGTTAAACCGATCGTTACGGCCCGTGTCGCGGGAATGTCAGGCGGATTCGGCTTCATATGCTGCCATGCCAGGGCGCGCAACAATTGAGCACGTAAACGACGAATATGGTCTTCAATCACCCGCACCTGTGCAGGGTTGAGATCGACCACATAGCGCGGAAACGGAGATTGCGATGCTGTGGAATGGAGAACGTTTTCCATGTCGTTGAGCATCTTGTCGATGTACTCGCATGTGACCCTGAGCCGTCTCTGCTGGGAGTTGTTCAACTCCCCAGGTTCTTGCATCGATTTCATCTCTGGGTCCAGTTTGGGCATGACTCCTCCAAGCATCTGCAACTTCGAGGAGTCATCTGCCCAGTTGAGCGGTTTCAGGTGGACTCCAACACCCACGTTGGCTTGCTATACCTTTACCGGCGCTTGCCAGCGGTCGTAAATGCTGGCTCCCGCGTAGCGGGCCTTTGTCCCAAGTTCGCGTTCGATTTCCAGAAAGCGGTTGTACTTCGCGATGCGTTCGCCGCGGCAGGTTGAACCGGTTTTGATTTGACCCATGCCGGCAGCCACCGCTAGGTCTGCAATACTGGTGTCGTCCGTCTCTCCGGAACGGTGCGAAATGACCGCGCCGTAGCCGTTTTCACGAGCAATCTGAATGCATTCCAGCGTCTCCGACACCGTGCCGACCTGATTTAGCTTGATCAGAATGGCGTTGGCGATTCCGTCCTTGATGCCCTGGCGAAAGATTGTTGGATTCGTGACAAAATTGTCGTCGCCGATCAACTGGATGCGGCCCCCGAGATCCTTCGTCAATTGCTGCCACCCAGCGCGATCGTCTTCGGCAACCCCATCTTCAATGGCCCATATCTCGGGATACCGATCGAGTAAGTTCTTCCAAAAGTCGACCATCTGCGCCGGTGACTTCCTGCTCTTGTCAGACTTCTCGAAGACGTAGGTGCCGTCTTCAAATAGCTCGCTGGTGGCAGGGTCCAGCACAATCACCAGATCCTTCCCCGGCTTGTACCCCGCTTTTTGGATCGCTTCGAGAATGAGTTCGATGGGCTCTTCGTTGGACTTCAATTGCGGCGCAAACCCACCCTCATCGCCGACCCCAGTGTTGTAGCCCTTCTTGTGCAGAACAGCCTTCAGAGCGTGAAAGGTTTCAGCCGCCGCCCGCAATCCTTCCCTGTAGCTAGCTGCTCCAACCGGGGAAATCATGAATTCCTGGAAATCCACATTGCTGTCCGCGTGGCTTCCACCATTGAGCACGTTGAACCACGGCGCCGGAATGAGATTGGCAGAGGTGTCTCCCAGACTGGCGTAGAACGGCAGACCTCGGTCTTCGGCTGACGCTCGCGCTACCGCGAGCGATACACCGAGAATTGCGTTGGCTCCGAGTCGCGCCTTGTTCGGCGTCCCGTCGAGTTCGCAGAGTTTCTTGTCCAAGCCTCTCTGGTCGTTCGCGTCAAATCCGTGAATGGCGCGTTGAATCTCGCCTTCCACGTGCCCGAGCGCCTTCAAGACGCCTTTGCCGCCATATCTGGCCTTGTCGCCATCCTTAAGTTCGACTGCTTCCCGCTTTCCAGTAGACGCACCGGAAGGAACTTTCGCCGTCGCCTTCACTCCATTTGCCAAGGTCGCCGTGACCGCGAGGGTTGGATTCCCACGGGAATCGAGGATTTCTAGGGCTTCCAGTTTTGTAATTTCCGACATAATGATTACGCTTTCTCGACCGCATGGTGGTCAGCTGTTAGGACTTCTATTAGTTACTGTTCAACGCGGCGGTAGAGGTCAGAATCAACTGAACTCGTATCGCCGCGTTTCTCCAATCAATGCACGATCATCACCGGACAATGTGCATACTTCAGTACGCGCTCCGTGTTCGAGCCCAACATAAAGCGATGAAGGATAGTGTGGCTGCGTTTGCCCATGACGATAAGGCTGGCCTGGATGCTCTCTGCCCGGTGGATAATCTGTTCGGCCGGATGCCCCACGACGACATCCGTTTCGAGTTCGATCTCTCGTTGCTTAGCCTGCTCACGGATGGGGGCAAAGCTGTGCTCGTAGCGGTCACGCGTGTCTTCGAGAACTGCGTTGAATTCTGCGCTTTCGGCAAGTTCCGGCGGATGCACGACGGCGAGGACAAACAGCTTGGCCTTCATATCTCCCGCAATCGAAAGGGCAACATTTACCGCATGCTCGGAATGCGGAGACGCGTCGTACGCAACCAGGATCCTCTGAAAACCAACAAACACTGGGCTTCCCATAGTGCCTTCCTATACCTCTTCTGCGGCAATGGGCCGCTGAATCGCCTGCTCCGCTCTCTTACTCTTTGTCTCTTGTGGAAGTAGATGCCGGGGCAAGAAGAACGTGTTCGCAATCATCGTCGGAATCACAGCGCTCCCAATAACGGTGCCCACGATGTAGGAATACTGGGTCTGCGTAATGATCTGGTGATTGAGGCCAAACAGTGCGGAGATGGTGCCGAACGTCAAGCCAGTCGACATCATCAGCGTGTAATAAGTTCCGGCGGAGCCTTCATACTTGTGCGCCCGAACCGCCGGATAGACAGAAACAGCCTTCGTTAACGTCTTCGCCAAAAACAGAATGAGCAGTGTGGCGGGCGCTGCGATCAGTGCCGGTACAGAAACAAACGACCCGGCGCGGATGAAGTAGAACGGCGTTAGCAGACCAAACGTCAGCGTTCGCAGACGCCGGATGAGCGAGTGGTCCTTGCCCACCGTTCCAGCCAGGACCATGCCGATCATGTATGCAGGGAGCACGGCCTCACTTCCCGACCAGACTGCCAACCCGCCCATCGCGAACAGGAGAAAGAGAATGTACTTGGCTTCCAGCTCGGAGACGCGTCCGCCGTATTTGCGGAAGAACCACGGCGTAAGAAAGGGAAGGATCGCAAAGACCGCGATCGAGACCACGACAAAGATCAGCGTCCTAATCGTGAAGGGGGAGAAGATCATCCCTAGTGCGATCACAGTCCCAAGGTCATTGATAAAACACGCGGCCAGAATTGACTTGCCGTACTCGGTGGCATTGAAGCCGAGCTCTAGCATCACCGCATACACCACAGCCACTGAGGTCGTCGACAGCGCAACGCCGCACAGCCAGCTGGCCATGACGGACCAATGCAGCACGAAATGAGCTATCGCCGTGCAGCCGAGAAATGGGCCGAAGAAGCCAGCCAGGCCAATAATCAGCGCCTCTTTCCACTTCGTCTTGAAGATCACGGGATCGAGTTCCGCGCCAGCGAGAAATGTGAGGACGATCGCGCCGGTTCCCGCCAGGAATGTAATCCACTGAGTGTTGCCCAGCAGGCCGCCACGTGCCATGAAGGCGCCGATGACCAGTTGGGCCACCGTGCCGACCACAATCTCAGAGAGCGCAGTCGATATTTTGAACCAGATCGCCAGCAGCGTCGCGGCCAGCGCCAGTCCAACCCATAGAGCAGACAAAGCCCAAGTGTTCGTCATGAACACGTACTCCTAGATTGTCATTCAGGGAACCGGCCGGGACATGACTCCGCGACAGGATATCCCTGTCAGGAGTCATCATCTGTCCGACCTATTGGATGGACAGCGGTTAAAGGTGAACTCCCTCACCGTAACCAACTATCCAGATTCCATACCTCGCGGCGCCGAATGTCAAGCGTGGACGTCATCCAACTTCTTCAAGCGTGACGGCTGTCACCATTCAACGGCCGTCGCATTGAAGAGCGGCTTTATTTCTTACCTACTCGTCTCGGATCTGGAGAATCCTGTACCGAATCGAAGCGTGGATCGATAGCCTGGGTAAGAACCTGCCCAACCGAGGCCGATGGCTGGTTGACTCGAAGCAGGGATGCCAACGTAGCTGCCAGGTCTACAGGTGCAACGCGACCATGGTACGTTGCTGGCTTGAACGGTGTTCCAAAGAATGCAAGCGGGACATGTCGATCATACGAGTATGGCGTGAAGTGATTGGTGCCGTGATCCTGCGAAAGCTCGTACATTCCGGGTGTCACTAGGACATACCAACCACCGTTGGAGGAGTAGCTATGAAGGACGATCTGACCCTCCTCGGTCGAGGGCACTTGGCCCGAAGCCATCTGAAGGCGGGTATAGACGTGCCTTATGTACGGCTGTGGAGCCAGGCGTGTCTGGCTTGGCTCGACCGAAAGCGGTAGCAGGGTTGATTCAAGATCCTCCGGCAGCATTTTGGCAGCTGCATTTTCGGCATCTTCTTCCGAGACCTTCGCGAGTGCGAACGCACGCGGATCGAGAGTGACATACGGAAGTTCGCTCGGCAGGATATATTTCAGCTGTTGCCCGGGCGAGAAACGGCCATTAAGTCGAGTATTCAGAGTCGCTACGAGCCGAGCCGTGTCAAAAGATGCCGCTGGCATTCCGTAGTCGCTCGCCGCTTTGACCGTAGGAGCGATGCCGTGATCTGCCGTAAGAGCCACCCAAACATTGCTCATGCCGCCATCGACATGCTGATTTAGCCAGGAGAAGAAGTTGTCGAGATCGACATCGATGGCATCAACCATTGCCCGTTGCTCCGGGGCGTCCGGACCGACGATGTGGCCCAGGATATCGGTAGAAGAAATACTGATAGTGAGAACGTCAGTAACGTCATGGCCCCCCATATGCTCGGCAGAAACAAGGGACTTCGCGAAATCGAGTAGGTAGGAGACGGATGCCGGAGACTTGCCGACGTCGTTGTAGAAATTGCCCGGCTTCGCGGCTGCTTCCCGGAGAGCAATCTCTGCCCGGCCGCTGCTATTGAACGCCTTTACCCACTGAGGCAGATCCGGACCCCAGTATGTGGAGGAAACGAAGTGCCCCGTTGCATGATCCAGCCAAAAGGCCCCTTGAGAGGCATGACCTGACGTCAGAATTGCGGCGCGATCCTTGAGAGAAATCCCAAACAGTTTCGACTCACCCTTCGTTGCGAGGACAACTTCATCGCCGAGGGTTGAAGCCAGTTCGTTGCGTGGCGATGCACCGGTCTCCTTTGGGTTGTCAGAGCCGACGGTAAGATAGTGCTCATCCTCGACCGAGGTGACCGGATACGTTGTCGACCGAGTCAGGTCCCACCAGTCGTTCAGAGAGATTCCATGCCCGTTTGTGTATGCGCCTGTACCAATCGTGGCGTGCCCTGGAGCAGTCATGGTGTTGGCATATCCAAAGTAACAGTCGGTGAAGTTGGCGCCACGCTTCAAGAACAGATTGAAGCCATTCGGCGTTTTGAAGTCACTCCGGTATCGTTCCAGATAGTCCTCGCGGAATTGATCGATCACCAGGATCACCACGAGCTTCGGTTTGGCTCGATACGCATCGGCGTAAGCATGAATTGAGCACGGGATTGAGGCGAGAAACGCGATGATCGCGAGTAAGGAGGTTTCGACTTTTACTTTCATATTTGCTCCAATAGTCTGTAGGGCGCTAAACGTTGGCATTAATTGCAAAGTTTCCCAGTCCCAATACTCCGTCAGCGAGACATAACGCAAGAATGGCCTGGGAAGCGCCCGCAATGATCCCCACATCTAACTAAATGTGTGTCTAAGGCTACTGATTCCAATCAACGATAGAGCGTTCCCCGGCCCGAGCATCGCCCCGAGCATATCCATATCACGAAAACCTCGGTGCTTGTCGTTCCCGAAGCGGATGAGACAGGATAGATGACGAGCCGTCATCCTTTGATGATGAAAAGGACTCCCGCTGCGAGCAATGTCAGTTCGATGACGAGTATGAAGGCGCGTTCTGGGAGCCGATCGACGACTCGCTTTCCTGCGAATGAGCCGAAAACCATGATCGGACCAAGCCCCAATCCGGCGAGAACTGCGTGTAATGGGAGAACGGCGGACTCTCTGTACGCAACCAACTTTGCCAGGTGCATAACAACCGTGGCTAGAGCCTCAGTCCCGATGTAAGCGCCTTTCGTGAGACCGTACGCCAGGAAAAATGGAGCCATGAGTGGACCTATACTGCCAAGCAGAGCGGACAAGAAACTCGATCCGGCTCCGATGAACGCGAATGATTTGAGGGGCGGCTTCCAGGGGGACCCACGTCTCGCATGTCGCCAAACCACGATCAGGATCAAGAAAACACCTAATAAACGCGTGAGTACTGCCAGAGGCGCGTGGGCAAACAACATTCCGCCCAAAATAGCCATTGGTGTGCCGCCCAATGCAAACCACGCTACGACCTTCCAATCCAACTCCCGGCGATTGAACCAGACCCTGCTTCCGTTTCCAATCAACTGTGCAACGGTAAGGATCGGAATCGCCTCGCGCACTCCAAATACCAACACGAGCATTGGCAGCAAGACTGCCGCCCCACCGAAGCCGGTGACCGCGGCCAACATCGCTGCGACAAAGGCTACGATCCCGAGGACGATCAGTTGAAGGGGTTGATGCACTCTTTTCCACCTCGCTTTCACGTGCCTGAGTCAATAAAATTGTCTCTTAGTTGAATGACGCTTTCTCCGAGTTGCAGAAGACGCATGTTGCACGGGTTTTCTTCGAGCTACATGCTGGCGACTCCCACCTGGTCTTACCCATGTCTTGCTCGCGAAGGCCAGTTGCATAGAGCATCGCCTGAAATGCACCTTGGGCTTTAGGTTGTGTGATCTCGGAACTTTCTTTGTTGAACGATTTCGTCATGAAAATTGGCTTCAATTCCTGTATCTCGGAGCCGATTTCTTCTTGAAGCTAGTACTCACGACCATGTCTTATTTTTTCAAATCCAAATGTGGCCGGAAGGCGGAGAAACGCCAATAGTTCTCCGTTCTTTGCGGATCAAGCGATCACATCCTCAGCCTCCTCTACTTCTTTCTTGCTCGCGGCAGTTGGAGCAGCGGCTCGTGGCTGTGCCGCTTCCTGCCGCTCGTCTACATCGACGTGTTCGATTTCGATTTCTGTCTCACCATCTGTCCCCCGAACGTATTCGACCGAATGCGGTTTCTTTTCGATAGACTGCTCGACTTCAGCCAGATAAAGATCCGAAATATGCACACCATCGGCCATCACCAGCGTAGTGTTTTTCAGATGCTTGGCCTGGTCACGGATGAACTGCTCCAGTACGCGCTTGGGTGCAAGCAGTTCCACACACACTGGCAGCGTGTTCGTCGGAATCTCGCCGTTATCGTAGGCAACCTTCGTAGCGTCCCTCGTATAGCCAACGTGCGACAAGTTGACTGCTGCATGGACAATGCCGGCCTGCATTGCCGCTTGCACAAGATAGGTAGACAGCGGCTTCTCGGCCAGACGCGCCCACCAACTGGTTGACTTCTTGACGTCACCTCGCCGTAAGTAGATGCGGAGCGCAGAAATCGGGCTGAAGTGCTCTTCCATTTATTTCTCCTTTGTATTTGCGAATCCAAAAGTCTCAGCAACAGCCGCACCACTCCGTTCGCTCGTTACGAGCTCCCGCGCGTGGTTCCTGGCACGCAGCACGTCGCTCCCTGAGAGAATGCCGAGCAAATGATCCGTTGCCGGATCGACGACGGGGATATAGTCATGTGCTCCATGCGTCAGTTCGTGCTCAACCACTTCCATTGAGTGATACGGACAAACCGTCCTAGCACTGCGGTCGGTTATTTCGGTTACAGGATGACTGGTCCATTTCTCCTGGGGGATAAAGCGAAGCGACTTCATCGATGCCAGTCCGAGATAGGTTCCATCGCGGGCGACGACCGGAAGTTCATCAAACATGTGTTCCATTACGGCGCGGTCATGAAATTTCGATAGCGATTCGCCCGGCGATGAGACCACGATGCGCGTCGTCATCCAGTGAGTACAGGCCATCGTTGAGAGCTTCGCGTCGTCTGTACTCCGGCGCTCTTTCTGTGATTCCGAGTTTGATATGCCAGCCGCCACCAGAAAGGCCATCGCGGAAGCGATCAATGCAGGAACCACTAGTGCCGGACTGCCGGTCGCCTCGGCAACGAAAACTGCGGCAAAGAGCAGGCTGTTATAGCTCGCTCCCGTGAAGGCTGCGATACCAATCAGAGTGAAGAGCCCCGGTTGGCTCGGATGAAACATCACATCGCAGACAGCTCCCAACGCAGCACCGATAGTTGCGGAAGGCACAAACAACCCGCCTACTCCGCCCATGCCAAAAGTAATTACCGTCGCGATCAGCTTGAGAGCAAACAGGAGCAGGCAAGCCTTGAGCAGGAAGTCTCCATGCAATAGCTTGTTTGCAATCGGAAGGCCCGCCTGCAACGTCGCTGGAGTGTGGATCGTATGGAGGGTGATCCAGGCAACCAATGCCAGCAAGGCACCGCCACAGAAACTCTTGAATACGCGCGGAGCAGTCCAGCGCTGAAAGTGCCGTTTGGTCCTGTCAAGCGATGCCAGGAACAAGTGCGAAGCAAGTCCGCCGAGAATACCCACTGGTAAGCAGAGAAACAGGTCTCTCACGTGGATGTGATATGTAAAACCAATTGGAAAATATGGCGACGATGGCCGCAGGAAACTGAAGGTCGCAAAGCTGGTCGCCGAACCCACGAGTGCCGGGATCAGGGCCTCGTGCGCCAAGTCATGTTTATAAGGAGATTCAACTCCCATGATTGCGCCTGTAAGCGGAGCTCGAAAGATAGCGGCAATTCCAGCTGCTGCCCCCACCAGCAAAGTCGTCTCGGCTTTTCCATGAAAGAGGCGCAATGACTTTCGGCGGTTCAGATGGTTCTGCATCCATGAGGTAATTGTCGCGCCCAGCCATTTACTCGCGCCTTCCATGCCGGCGCTTCCGCCAAACCCCATCGTCGCCACCGACGCCGTCAGTTTTGGGATCGCCGCCTTATAGTCAATGGTTTGGTCCGGGCGATGATAAGCGCGCACCACCTCATCCGCCATGGAAGAGGATTTGACACGGAACAAGCTGAGGATCACGCCGGTCAATGTCAGTGCGACAATCGGCATGAAACACAGGGTCAGCGGAGCCAGATGACGTGAGAGGGACGACCACAGCAGCTCGTTCACGACATAGTCATATCCCGCAATCGCAGTTCCGACCAGTATCCCCAGAGGAGCTGCAACCATGAAGACATAACGAGCCGTATCAAAATGCTCGCTCAGGCTCTCCGCGAGCCTGCTCGGTCTTTGCCGCAAAAGAATGGAACCAACTGATCTGGACATATTTCCTTCAAAACAACCGTAAGATAGTGCTCTCGCGTCGATGCCGTTGATGGCCCGGGAACAGCAGTTACAAATGATTTGTCTTGGTAGAAAAACAAAAACTCCTACCAATAGGTAGGAGTCATCAGCCGTCCATTTCGGAGGCGGTTAAAGGCGGATTCCTTCGCCAGTTCTTTTATACATTAATCCGAATCAACAATGCAATAGGAAGGGGACATCGGCATATTGAGTGTGAGGCTCGCTTCAAATCGCGCCCTACTTGACGTCCCCTCCAACCGCGTACCGAGCCTGTGTTTCTCAATGCACTAACTTGAACGAGACGACCTTTGCGCCTTGCCAGAGTATTTGGCGCCCTAGTTCGGCGAGATCACCCACGCCGCTCTCCAGGGTCAAGAAGTGATTTCCAGCCAACTGTCCAACCTTGCTGTTGAAGGCACAGCTACCGTAAGGCATTAGAATCTCGGGCTCGCTGAATCCGTGGGCGTAGATCAGCAACTGACCCGGGTGCGGATGGCTCGTGTGGTTCTCGAAGGGTAGTGGAACCGCCGGACCTTCGAAGGGAACCCAAACAGACTCACCACTCCAGCGACAATGTAGAACCGAAGAGTTCAGTGGAAGCATCGATCTTATGAACCGGCAAGTAAGCGGAGCCCGTTCCCATTCAAGTCGGCCAACGAAGCGAAAGCCTCCCACTTCGATTTCGATTCGATCATGGACGTCCGAGCTAGACAGGGCTGAACTGCGCTCTGGTCTTTCCGTCATTCACATCTCCAGAATTGAGCGGGCTCAGATCTCCCCGCAGGTAGGAGTCATCAGCCTGCTGCTTCTCAGAGGCGGTTTATCGCGGATTCCATCGCCAGATGAAAGTTATCACGAGGCATAGTCCCTTGCCCACCGAAACCAGAGAACTCAGGCGGGGGTTATGGACATCGCTCGACTGCAATTTGAGGCAGACGGTGCGTGAAGGCCTGGCGGAAGCTCTGCGGTGAATACTTGTCGAGACACTTAAAAAGCACGGCTGTCTCAAGTTGGTAAAGCGAAGATCTCTTAGAGATAGTGTTGGCATGCTCCGGTTGCATTTGTTATCGAAATAGGGCGATGATGGGCTGCCAAGAAGCCGACACGCTTCGGTCGTACGATGTGTTCGCTAACTAGATCCGTTGTGAGGAGTTATCCGTTGAAACAATCTGCTTTTCTTCAACGCTTATTTCGAATCAGCATCCTTCTCGCCTGTTTGGTCGGAAATCTCCCGCACTCTGGCGCACAAACGCCACAGGCCAATGGGGAAACCATCGTGCTGGTGCGACACGGGGAGAAGCCGGCAGGTGGACTTGGTCAGTTGACCTGCAAGGGGCTAAACCGGGCGCTTGCGCTGCCCTCCGTTCTCATTGGACGATTCGGTAAGCCGGACTACATCTATGCCCCCAATCCGAGCATGCAGGTAAACGACGGTAATAATCAGCCGACCTACTCCTATGTGAGACCGCTCGCAACGATTGAGCCGACCGCGATCCGGCTTGGAATGCCGGTAAATACTCAGATCGGATTTCTACAGATCGCCGAACTCGAGCAGGCATTGCTGCAGCCAGCCTACGAACACTCGCTGATCTTTGTAGCCTGGGAGCACCTCAAGCTCTACGAACTCGCCAAGCAGGTCCTACAGTCGTACGGGACCACTACAGCGCAAGCGCAGATGCCTGAATGGCCAAACGATGATTATGAAACGGTCTATGTCTTCCACATCACTCGCTCAGGCAAGAACGGCACTCCGAGAGCCACGCTGGACATCCAAAGGGAAGATCTCGGAAAAACTCTGAGTGACACCTGCCCCGGCTCACAGTAGATCGCGGGCGAACGGCGGACAACAAAGCAATTCACCGCCTAGATGCTACGGATCGGTCCCGATAAAAGAAGAGCTCTCTGAAGCGCTGTGCGCATTCCACAGCACCACCTATGAACGGTCACCAGAGACGCAGCTGAAGGGCAACGGGGTCTACTCTTCGCCCGGGAATCGCTTGCGGACCGTGTCGAGGATATTCTTGGCGAGTTGCACGCTGTTTGCGACGGCTGCCATTAGCCTTGGCGAGCGTCCGGAAATATCTTCTTCCCGCGCGAGACGAACGGCAGCAATGATGGAAGCGGCGATGACGAGCGTAGGCGCGTAACGATGGCGCGGAACCGGGGAAGTTGGTGGGACGGGCGCCGGGAAGGGTCCAAGGAAGAATTGGGCGGCAAGATACTGGCGGACGTCGCTGCAGGAAGAACATTTCACGACCTCGTTGGAGCTGAAGCGCACAATGGGCACACATGGCGTCAAAGCACGGCCGAGCGTCAGTCGGCGACATGCTCCACAGACCACGAGCCAATGCAAGTATGGCGGCACGTTGTTCTGCCCAAGGTCGCACTCGTCTAGTTGTCCCACCATCCAACCATAGGCGAAATAAAAGCGAATATCAAGCAGAGCAGCCGCGCCAGTGAAAGCAGCCTCGCTCACTGCTCTGGGGAGGAGAACACCTCATAATGCTCGAACAAAGAGAGTTAGCCGCACCAGGTTCGGTAATGGGAACGGGGATCGAGAGTCTGGACCCAGAAGCACCTTTGAACCTGTCGAAGTACGCCACGGCGGAGCTAAAGCTTATGGTCGATCTCGACCACTATGCGGTCAGGGACGAAGCCTATCGCCGTTCCGAGAGGCTCGTAAAGCGCCTGGCAACCGCAGAAAAACGCGTCTCGGATCTCCACCAGGAGTTGAAGCAATGTGGACTCGCCATCGACGCCGCAAGCAAACAGGCCACGGTCGAGCAGAATAGGACCGCGCCGAATACCTAACTGGAAGTTCGATGATGGCGGAAGGGCCAAAGCCG
>Ga0302197_10004083_pt1 | contig 13001 bp, 13 predicted proteins | sample II_Bog_N2_1_FD_193526 | JGI IMG/M metagenome (GOLD analysis project Ga0302197, IMG submission 193526) | Peat permafrost microbial communities from Stordalen Mire near Abisko, Sweden - II_Bog_N2_1 | ecosystem: Environmental > Terrestrial > Soil > Wetlands > Peat | place: Sweden: Abisko...
ATCCATGATAATCGAAAAATCTAAACTTAAAAATGCCAAGCTCAGCTTAGAATATATGAGTTTCGGAGACAGTTTTCTTATCTTTCTTGCTAACTGCGACAAAATGACTAATGTGCAATCTTTAGACATATCTTATTGTTCTAAAATCACAGAATCAGGTATATTTGCATATATTTAGGAGTTAATTTACTCTTAGCTTCTCCTTTCTGCAAAAATTTAAATACTCTCAAAATGTGTGGATTACCTATGGTTGATCTCTCTGCCATTAAATTTAAAAAACAACTCAGAAATCTACATATTAATGAGTGTATTCTCTATGATCAAAGTGAGAAAATATTACTAACCGATTTCAAGATAGAAAGATTAGAGGCTATTGGAGTAAATATTAGCTTAAAACTCCCTGCAACTTTGAAATATCTATCAATCAGCTCATAAATGAATTGGTAAGGGCTTAAATAATTAAAAACCTTATCCCTTATTTAACTGAAAATTAGACTCATCTAAAATAAGAAAAATATTACTTCGTTTTTTAATAACATATATATAAGAGATCACCCAGTCAGAGCATTTCAGGAGGGAAACTCAAAGAAAACTTTAAAACTGTTAGATGTCAGTAATTCAAACCTAAAGCTCAAATAGCTCAAGCCAATTCTATTGTTCTAGTCTATGGAAATTTTTATCTGCGAAAATATTGAAAAGGACAAATTTGATGAACTTACACTTCCCCCAAATATTGTCAATCTCTCACTCCAAGGATCTAAGATAAATTCTGAATAGCTCTGCGAATTAGTAAGCAAAACAAATATATTGATAAAACTTAACATTGCGAACACTTAGATACACTAGAATTCACTGGATTAAGTGCTGAAACATATCAAATATATTAATTTTTTGTAACTGGATGAAGGACAGCTGAATTTTAAATTAATTGAGAAAAAGGGATGCTTCTAAAGTTTAACCGTCCACATTCAAAAACTGATCAGAGACGAACATTAACCCATTTTGCATAACATCCTCCTGTCCCAAAGCATAAACTGCAAATAAATTAATTTTATCTGCACCAAAAAATATGAATGCCGACTTGTATCTAAAATAAATCGATTTTTTAACTTCTACAACAATAAATAGAAAATGAATCATCAGCCACTAATAAATATTAACTAAATACCAGTGGTTAAGCTGATTAATTTTAAACACAAATAAAATATCAATTAATACTTTACTGTCATCAACAAAAAACTAGCCATTCATAAACAAAAGTTATTTTCTCATACCTTGCTGAGCCAAGCATACGGGCTGCCTATTGTCAGTGATCACCTGAATCTAGATCTCTTTAACGTTACTCTGCATAAGATTATTAATTTATATCCAGATTCACTACTATAAATTAGCATTAGATCAAATCGAATTTTGGGGAAGGAAGTCATTTATCTCATTAGTCAATATGCTGGGGGAAAACTTAGATCTCTTGATTTTAGAAATTGTTTGTTTACATATGCAGAGATACAGCAATAATTATTCAATTTTCCTTGCTTGTAGTCGGTAAATGATGGTGAGTATGAAATTTGCATCAACGAATAAGACAACTGCTAGGAGTAATTGCAGAAAATTTTGAAATTTTTTATGAAACTAAGTCAGAACGATAAATTTAAGTTGCACATCTCAGCTCGGTAAATCAGCGAAAGAGAGCTATATTTTTCAATTTTGTATTAGATTGTGCATCATTATGCTTAAAGCATCATCTCTTTGTATTTTCAATTCACCAATATCGAGCCAGATCAGCACAGCCTCATCTTTTGGAGGAAAGTTTTCACCTTGAAGCATCTTTAAAATTTTCATCTCATCTACAATAAGTATCTTTGTTGTGATTTAGCGAATTGATCAATGAATAATAGGAAATTAGACTTGCAACTGAATTTGATAAATTAAGTGAATTAAATCTTGTTGGTTTAGAAATTGATACCACATTTTCCATGTTAATTCCACAGCATTTGCATTTTAAAGACTTAAAAAGACTGACTATTAATTTCAGCTAGTAAATTTGATTTGATTTAGAATGACTGTAAATTAAAGCACTGTCTACAAAATAATTAAAAATTCTTCTGGTCTTTCTCATCTAAATTTAAACATGCAAAACTGTAGTAATTTAACTTCCATTTCTCGACTATCAGATGCCCTTGAGAGAATGAATAATCTGATAACGCTTAGCCTCAATTTTTAAAAGTAAAATATTTTTAATTCAGCTGTCCTTTAAAATAAATAACCATATTAGAACTAATGGACAGGCTTCATAAAAATATCTTGTTGGAGCGAATTGAGCTTAATGTTAGTAACTGTCCTTCTCTTAGTATAATTGAGCTTGTAAAATGCTTGTAGAAATTAATCTTAACTCTAAAATTTTGCCATATTTTAATCTTTGATATTCAGTAAATTTATTTGTATATAGACGGAAAAGACAGTCACTACTTCGTGATGCCAACGAACTTCTCATCAAAGGAATAGAAATAATCCAAACTGATTGATATTTGATACTATAGCTCAATAAATTTGAATATTAGTAAATGTATCTTTTGGTTGATGTTCGCTTCTATTGTTAATGTTAATCAATTTAATCAATTGGAAATTGATAAATGGCAATAAAGTAGACACGTAAAGTGCAACTTTAACTGCTGTTCGTATTGAATTTACAATTTAAATGATGTACCTTTATTATTATAATAAGTGGCGGTATGTCCAAAATTAACAGAATTTCAATCAAAGATGTTTCTAAACAGAATAAATACAAAATCGAAGATATTTTCGTTTACACTCCTTATGAAATATATGAATCTCAGAACACCTTTATGACTTATGTACATTCCTATCAAATGTAGATCATTAAATGTTTAAAAGAAAAACAAAATGCTCTCATTCAAAGTCCCACAGGTACAGGTAAAACAATATCATTGCTATGCTCGACGATAGCTTGGGCAATGGAACAGCAATAAAATTCGAAGTTACCACCTCCTCAAATAGTATATGCTTCAAGGACGCACGCTCAACTTAAACAAGTTGTTAGTGAAATAAACAAACTCTGTTATCAAGTCAAAATTTGCATTTTAAGCAGTCGCGATCATTGCTGCGCAAATTAAGATTTAAAACTTCTTAAAGGACAAGATAAGGAATTAGAGTGTAGATTGAGAGTTGCTCAAAGAAAAGGACTTTCTTGCCAGTTTTATAAAGTATAAAATTTATATATTTAGAACGAAGCCTATTATCAAAAGCAAGCTTAATTGGGTAAACTAATGGATCTATAGTAAATAACTCTTAAAGGAAAGTTGTAAGGTTTTTGCCCTTTTTATTATGAAAGATTTTCTAAAACGATAGCAAACATCGTCTTGGTTCCTTATAACTATCTTTTTGATAAAAAGATATGGGAAACATAAGAGGGATTTCGATTATAGGGCTCCATTTTAATTTTAGATGAAGCTCACAATATTCAATCAGTTTGCGAACAGTATCGATAATATGGCATCAATCTCAGTACTCTCGCAAGAGCAACCCAACAGGCTTAGGAGTTAAGAAGTAGAAAATTAAATGAAAATAAAACTAAACTTGATCCAGGACAGTTGGATAAAATAAAGATGATGAAACTTAATTTAGAGGACATTGAAATAAATGCTGCCTATATTCAACTAATCTATTAGCATTTGCAAACCTTAGATATTCCGACTGAATCCAATGGATCTATATTTACAGCAATACAGTTCACCACTATTCTTGATAGAGCAACTTAGTCCAGCTAATTTGGCACTTTATCTAGAAATATCAAAGCAATGATTAGCTCCTTTGAAAATATCAGGACTGATATGATGTTTACTCCCTTTTGGGCTTTATAAAGCTGGATGAAATTTATAGAAAGACTTCAGGAACTCATTAATTAAAAGTAAGGAATTAGGGCTGGACTATCTCAGTATGCGATTCAGGTTGTTTATGAAGGAGCAGATATTAAAATCTATATTCACTGTTTGGATCCATCAAGCGGATTTAAAGAAGTTTTGGATAAACATAAACCACACTCCATTATACTTACCTCAGGAACTCTAAGTCCTTTAAAGATATGGCCTTTATAGTTGGGTGTCCAATTCGCTCAACCTGTTTCATGCCCACATGTTTTGTCTCCCTCTCAAGTGAATACAATCATTTTAGGTGTTGGTGCTTCAGGGTAGCCTCTAGATACTAAATTTTAGAATAGAAAGCAGATCAGATTATATGAAGATATTGGGCAAGCCTTGTATCAAATAGTCAAAAATGTCCCAAATGGAGTTGTCGTCCTATTTCCTTCATATAGCTTCATGGAGTTTACAAAAAATCATTTAACAACCTTAAAAGTTCTAACTAAACTTTACGAATGTAAAAACGTTTATTTCTAGAGAAAAGATTCTTCAGATTTTACAACTATCTTAGAGAGATATATGAAAGATGCTCAAACTGATAAAGGTGCTTTGCTTTTTGCTTTAGTGAGAGGACGGGTATCTTAAGGATTAGATTTCGCTCACAAAAAATGTAGAGCTGTGGTTTTAGTGGGAGTTCCTTATCCATGCTCAAAAGATGTAAAAGTTGTTGCAAAAATGAATTATCTTGATATGCTCAATAAAAAAGGGCAAATAGCTTTAACAGGAAGCCAGTGGTATTTAGCAGAAACCGTTCGAGCGATCAATCAAGGAATTGGTAGACTAATTAGAACTCCTGACGATTTTGGTAGTGTTTATTTACTAGATTCACGATTTACTAAATCTGATATTGAAGGTCAAATAGCCTCTTGGGCTAGAATGAATTTATCAAAACCAACAACATTCCAATAATTTACCAAACAGATTCGTTTAATAAATAATATTCAGTAAAAACCTGATCTTAAGGCCATACAATAAGATTTAGGATTTATTTCAAATAAAGGAACAATAATAGGACCTCAAACTTTAATTCAGCCGCCTAAAACCATCAGAGGAAGTATTAGCAGAATTCCCTAAAAGCATATCCTTTAGAAGTTAGCTTAGTAGCGAGTCAAAAATTTAACTTTACAGGATCTTATTGCCAACATGAAATCAGATAAGTCTGCGAAAGACGAAGAGAAAAAATAGTAATAGGAAAATATTTAATTGCAAAAATAAAAAGAGGAAAGAAATAAAATGAACTATGAGAGAAGAATATTTATGAAAAAAACGGTTAAACCTCTCAATATACCCAAGGAAACGTGTCCTGTCTGCCAGGTAGAGGCTCCCATGGTTAAGAGTAACACCTGCCAGCACTCACTCTGCCAATAATGCTGGAATAAATGGTTAGATCAAGATCTACGATGCCCCATGTGCAGAGGAAGAGTTCGCAAAAATTTCCTGATTCCTGAAATATGATATTTATGCTGGTTTAATAAAATTTAATTAATAAAGATCTTCAAAATGCCTTTTTGCTAATTTAACGATGATGGTTAGTTATTTTAATTTTAATATTAATTTTAAAGGACGTCTGTTAGATGTGTCAGGTTGAGGCAATTTCCCATGGCTCATACTATCTTATAAAATTAAGCATATTCGGGTTGAAGGTGTTTCGATTGGAGTGATTGGGTCCCTATTCTTTACGCTCCTAATATTTCCACACAATAGAGGACGTTTGATTTTGACCTTATTATTTTCTTCTTATGATTCTTTTTTTAGAATTTAATCCTTAAATCGAATTCAGCAATTAAAGTTTACACCTGAGAGTAGAAAAAATGTTAAAAATAGTATTTCTTACGCTGATTGTAAGTGTTTCCTTCTGTCAGATCATTCCATCCAAAGCCGTTTCTGATAATTTATCTCAAAATATTAGGCAAACTGCTCAACAATTATATGTACAGTTATTAAATATTGGAAAAGATCCCTCAAGCTTAGCCCAAATATATAACTTCTTAAAAACTATTCAAGCCGACATTCAACATATAAACTAACATTTTTAGGATTACTGTACACAAAACGCAATAAAAATATCTCAAGATGATCGGTTAATAATCGCCAATAGATAACTGGCAGGTTTAAACAACTTAACTTCTCAAATTAATCTTGGTTTTTTGATTTCAACGTCGCTTCGAGGCCAAGGATTATATGGCTATATGCTGCTTGGGGTCTACCGCATAAATTTGGCAAGTATTGCTCAAATATCAACAAACCCTGATCGCGTGTTCACAAAAATGAATGAATCCGACGTGATTGAGGCAGTGAAAGCAATTTACATGAATACTCCTGCTAAATTTATTATCTCATGTTGATCGTTATATGATAATTTGATTGCAATTCCATAATAAATTCATTTCTATAGATGGAAAAAAAGTTTAAAACAGCAGATAAAGAAAACACCAATTCTAGCAACATCAATTCTATTGCTCAAAGCAAGGCAAAATCTCTCTTCGTCAAAAAGACCGAAAAGTTAACGTTGTTTGGTGAAAGCTAAGGAGAAAACACATGTTAAGATCATCACAAAACAGATTAAAGAATAGTAGACGAAGTTAAACCACCTTGCCATTCCCATCCAAGGCAGGAAAACAATCATATTGGGGAAGAGGCTCTTATTCCAATCACGCTTTAAGATTTAAAAAAGCATTTAGGACAACGAAATAAACATCCATGACAGTCTTGATGAACATTTATAAATTGATTCTTCCATAAATCATTTTATTTCAATATTTTTGTTACTTTTGAAACAATATATCTACATTTAAGATTCAAAATTATCAAAGACATAATTTCTTATTTTAACTACAAGTTTAATAGTATCAAAGCTTTCGACATGTTATAGCCATTAATGGATTAAAGTGGAACTTCTTAACGATAGTAAATAAATACCTTTGTATATATTTTTCTCAATTATGTGTTTATACAAATTTGACTTAAATAAGCAATACTAACATTAGCTATCATTTAAATCAAATATGAGGGAGAAAACTATTGAGGAAACCTATCAAAAGAAGACACCTCTTTAGCATATCCTACTAAGGCCAGACACTTATGTTGGCAGCATTGAGATGGAGAAGTCGTCTAAGTGGATTTTGAGGGAAAATCACCTCAAATTAACCTTTGAGGAGATCAGTTTTGTTCCCGCCCTTTACAAAATTTTTGATGAGGTCCTCGTAAATGCTGCTGATAACTATCAAAGGGATACTAAGATGAACTTGCTGAAAGTGAGTATCAATCAAACTTAAGGGTCCGTATGTATCCACAACAATGGTAAAGGAATTCCAGTTGAAATTCACAAAGATTAAAAAATATACGTTCCTGAGCTTATATTTGGACATCTCCTCACAGGTAGCAATTACAATGATGAGGAAAAGAAAGTGGTTGGTGGAAGAAATGGTTATGGCGCTAAGTTGGCAAATATATTTTCTCACAAGTTTATCGTGGAATGTGGGGATGGAAGATTAAAGAAAAAATTTAGAATGACTTGGAGTAAAAATATGACCATGCATGGATAACCTGACATTCAAGGTTATACTGGAAAAGATTTTACGAGTGTGACTTTTTATCCTGATTTTGGTCGCTTTGGCATGAGGGCTTTTGATGATGATATCGTCTCTTTACTGAATAAAAGGGTTTTCGATATGGCTGGCCTTCTTTCTACAGTTAAAGTATTTCTAAACTAAAGGGAAATTCCCATCAATTCTTTTCTCAAATACGTAGATATGTATTTTCCTAATACTGAAGAATCTATTCCTAAGATAAGAGATGATAGTGTGGATACAGACAGATGGCAGGTTATTATCTCATTATCTGATGGATAATTCAAGCAGGTTTCTTTTGTCAATGGAATTTGCACTACGAAAGGAGGAACTCATGTTAATTATATCACTGATCAGATTGTTTAGAAAATTCAGGAAAAATTAGCGAAAAAAGATAAAAATCTAAACGTCAAACCCTTTCAGATTAAAGGACATCTTTGGGTCTTTGTCAAAGCCATGATATAAAATCCAGCATTTGATTCACAAACTAAAGAAACTTTAACTTTAAAACAGTCACTCTTTGGTTCTAAATGCGTTCTGAGCTAGAAAATGATAAAAGAAATATTGAAAACAGGCATCATTGATGATATATATAACGAAGCCAAAAATAAAGAACTTTCAAAGCTGGCCAAAATGACAGGTGGACAGAAAAAAGCAAAACTACTCGGAATTCCGAAGCTGTAGGATGCTAACGAAGCGGGAACCAGAAATTCTGAGAAATGCACTCTCATATTAACATAAGGAGACAGTGCAAAAAGCTTAGCTATGGCGGGCCTATAGGTTATTGGAAGAGATTATTATGGAGTCTTTCCTTTGAAAGGAAAGTTATTAAATGCAAGATAAGCTTCAAATACTGTACTGATGAAAAATGAGGAAATTCAAAATATCATTAAAATAGTCGGCCTCCAAATTGGTAAAACTTATGAGGATTTAAAAAGTTTAAGATATGGATCAATTATGATTATGTCTGATCAAGATACAGATGGCTCTCACATCAAAGGCTTAGTTATCAATTTTGTCCATGCTTTTTGGCCAAGCCTATTTAGATGGCAAGGATTCTTAAAGCAATTTATTACTCCACTTCTAAAAGTAACCAAAGGGCGTGAATGCTTCTCTTTTTATACAATGAAAGATTTTAAAACTTTTGCTGAGCAAGAATAAAATATAAAATCATGGAGAGTCAAGTACTACAAAGGATTGGGAACATCAACAGATAAAGAAGCAATGGAATATTTTCAACAACTTTAACGATGCCGAATATATTTTAAGTATGCCGGGATAGCGGATGATGAATCCATGGAATTAATCTTCAGCAAGAAAAACGCCTAAAAAAGAAAAGAGTGGTTAGCTCATTATGATCCTAATGAAGTCATGGTATACGATAGAAATATTATCGCATACTCATAGTTTGTGCATAAAGAGTTCATTCATTTCTCAAATGAGGATAACTACAGGTCTATTTCTTCAATTATTGACGGATTTAAACCAGGACAACGAAAAATCATTTACGCCTGCTTTAAAAGAAATTTAAAAGAGTAAATAAAAGTCGCACAACTTGCTGGTTATGTAGCCGAGCATTCTGCTTATCACCATGGTGAAATGTCCTTGACAATGACCATAGTTAACATGGCTCAGAGTTTTGTTGGATCTAATAATATTAATTTGCTCATGCCTAATGGGCAGTTTGGTTCAAGAAATCTTGGAGGAAAAGATCATGCCAGCGCAAGATATATTTTCACTAACTTAAATCGAGTTACTAGACTCATCTACCCCGAGGCTGATGACCATTCGTTGACATATATGGAAGATGATGGACAGCTTGTATAGCCTGAATACTATGTTCCAATCATTCCAATGGGACTTGTAAATGGTTGTGAAGGAATAGGTTCAGGCTGGAGCACTTATGTTCCCAATTATAATCCAAGAGATATTGCTTAGATGATTGTTAGAAGAATCAAAAACGATGAACCTTTCACCGAATTAGATCCTTGGTATAAAGGATTTATCGGGTAAATTACTAAAAAAGAAGATGGAAATTATGAAGTGAAAGGAATTATTGAGTTTGATCCATAAAGGTAGAATATCATTCATATAAAAGAATTGCCCATAAATAAATGGACAAAAGACTACAAAGAATATCTTGATGAAATAATGACGGAGGGGGATACCAAAATCACTGGACTAAGATAGTATCACACTAAAAATAGAGTTGATTTTGAATTGTAGCTGAATGAAGAGTTTGCAAATTAGCATAGAGACGATTTGCCATACTTATATAAGTTTTTCAAATTAACAGCAAATATATCCATGAAGAATATGGTGGGTTTCAATAGCAGCAAACGGTTATTCAAATATCCCTCTTCAGTTCAAATAATGCAATAGTTTTATGCAATTAGACTATAATTTTATCAAAAAAGAAAAGACTATTTGGTATCTAAACTCGTGAGAGATCTATAGATCTTGACAAACAAATAAAGATTTATCTTGTAGATTGTCGAATAAAACTTGATTATTCGAAACATAAAAAAAATTAAAATTGTCCAAATACTCAAGGAGAGGGGTTACACAAAGTTTAGCAATTTCCCTTAAATTAAGTCTACAAAACTCCACTTGATTAAAAGTGAAAACAAAGAGGAAGACTAGTAAAAAGTTGAAGTATAATAAAAGCTAGATGAGTCAAAGTAGTACAACTATCTTCTTAGTATGCCCCTTTGGAATTTGACTTTCGAAAAAGTTGAAGAAATTAAAAAGTCAAAGGAATAAAAAAATAGTGAGCTGGTTGCATTAGAAGGGACTAGTATCACGTAACTTTGGGTGACTGATCTTCTATAATTCCTAAAGATGCTTGACAAAGTGGAAGACGAAGAAGAGGAAGACAGGAGGAAAGGGGAAGATAAAGCAAAAGCAACAACCAAAGGCCAAAAGGCAAAAAAGAAAAATGAAAAGAAGGTTGGAAAAGATGTTAAGTAAAAGGCTAAACCATAAAAAAAAGCAATTAACTGGGATTCAGACTCATAGCTAAATACAAAATCCGATGCTAAAACTTAAAACAAAGTTGAAATAAAGCCGAAAGCTAAAAAAGAAGGAAAAGGTGTATAAGTATCATCTAAAATGCAATAGAAGGAACCCAATGATTTAATATCAAGGGTTAAAAGAAAAATGGAAGAAGAAAGCAAGAATAAAAATCAAGTTTTTGGCAATAATACATTGACTAATTTCTTGGCAAAACCATCCAGCAACCAATCGAAAAACATGAAAAATATCTATGACAAAGAGGATGATGAATTTGTGATTGTACCTGTATCGAAAGCAAAACAATAAAGTGAAAAGAAAAAGAAGAAAATGAACATCGATTCCGATGAGGAGTCAGAGTAATAATCAGATTGGTCAGATAATTAATGATTGAGTTTGTTGGCGATAGTTCATATATCTAATTGTAAATCAAATATTATTTAATAGAATTTAAGAAATATAATATATTAGATAATGTATATAAAATCTTCATATCAAAATATGCCTCGATCTTTAATCAAATTTATTTTCTGTTAGTATTTACTTATACTTTTCATTTGAATTAATAAGAATTCTTTCAAAACCAATTGGTTTTAATATCTTACTTATTTTATAGATATAGAAAAGTCACAAATAAGTGAATTTTTTAATCATTTTCGTTTGAAGAGTCTATTCACTTTATTTTTTATAAAACAGATTCTTATTTGGTTTGATTAAAACTCAAGATTGCATTATTTTATCGTAAATAATAGAAAAATGAGCTTGAATTCATTTAATTTTTAAGACCTTCTTCAGGAATTAATGAAACGCAATCGGCACAATCAAACTATCATTAAAGGGTTTCATAGAGTTGTCCAAAAACGATATAATCACTTCATAACTTCAGCTAACTAATTGCCCATAAGCAGAACTGCAAATAATTCAACATCTCCCCTATAGTTTACTCCGAGCCGCAACCATAATAAATGGCACAGACAATCTCTGCTCGGGAGATTGTAATCAGTTAAGGAAGGATTTGATGAAAATAAACCCTGCAGATACATGGAAGAAAAAAGATCTTTGAAATTTGGAAGATAATCGATAAAGAATATTCTAATTAGCAAAAAATTACTCAATCAATCAATTTTAGCCAAATCCCAATAGCCTCTAAAATCATTGCACTTCATGAATATCACTTTTCAAGAAGATAGTAATAAAAAAGCGAAAAAACGTTTATGGAAGTTTGTTGATAAAAAGAATTTACATTATTATTCCTATTGTCCTCTGTTTTGTCTTTAAAAGAGAGAAAACTATTCTCAGGATGAATGCATTTGAAAAATCTGAAGGTAGAAAGCATTGTTATGAAATGATTAATTAATAAAATTCTGTTATATAAAAATTCAAATTATAATATTATTGCTTGAATTATGAAACTTCTCAAAATCATTGGAATTATCTTCTTTTTCATTCATTACTACGTTGCTATCGCAGTTATCTCCATGGTCAATGTTTTCAAGTTTATTTGGAAAACAGTTCGCCATATCAGTATTTCGCAACATCAGATCAACCCCTTTTAAGTGGCTCATTCTCATGTCTTTGCTCCTTTACGTAATTTCTCATTGAATCAGATTAAGTAATTTCTCATGAAAGTTTTGTTGTTTAGACTTATGAATTTTAAACTAAAGACAGTGCCAAGATATGTCTTTGGAGAATCCGGCTACCTGATTCATAAATAACCAAGCCCTATCCTATACTGATGATGCATGGACTCCTTGACTGCTCGGCTTCCTGGTTTCTCCACATCAATAAGTAAGCTATTTTTAATTTAGATCAAAAAGTTTGCCTTATATGCTAGCTTCATAGGGTTTTGATGTGTGGGTTGGAAACAATCGTGGAAATAGAATTTCAATGAAAGAAAAGGATGATCCTGAATCTTGGGAATATAATTTTGATCATCTGGTCTAATATGATCAGCCAGCTCTTATCAATAAAGTTCTTGAATAAACAGGTAAGAAAAAAATAATCTACCTTGGGCATTCTCAAGGATCTACACAGTTTATTCTCGGTTTAGGCATTCACAAATAATTATCTGAGAAGATAGTAGCTTTTATCGGATTAGGAACTGTTGTTTCTCTGCAACATGTCAAATCTCATGTAATACTAAAGATACTATCGAGTCTTTATCTCTTATAACTCTGTAATTTTCTTGGATTTAAAAAGATTTTAGTGTTGCCAAAAGTATTATCAAGGGCAGTGGGCGTATTAATCTATAACAGCACTTTCTACTTTCAAATTATGCATCAATTCATACGTTTACTGTGTGGTTTTAGCAATCGTAATAAAATATCACCCTAGTTGTTTGGAGTTATGATAACTCATGAGCCAGGAGGTGCCTCTGCTAATAACGCTCTCCATTGGGTTCAATGTTTTCGTTCTGGAATAATGAAAAAATTTAACTTTGGTTCTCAGAAAAATTTAAAGATCTATGGTAGTCATTAACCTCCTG
>Ga0302197_10004084_pt1 | contig 12999 bp, 11 predicted proteins | sample II_Bog_N2_1_FD_193526 | JGI IMG/M metagenome (GOLD analysis project Ga0302197, IMG submission 193526) | Peat permafrost microbial communities from Stordalen Mire near Abisko, Sweden - II_Bog_N2_1 | ecosystem: Environmental > Terrestrial > Soil > Wetlands > Peat | place: Sweden: Abisko...
GCATCGAAAAAACAGCGGCCACACCGCCAAAACGAGTTCTCAGAGCATCAAAATGCCTCGAATGCCGACGCGCTCACCGGGGCCGGGGAATTTTGCAAGAAGCTCGCCAGTCATGGAATTTCCAAGCTCGCGGGCGAGTTAGACCTGGAGATTAAGATCTTCCGTTTTGGGTGGCAGCGAGATAGGCGCTGCCGGCCCGTGGAAGAGCAGCCGGCAGATCCCAAGCAGAACGCCTCAATGCAGAGTAAACAGAAAAGCAGTCCGGGGACCGATTACAGGCCCGATCCCACGACTTGCAGAAGAGCCGCACTGCTGGCATACAATTTGACGGTCTCGCGGCTTGACTCAAGAACAAAAGTCCCATCTCCGTTGATCCCGTTGTTAGACATGGAAGCCGCATCCAAGCCATAAGCACCACAGGCGGTCGCGGAGAAGATGCCTACGGACTGCTCGGATTCTGTCGCAGCGCAATGAAGCACAGCATTTCCACCTTCGTAATCTCCGGCAATCAATCGAGCGAACACACCGTTGTTGCGGTTGTATCCGACTACGTTACCGCTCGAAGACAATACCTGGCTCTCGATGGGAGAGAACTCGTTCCCCCCAACCAGTATCCTCGTACCGGTTGAATCAGTCTCGTCGCGATAGTGCAGAATACTGGCCTCATGAGAAGCCACGGGGCCCGCGATTGCCCGTACCGAAAGACTCACAGGGATCGTAGAACCACTCGTTACGATCTTGTCGAAGTGCACCGAAAGAATGGATGGCTTCTGAACCGCGTAAGGGGTGGGATTGAAAGCGAATGGCGTCGATTCAACCACGTGTCCGATGAGGGAAGTACCACTTCGGAGTACCCGACCACCGGGAAGAAGAACCACTTGAGTTGTTTTCGCAGTGACAATCTCACCGGGCTTCGCCTTGGCCGTATCCAGCGTCTGCGTGAAGATCACCGGGATGGCAGTTGAAGATGGGATTGCCGCTGCCTGCGCCAATGTTCTCTGTGTGGCCATGCCTCCGAGTCCAAGAAGCAAAGCCAGCACTGCCGAGGAGATAGACTTACCGGAATGAACCATTGGAAAGCTCCTTCTTTGCTTTGAATTGCCTTCATTTCAATTGGAGCGGTAATTCTTCACATCCATGGGACGTTAGCGCTCCTGAATAGTTGCGTTGCACTCGCTTGAAGCAGACGTAAAGACGACCTTGCCATGAACCGTTTCCCATCTTGTTCGAAGAAGGACGGGAACCGAGTCCTATGAATTTCTCCGTTCTTCGAAAGATTGCGCGCTGCCGCCTCAAAACGAGCCACAAGTTCAAGTTCTTTCTACATGTGCCGATGCTAATGCCAACTAAATTGGAACACAAGATTACCGCGAAGCGATACCGCAGTTACTGTCCTAAAACTGGGCAGTGTTGACGCCGCTGGAATGGATGCGCGATTGAGTGGAGAAGCTGACCCCGGTGAATGGGACGGATGTGTATAGGAGCTGACCGTCTGGATGTCGCGCCTACAGCAAAGATGAATGGAGGAGCGCGTGGCCGGTGAATCGAATTCTAACTATCCGTAACTAAAAGGAACTGTTCACTACGATGTTATTGAATTGGGATAAGTCAATTGCCGCTGGCAGTCTAAGAGTATGGGTGGCCCCCGCTGTCGGAGGCCACCCATACTTTCTAGGGGAGATAGTAGCGCAAGGAAGTCTCGAATACGTTTTCGACTCCTTTTGGAGCTCTTCCCACGCCCGACCAGGTGTTCTTGGTCATGTAAGCCCAGTCGCCGCCGTACTGCACCATTCCGGCATTACCCTTGTAGATGCGGTACCAGAATCCCACCGTTGCCGCGGCAAGGTTCCTTACATTGGCAGCGCACGAATAGGTTGCTACGGTCGCCTCGACATTGCAAGCCGAGGTATTGATGGTTCTGAGACCATAACCATGATTGCGGGGCAAGTATTCGTCTGACGCAAAGACGTATGAATCGAGTCTGGAGGTGGGGTGAGTTTCAAATCCCGTCAACCCGTGAATGGACTTTTCGGGAGAGAGCTGACCATTGGGCTTCACCACTACATCGGTCGAGGTTGCGCCGTAGCGGCCAATTGCGCCCCAGTTGCCTTCGACGACATAGCTGACTTTCTTGGTAAAGACGGGAACGATCGCCGCCCCGCCCAAGCCTCCGTCCAGAACGGTATCGTTTTGTCCCGGCGTGGCGGGTATAGCGGGTGTGGTCGGGGTAGCGGCCACGGCTGCTGTAGAATTCAGACGGTCGCGAAAGGTGCGCCCGATAGCCCGAATTTCGAAATGTCCGAAAGTTGGATCGAATGCAACTTTGGCGATTAGATCGGGCGCCACGTTGGTCGAGTAAGTGGTATTGCTCAGAGCGCTGGTTCCCGTAGTAGAGAGCCCGGAAATGATACTGCTAACGCTTGAGGGAACGTTGGAGGGAGTCACCCCGACGGTCGCCGAATTCTCAGCGGAAAAAGCCGCGGTGATCTTGTAATTGTCGAAGGATTTGCTGAGGCGGATAGCGTTCTGGCGCGCATAATCGTTGCCTAGAAGTTGGGTTCCATCCACCATTGGAACCAGGAATTCAGCAAGATTCTCGGCGCCGATGCGATTTGTAGTCATCAGAGACCACATCTGGCCGCCGGTGAATGTCCATCCTGATGGAAGCTGCGCGCGGCCCCATAGCTGGCGGACTCTGTCGCTCCAGCCGCTGGTCTGCGTCTCACTTGCACCGTAGCCAGTGCCCAGGAAATCCAGTTCGTAGTAGCCGGTCAACTTGGTGGCTCCAACCGCGCCGTCGGTGCGAAGAGTCAGGCGCGATTGCCTGGCGGTCATGCGGAACTCGCCGAGATGAGCCATTGTCTGGGTGTCGTAAGGGATGCTGTTCCACGAAGTGCCGATGTCTGCGTTCTCCGCATGAGTGCGGTACAGGGCCTCGGCCGCGAGGAAGCCTCCTGGAGTAATGGTGATGCCCTTGTAGCGCAGCGCGGTTGGATGTTCCCGTTCCGGCTGGAGCTTCTTTTCGTGTTCGATATAGCCGGTAGTGGCCACCTGCGTGGATTTGATCGCTGCCACTGCCGACTCCAGCTTGGTAATCTGAGGGTCTTCCTCCGTCGCCAAGCGGCCAATCTTCTGCTCTGCAACCGTGAGGTTGTCCTGCGTCGCTTTGAGCTGCTCACTTAGTTGCTGGTTCTGTTGCTTCAGCAAGTCGAAGCGCTGTTGTTCTTCTTTTCGCTGATCGGCTATCGTCTGCTTGATCTGATCTAACTCTTCAGTCGATGCTGCAGGCGAGAGTGCAGGGTTGGACCTATGTTGCCGAGTTAGGGTTGTAGATGTGCCGGCTTTCTTAGGCGCCTGTTTTGCGGACGGGCCGATCTGAGAGCTGGCTATCTGTGCCATACAACCTGCACCGAGAGCAAGCGCCCCTGCGAGTACATAGAAATCCTTGTTCATAATTAACTTCCTCTCTACGCATTGGCCTGCGTCAGCCGATTTCTTAGTACCCGCGCTCGTCTGTTCTTTTCCACTTTGGCGGGGGATACACCCTGCAAATCATTACTCTGAGGATTGCTGCCTGGGAGGTAGCCACTAAGACGCAGCTATCTCGGAACGTCCTGATGTCTAAGGACGCCAGCAGGTATGCCTGGAGCGTTTGACTTGCTTTTTGTATCGGCGAATCAAATGCGAGTAAGAGAGGTGATAGCTTACTAAGGTTATTAGTTCAAGGAGATGTCTCCGGGCTCAACCTAAATTGATTGAGATAGAGACCGACTCCCTGGAATGTTACGCGATACACGATTAGTGAATCCAAATGTGCGCAGAAGCGAACAGCCCACCAAGACTCGTATCACCGATAGGTTATAACTTCCATTCATTATCGATTGTTAAGTATGTCATTCGTACGCGGTCGATGCTTTTATTGGGTACGAGCCGGAGTTCGGATGAAGCGAACAATATTTACCAAGAGTATCGTGCTGGCTTGCTCATGGTGCGGAGAACCTTTCCGCGGCGGCTGCGGAGATGAGTTCACGCTCCACCGAGGCACATGGAAACGCGGAGTCGCAAGCAGGCAAACCGAGTCAGATTGCAGCCGCCGCACAGGAAATGACGGCTAGCGAAGATCTCGTTCCCGAGTTTGAAGGTCCGATACTGCCGTGCCTCCATGATTTCGTTAACGCTCATGAACAAATCCTCCGCCACACAAAGGCAGGGCGCGGGGTGCAATCGAGCCGCGCGTTGCCGGTCAATAACGCTCGAACTCCGCATCGAGGGCATCGCTTTTTTCGTTGAGGCGAAGGCTTACTCCGTCCCGTCCGGCCTTTTTCGCACGGGGTGCGGTCACGCGGCCAGTCGACTTTTCAGTCTTAACCGGCTCTGCCTCGTCGGGTTTCACCGGCTTTGCAACCGAGGTTCGCATCGTAGCGAGGCGCTCGTCGTCCGCTGTTCGAAAGAATGCCAGTGCACCGACAAGCTGATCTGCCTGTCCCGTTAACTCCTCTGTAGTCGAGGCCATCTCCTCGGCCGCAGCGGCATTCTGTTGAATCACTTGCTCAAGCTGCTGCAGCGCTTTGTTGATCTGTTCTGCGCCGGTATCCTGTTCCCTGCTGGCGGCAGAGATTTCCTGCACCAGCTCAGCAGTTCGCTGGATGTCGGGTACCAGCTTCCCGAGCATCTCGCCGGCGGTCTCGGATGTCTTTACGGTCGTGCCTGAGAGCTTATTGATTTCTCCCGCCGCTTTCTGGCTACGCTCGGCGAGTTTGCGCACTTCGGCTGCCACCACGGCAAAGCCTTTCCCATGTTCGCCGGCGCGCGCAGCCTCGATGGCCGCATTCAGGGCCAGCAGGTTTGTCTGGCGGGCGATCTCTTCGATGATGGAGATTTTGCTGGCAATCTCCTTCATCGCCTCCACAGCCTGCAACACCGACTTACCGCTGTCTTGCCCATCCTTGGCAGACTTGTTTGCGATCTTGTCGGTCTGTTGCGCATTGTCGGCGTTCTGCTTGATGTTTGAAACCATCTCCTCCATAGAAGACGAGGCTTCCTCGGCTGCCGCTGCCTGGGCACTGGCGCCCTTTGCTACCTGTACCGAGGCCGAAGAAATGGATTGGCTGGCCGCCGAGACCTCTCCGGCAATGGAGCGGACATCGGAAACAGTCCGGGTAAGCCCAGCCACCATGGATGCAAGAGCCTGCATGAGCTTGTCCTGCGTGGAGCGCTCCCGGATGATCACAGTCAAGTTGCCGTTGGAAATCTCTTCGGCTGCCTTGGTGATGTCATTCATTGTGGCGGTCAGCACATTCAGAGCTCGCATGAGTATGTCGTCGGAAGACCTCTCCTGGACCACCACGGAAAGGTCGCCGCGTGCGATTGCCTCTGCGACACCGATCACCTGGTTCATGGCGTCCACAGTGCGCTGGTAGCTCTGGGTCAGAATGTCATGATCGGACTGCATCTCAATTTTTGTGCTCAAGTCCCCAACGGCAACCCTCTCAAGCGCTCCGCCGACGCCTCGAATGAACAACACCAGAGCGCGGAAGGACTCGGCAAGCGAACCGACCTCGTCGCCTGAGTGATAGTCAACCTCCTGATTCACCTCGCCAAGTGCTATGCGCTTCGCAGTGTCCGCCAGTTGCGTGAGAGGCTTTGAAATGCTGCGCGAAATGAACACCCCCAGGCCTAAACCGGTCAGAATGCCGCCTACTGCTATGAACAGCATCATGTTGCGGCTTTGGCGATAAACCTGATCGGCCGCCTCGGCGGCCTGTCTCGCGTTCTCTTCTTTCTTCGCGACCATCTCGGTTAGCGCTTTTTCGGCTGCGTCAGACTTCTGGCGGCCGAGGCCATCGGAGAGTTCAACTGAACTTCTTTTCTGTTGCAACTGGTCCTTTGTGGCAAGTAGCACCACTTGCCTGGAGACCTCCGCGTCATCCTTGAATGCCAAATCGAATTTTGCGAGCAGCGCCTTGCCCTCATCTGAATGGATCAGAGATCTGGCCTTCTCTAAATCTGCAGTGATGTTGGCTATGTCAACTTCCATGCGACCCCGGTAATGCTCACGGTCCGAAATGGTGTTTGCCAAAAGCACATTCTTGACAGCTCTGTCCATGTGGATAAGATGTAAGCGTATGGTCTTCCCCTCTGGCATCCTGGCAGGCTTGAGCCTGACGATGTGGTCATGGAACAGGCAGCGGGTACGGGGCGTCGCGTTCGTAGATTTCGGTCGGTAGCAGAGAAGCAGCAGATTGTAAATCTGACGCTGGAGCCAGGCGCAAGTGTAGCGTTGGTGGCGCGGACTCATGGGCTGAACGCGAACCAGGTGTTCAAGTGGCGGCGTGCTTTCGAGCGCGGTGAGTTGGTGGATTCCACAGCCGCATGCACAGCATTGCTTCCGGTTACAGTGGCTGCATCGAGTGAGGCGGAGACACGAGAGCCTGCCGGGCATCAACAACCAGCTCCGACCGGTTCCATTCACATTGAGTTTCCAGGCCGAGCGATGATCAGTGTCGAGAGCGGTGCTGATTCGGCGTTGCTGCGTTCGATCCTTGAGAGTCTGCGCAAGTGATTGAACTTCGCACCGGGACGAAGATCTGGCTGGCAGCCGGCGTGACCGACATGCGTCGCGGTTTCGACGGTCTGAGCGCGCAAGTGCAGACAGTTCTCAACGAGCAGCCGTTCTCCGGCCACGTCTTCGTTTTTAGAGGACGCCGCGGGGATCGTCTTTCATGATGCATCCTCCTTCAGAAGCCGGGTAGCTTGAGAGTTTTGTTTTGGTGATATTGAAGCACTTTAAGCGGTCTTCTTGCGATTACATCCTGCACGCCTATCTTGACCTGCTCTGAATCGAGCGCATCGAGTGGCACTTTCCACGGAGCGCAAGGCATAAGTTGTTCGGCAGGCAGTATGCCCGCTCTGATCATGCGTATTACGGATCCCACGCAGATCTTCAGACGGCGCGCAGTCTCATCAACGCTGATCGTTTTTGGACCGGCCGTGGAGGCATCGAAGGCCGGAACTCCGAGTCGTTCGCGCAGAGCACGCACTCGAAGTGTAGTCCAGGACTCCCCATCGTTTCTCTTGCATCGCATGCGATTCATGGTCACAGCCAGTTGCCGGTCCGGCCAGTGTGGACCGAGCGTCCGGATCACTTCTACTGGACTCGGATGTCGATCATCGGGATATCGACCAGTCCGGGTGCGCGCCAGGCGGATCTCGGTGTGTCTCCCACCCGTCCAGTGGACCGTCATATCGACCTCGTCTTTGGCATCGTCGAGATCGATGACGACTTCCTGTATCAGAACCCGAGTCAACCGCTGTTTCGTTCGCATGGTGGCGCCGGGCGCATTCCAGGCCGATGCCAGATCGTGCGCGAGTGTCAGTAATCCCTCCTTATCGACTTGTGGGCGAGAAGCTGCCTGCTCGTCCATGCGGGCAAGGCGCTGCTCTAGTTCAGCGACACGTTCAAGAGCGATATTCCATCGGGACTCAAGCTCACGGGCAACCAAGCGTTTGGCAGGATCTACGGCTTCGTATCGGCGCGACGCTAGTGATGCCTCGTAGCGCGCATGCTCAAGATCGCGCTTCGTCGCCTGTCTCACATCATCATCTGCCCTTACCACCCGTTGCGCGGCTTCGAGCGCGGCCTCTACCGCGAGGGGGGAGACAGCCTCCATGATGTGATTGGCGATCGTTTGGTCGATTCTTACTCATCCGATTCCTATGCACTGGCCCGCGCCAACGTGTGCATCGTCGCCGCGGCATTGATACCGATGCGCATGGCCCGACGCCATTCCATAGAACACATGCATGATCCTGCCACAGCGACCGCATCGTACAAGGCCAGTTAGTAGAGCCCTTCCGCCGCGCGCGGCCTTCCGAGAAGCCCGCTGCTGCATATATGCATTTTCAGTCAGCATCTGCCGGCTCTCCTCGAACTCTTCCCAACTGATATAGCCTTCATGGTTATCCTGGATCAGCACATTCCAGGCGTGCATCGGCTTCCTATGCCCTATCGTCTTTCTCGGCCGACCATCCACGACCTGAACCCTGTGCGTCCGTCGTCCGAACGCATATGCGCCAGCATAGATGGGATTCTGCATCATCTCAACAAGATTGTGATAGGCCGGCGCCTGCCATACGAGTTTCTGATGCCTGGCATTCTGCCGAACCACCGGGATTTTGATGCCCGCATCTCTGACCCAGAGGAACAACTGACGAGCACTCCCCAGTTCACGGAACTTGCGGAACATCAGCTTGATAGTCTCGCTGACACGCTCATCGGGATCAATCACGATCCGATCAACATCGTTCCAGCAGTACCCCGGAGGAAGAGAGAAGCGCAACTCTCCGCGTTTGGCTTTGGAGTCCCGTGCCGCAAGTCCCCGTTGCCGTAGTAGATTCAGCTCGTATTCGGACATCGTGCCCTTAAGGCCGAGAAGAAGGCGATCGTTGACAAGCCGTGGATCGTATACGCCGTCGTGATCGATTGCCAACACACCCACTACCGCGCAGAGATCCACCAGATGGTGCCAGTCCCGCCGATTCCTCGCCAGGCGTGAAGCCTCTATACAGAAGACGGCTCCCACCCCGCCACTGCAGACATTTGCCACGAGCTTCTGGAAGCCGGGCCGCATGACGACGCCCGAACCGGATCTACCCAGGTCATCGTCGATTACAGCAACCGACGAAAAGCCCATACCGGATGCAGATTCAGCCAAGGCATACTGTCGTCGCTGACTTTCCGTGTTTTCTATTACCTGCCCAAGAGTCGATTGGCGGATGTATACGACGGCTCCGCGCCCGAGATGTTCAGGCGTAATCTTTGAGTTCATCGCTGACCTCCTCTGTCTCGGCGCTTCCGTTTCCTTCCTGCCCCATTGCTTCGAGAAGAAGATCCGCCAGTGCTTCGATCGCTTCGCTGCGCACGTGTTCCAGAGGATGCGGTTGCACACTGACCGGTTCCAGCGGGAGCTGCAGTTGCACCCGGCTTCTTTTCATCAGTTGGCTCATGAGTCGTGCCCTCCTTCTGCAGGCACTTCCATGATCCCGCCGAACCGCCGACGCGACTATCTAAAATCGCCCGGAGTTCTTCCAGGCCTGCCAAGCTCACCTGAGGCGGCCCAACCACCATGCTGGCGCATAGTGAAGCGTCGAACATCCAGGCCGGTAAATCACGACATAATCCGTTCCGAACTTCAACGCAAAACACAGGCTTGAGATGCTTCCCAGTCTTGCGGATTAACCTCAACGGTTGTCCATGCAAGGGGTGCCATCGATATTCGATTACGACATTGCTCGATCGGTATGCAGAACGTCGTTGTATCTGGCGACATTGTGAAGGTTCTCTGGTTCGACGGTGACGGGTTATGCCTGTTTTCCAAGCGTCTTGAGCGTGGAAGATTCATCTGGCCTCAGGCTACAGAGGGAACCGTTTGTCTGACGCGTGCGCAGCTGTCGATGCTCTTGGAAGGCATCGACTGGCGCAGGCCACAGAGGACTTGGACACCGGAGATAGCGGTGTAAGTAATAAGTCATATTCCCCTTTATTCATGCGGCTTTTGTGGATGATTTCTACCTTGTTTTATGGCATACTGCAGTCATGATTCCTGCTTCCTTGCCTGACCTCGACGGGCTCGATCATGAAGCGTTGAAGGCTCTGGTGATTGCCAAGCATTCGGAGTCGTTGGAACAGCACAAGGAACTCACTTCAAGCACACATGAGATCGAACATCTCAAGCTGGTCATCGAAAAATACCAGCGGATGATCTTCGGTCGGAAGAGCGAGAAGCTGACCGGAGAACTGGAACAGCTTGAGTTCCGGCTTGAAGAACTGGAGACTGCTCAAGCTGCCGAAGAAGCTGCGCAAGCGGCAACCGAAGCAACGCAACCTCCCTCCACTCAGACTGATTCGAAGCGTCGTTCGCGCCCTGCACGCAAGCCTCTGCCGGAGGATCTTCCGCGTGAAGTGGTCACCCATCTTCCCGCGCATAACTGCTGCCCCGATTGCGGCGGTGCGCTGCGCCAGTTTGGCGAAGACGTTTCCGAACAACTGGAACGCATCCCCGCAAGCTTCAAGGTAATTCGTCATGTGCGGCCCAAGTTCGCCTGCGCAGGTTGCGAGAGCGTCGTCGAGGCGCCCGCTCCTGCACGGCCCATCGACCGCGGCCTGCCTGGTCCGGGCCTGCTTGCCCAGGTGCTCGTTTCCAAGTACGCCGACCACCTTCCGCTTTATCGTCAGTCTCAGATTTATGCCCGCGAAGGGGTTGATCTTGATCGTTCAACACTGGCCGGTTGGGTGGGCGCGGCCAGCGGGTTATTAACTCCCCTGGTCGATGAGATCAAGAAGCATGTTCTGGCAGCAGCGAAGATCCATGCCGACGACACGCCCGTTCCAGTGCTTGCTCCCGGTAACGGCAAGACGAAAACAGGCAGGCTCTGGACCTACGTGCGCGACGACCGGCCTGCCGGTGAAGACACCGCGCCCGCCGTCTGGTTCGCCTACTCCCAAGATCGCAAGGGCGAGCATCCCCGGCAGCACTTGAAGAACTTCAAGGGCGCGTTGCAGGCCGATGCTTACGCGGGATTTCATCATCTCTATGCCAACGGCGCTATCTATGAAGTCGCATGCTGGGCGCATTATCTGGAGAGAGGATTTATCCGGAGTGTTTGCTGAAGCGTCGCGCCGAAGCTGCTTCAAGCTGTTTTCTTCGCATCTTTCGCTCCAGATAACCACGTTAGAGAGTTTCCAGGAAGGCAAGGAGCTTCGGCGATGGATGCCATGGCCGCCCTGATGCGGTTTTGAGGCCGGCGCGATTCCAAAAAGCGTCGAGAACGTCACGTTTCATTTTGAGGTTGGAAGTAATATAGCGGCTGGTGGTTGCGACTGAAGCATGTCCGAGATAGTCCCTGATGACGGAGACATCGATGCCCGCCTGCAACAGTGCTACAGCACAACTATGGCGCATGACGTGGGGACTTACTCGGAGTGTACGCAAGTGAGGCATCGATTCAGAAGCCTTGCGCACATACTTGCGCAGCAGATAGGCCACGCCATCGCGGGTCAGGAGACCGCCGCGAGCATTTCTGAAAACGGGCTGTTCTCCGGCGTCTGGGTTGACGATCCTGCGTAGCGCTTCTGCCGTCTCCGGCCAGAGCGGGCAAATGCGTTCTTTGCGTCCTTTGCCGAAGAGGCGAACTTGTCGCGGACGATCAAGGTGAAGTTCTCGGAGATGAACGCTCAGGGTCTCGCTCACCCGTGCACCGGTGTTGTAGAGGAAGAGCAAGAGCGCCCGATCGCGCACCCCGTACGCAGATTTCGGGTCTACAGCTGCTATGACCGCACGGGCTTGCTCCGGTTCGAGATATGTTGCCACATGGACAGTTGCTTTCTTGGAAGGGAGAGCAAGGATTCTGCCGTACTGTTCAGCGCGACCCAGATCGTAGCGTAGCAAATGCCGTGCAAAACTCCGCAAAACAGCCAGACGATAGTTCCGCGTCGCGGCGCAATTGCCCCGGCGAGATTCTACGTAGTCCAAAAAGGCAAGCACGGCATCTGCCCGAAGATCGTCCAGAGTTAGGTCTGCGGCGGATCCGTTGCGGCGATGCGCCAGGAACAGGAAGAACAGCCTGAGCGTGTCACGATAAGCGCGGATAGTGTGGCCGCTGGCTCCACGCACGCGTTCAAGATAGTTATGGAAGAAGCTCTGGACCAACGTCAAGAGGTCATTCTGCTTCTGTCGTCTCTTCATTAGAACTTTTCCCCTGTTGGTGACTTCAGATAACGACGCCGCAACCTGTTGCCCGCCAGTTCGAGGAGTTCGGGGGTGGCAGTCAAATAGGTTTCGGTTCCAAGGATGTCATCGTGGCCCATGTATGCGGACAACCAGGGAAGACGCGCATGAAGGTCCGCGCCCTGGCTATACCAGCGACTCAGCCGATGGACCGCGAAGGTGTGGCGAAGATCGTACGGACGCGGCCCTACACGACCTCGTGCCGGCTTCAGACCGGCCTTCTGAAACAGCTTTTGCAGTGCGTGTCCCGCGGTGCCAACAGGCAGAGTTCGGCAGTTGACCCCAACGAAGAAGCGGTCGTCTGGCCTCGGAATCGCACCAGTGAACACCTGCCGAGCCACAAGATACTTTTCCATTTCGCGCGCTAGTGAACGGTGAAAAGGGACCCATCGCGCTCTGCCTTTGAACATTTGCACGAACACAACACCCGCGTGAGTGTCCACGTCATGTATGTGGAGACGAAGGGCCTCGCCGAAGCGGATGCCCGTGCAATACAACAGCAAGAGGAGCATCCTGTATAAAGCAGCTCGGAACGGTGGCCGCTTCAACATCGTGGTGAGTTCGAGCAATCGCTTTATGTTGCCTTCCGACAGCACGTAAGGCGTAAACGTGGATTCGGTGGGCAACTGCGGCCATAGTGGCTCATGAACAAGTGGGCAGGCCGGGCGCCGTCGTAAGTAGGAACAGAACTGTCGTAGCACAGCCACGTCCATCGAAACGCTCACAGCCTTGCGTTGTGGCTTGCTGGCAAGCCATGCAACCATCGCCTGGCTGAGGCTCCACTTGCGATGGCGGGCAGCATATTTCAGCACGAACCTATCGAATTCCAACAACGTGAACTCAGCCCTTTCATAGCTGTAGCCCAAGCTCCGCTTAAACAAAAGGAACTTCTGCAAATCGTTGGACAAGGAACTGTGGAAGAGCGCCTTCATTTCGGCACCGGAAGTGTTACTCCCCGGAGACGCCGCAGTGCCACACGAACGTATACCGAGGTTGAGGAGGGTCGGCGGTGACCCAGGATGTCGCTGACGACTTTAATGTTGGCGCCTGCATCGACCTGTCTGCTGGCATGTGAATGTCGAAATGCATGTGCACCAATCACCTTGGTGGAGATTCCGGCCTTCCGTGCATATTCGCGAATCCGGTGACGGATTGCGCCGCTGGTCAGTGGGTTGTACGGTATCATCGTGCTCACAAATACGCGCCGGGCATG
>Ga0302197_10004085_pt1 | contig 12999 bp, 10 predicted proteins | sample II_Bog_N2_1_FD_193526 | JGI IMG/M metagenome (GOLD analysis project Ga0302197, IMG submission 193526) | Peat permafrost microbial communities from Stordalen Mire near Abisko, Sweden - II_Bog_N2_1 | ecosystem: Environmental > Terrestrial > Soil > Wetlands > Peat | place: Sweden: Abisko...
ACCAAAAGAAAGGATAGCTTTTTATCCGCAGAAATAAATGTGGCAAAAAGGCGGAAGTTAGGGGTGTGCACGCTTAATATTGGAGTTAGGAAAATTAGCTAAGGTCCTTCAAAGGACTATACAAAATCAGCAGCTGCTGAAAAGGCTGGAAGCGAAGTTAACGGAGCTAACGCGAGATCACCGGCTACAGATCAGGATGCTGCTGATCTGTATCGGGGTACTGATGATATATATCACGATACTGCTGGTATTAGCATACAGATAGCGGATGATATCGATGACGAGGCAGTTCTTGGCAGGAACAGGCGGCGGAAGGGAATGGCGAGAACCGATACGCGATAATGGAAATGAAAAAGCAGATACTATGCGAAATGAACATCTAATGCTATAATGATACATAGCTGGACTGATAGTTATGTATCATTATAGCAGAACAAGACAACAAGTATGGTTAATCAGTGAGTTGCATATCACCGTAACACAAAGATAGCTACGCCGGGAAACAGTAAAGGGCATGTAATGGCGCTCATTATTTTGTGATCATTTCTGCGTCCACCCTTGACAGTTTCCCGGCTTGCAGCTTCCGGTTGTTTAAGCGTTGATATGCCCCAGTTTGTGCCAGGGTTGGCATGGCAACGGGTAAGAGAAGAAAGCGGGGTTTTAATTAGGGGCGGCAACCTTAAAGCAACCACCTTAAATGCTCGTAAACCTTCATTCTTTTGATCACACCATGATTGAATGATGAAAGAGCCGGCACATAAAAGAAATATAACACCGCAAAAAGCGGTAGAAATATTAAGGAAAGAAGGCTATGAAATAAATGAAAAAGAAGTGGAAATAATTTTTGATTTCTTGTATTTTTTAGCTAAGTTAACTGTAAATCAATATATTAAACAAGCGATAAAAACTAATAATTCTAATCATAATGACAGCCGATCTCTACATAAGGGTGAGCACTGATGAACAGGCTGACAAAGGATATTCCCAGCGCAGCCAGGAAGAGGTCTTGATGCGGTATTGCTCCATTAAAGACATAAAGGTTCGTAAAGTAATATTTGAAGATTGTTCGGCAAAGTCTTTCAATCGTCCGGAATGGCAAAAAATGCTCGTTGATCTAAAGAAAAAGCGTGGGCAATCTGACCTGGTTCTTTTCACGAAATGGGATCGGTTCAGTCGAAATGCTGGCGATGCCTACCAGATGATAAATGTTCTTGCAGCACTTGGCGTCGAACCACAGGCCATAGAACAACCGCTTGATATATCTATTCCCGAAAATAAACTTATGCTTGCTATTTACCTGGCTCAGCCGGAAGTTGAAAATGACAGGCGTGCGTTAAATACTTTCTTTGGTATGCGAAGAGCAAGGAAAGAAGGGCGCTGGATGGGTCCAGCTGTCACGGGTTATACAAATAAAATCAATGAGAAAGGCCAAAAAAGCATATGTCCCAAAGACCCTGATGCAAGTATTATGCGATGGGTATTTGAACAGCTACATGCAGAAAAAATAAACAAGGCAAGAGAACTTCTGATAAGCGGTGATCTGGATTCAATTGACTATAGAAAAATTAAAAGCGATTCTGAGCGGCAAATTTCGGTTCTGGAAGGAAAATTAATGGATCTGTCTGCAAATAGTTTTCGCATTGGGCCATTACTGCAAAAGGCTCTATCAAATGTCGCCCATTTGCCGATTCTATATCAAAATGCTGATATTCAGGATAAAAGAAAAATTATCAGTTCGATGTTTCCAGAAAATCTGACTTTTGACGGTGTCCAACATCGAACTACTCGCATAAATGAGGCAATCCGTGTTTTTAATACCTTAAAGGCTGATTTTGGGGCAAAAAATAAGGGCAAACCAGTTATAAAAACCGATTTGCCCACTGTGGTAGCGGGGAGCAGGATCGAACTGCCGACCTTAGGGTTATGAATCCTACGCTCTAACCATCTGAGCTACCCCGCCTTATGTTTGTTTTATTGCTGCCGGTATGGTAACGCCGGTGGTTGTATTGTTAATAACCCATTCTAAAAACGTTTGCAAATATAGCAGAAATTCGTTTTCTTTAGAAAAAATGTTAACATTTACTCCTAATCGATTTATTCTATTGTAAACCTGTTATGTCTGAAAAGAAAAAATTCACCATGGAGTATGAAATAAAATCATCTCCGCGCATACTATATAGCTTTTTAAGCGAATCAAATGGCTTAACACAATGGTTTGCTGATGACGTAACTGTTCGCGACCAGGTGTATACTTTTACCTGGGATGATGAACAGCAAAACGCCAAATTGCTAATGCTTAAAGAAAACAAGCTGGTTAAATTTCGTTGGGTTGATGATGATCCGCAATATTATTTCGAGATGGAAATTTTGCAGGACGAGTTAACCAATGATGTGGCCCTGGGCATAACCGATTTTGCTACAGAAGATACTATTGATGAGCGTAAACTCATATGGGATAATCAAATTGAATACCTCATTAGCGTATTAGGTGCTTAGGCTAATACAATTTTCCTTAATTTTACGTTTTTAAATCTGCGCTGTGCCTTTTAATAGGCAAAGTGCATTTTATTCCCAAAACGCTGATATATCCTGATGAAAAAAATTCATCTTTTAATACTTAAATCATTTATAAGGCCTTTTCTATCAACCTTCATTATAGTGATGTTTGTGTTATTGATGCTATTTTTATTCAAATACATCGATGACCTTATTGGTAAAGGATTTGCCTGGTACGTTATTTTAGAGTTGATGATGTACTCATCGGCAACCAATGTGGCTATGGCGCTGCCCTTATCTGTACTGCTCTCCACCATCATGACTTACGGCAGCCTTGGCGAAAATTATGAGCTGGTGGCTATAAAAGCGGCCGGTATATCCCTAACCAGGGCAATGTACCCCATGATCATCATCGTCTCCATCCTCAGTGTCTCGGCATTTATTTTCTCTGATTATATGCTGCCGGTAGCCAATCTTAAATACTTTTCTCTTTTGTATGATGTAAGGCAGCAGCGGTCGGCAACGTTATTGCCTGAGGGGGTGTTTAGTAATAGCTTCCCAGGTTATACCATCAGGGTTGAAAAAAAGGGAGCGGATGGGCAGGCGCTATACGGCGTTATTATTTATCAAAAAGATCAAAATTCAGAAAACAACTCGGTACTGTTTGCCAAAGAAGGTAGAATGTACCGTACTCCAGGCGATAAGTATTTGGTGTTAAAGCTTCAGGATGGTGTTCGTTATGAAGAGTCTGCAGGTGATGTGGGGTATAATACCCGCCAACGTTTAATGCGTTTCCGTTTTAAGGATATGGAACAAAAGTTTGACCTTTCGGGCTTTAAACTTTCCCGTACAGATGAAAATGAGTTTAAGTCTGCCTTCCAGATGATGAACATTAAACAACTCCGTGAGTATAAAAAAACGACGCAGCATGCCATTGACAGTTCGGTACAGGCAAGTTACCGTATGATGACGCCCTACCTGCGATATTTTAATTTGCCTAAAAAACCGGCTACCGTAAAAGGTGCAGTACCCGCCATCGCCAATAAAAGTTTAACACTTACCGAACAACTTGCAGCAGTATCTAATGGTTCGAGTGAAGTGCGCTCCATCCAGGGCCTTATGAAAGATGGCGATTCCCGTAATCATGATAATGCCCAAAATATCCGGAGATCGTTAGTTGAGTATCAGAAGAAATATACCTTGTCAGCAGTTTGCCTGGTGCTGTTTTTAATAGGTGCCCCGCTGGGTGCTATTATACGTAAGGGCGGTTTAGGCCTGCCTGTTGTAGTGTCTGTAGCATTTTTCCTGATCTATTACATCATATCAACCATCGGAGAAAAATCAGTAAAAGACGGGGATGCATCGCCAATATTAGGTATGTGGATATCTATTATTATCCTTACACCTATCGGGCTTTTTTTATCATACAAAGCCATTACTGATTCAGCCATATTTGATGCAGATTCCTACAAGAAGTTTTTCAAACGCCTACTTCGCCGAAGTGAGGCCTGATATATTTTACAAAGCACCGACCCTATTAACTTTATTATCCTGTAACTTTGTTTAAATTTAATACAAAGGCATCCTTTGCAGTTTGCCGATACGTAAAGTAAAACCATGTTAAACACCATACCCGAAGCAATAGAGGCTATTAAAGCCGGCAAAACCATAATAGTTGTTGATGATGAAAATAGGGAAAACGAGGGCGATTTTTTAACCGCCGCCCGTAATGCAACACCCGAGACTATAAACTTTATGGTGAAGTATGGCCGTGGTTTGGTTTGCGCGCCTATTACCCGCCAACGTGCCCGTGAGCTTGATCTGGAGCCGATGGTGAGCCATAATACCACATCGCACGAAACTAATTTTACAGTTTCGGTTGATGCGCTGGAGGGGTGTACTACCGGTATTTCTGCTTCTGACCGCTCAAAAACAGTGTTGGCTTTAATTGATCCCGCTGTTATGCCCGAACATTTAGGCCGCCCGGGCCACATATTCCCGTTAATAGCAAAAGAGGGCGGTGTATTGCGCCGTACGGGCCATACCGAGGCCGCTATTGACTTTGCTGTTTTAGCCGGATTTGAACCCGCCGGTGTAATATGCGAAATTATGAAGGAGGATGGTGAAATGGCCCGCCTACCTGAATTATTAGTTATCGCAAAAGAACATGATCTTAAAATAGTATCTATAAAAGACCTGATAGAATACCGCCTGGCAACTGAATCAATGGTTACCCGCGAGGTGGCTGTGAAAATGCCAACCGAGTGGGGCGATTTTGATATGATAGCTTATACCCAAATTGATACCGGCGAAAATCACCTGGCGCTTATTAAAGGCACATGGGAGCCTGACGAGCCCGTACTGGTGCGCGTGCATAGTTCGTGCGTTACGGGGGATATTTTCGGTTCATGCAGGTGCGATTGCGGCCCTCAGTTGCATAAGGCGATGGAGATTATCCAAAAAGAAGGCAAAGGCGTTATCGTATACATGAATCAGGAAGGCCGTGGCATCGGGCTTATCAACAAGCTGAAAGCGTATCATTTGCAAGAAAATGGTTTTGATACCGTTGATGCCAACATCAAACTTGGCTTTAAAATGGATGAGCGCGATTATGGTATCGGCGCGCAAATATTGCGCAGCCTGGGTGTATCAAAAATGCGTTTGTTATCAAATAACCCTAAAAAGCGCGCTGGTTTAATTGGTTATGGTTTAGAGGTTGTTGAGAATTTACCAATAGAGATAGCTCCTAACCCACATAACGAAGCTTACCTGTTAACCAAAAGAGATAAAATGAACCACGCTATACTGCGCGATCATTAATTATCCTCCCCATCAGATTTTTCGCTGGTGTTTGAGCCTGAGCTGGGTTCTGTTAAGGCGGGGGTATCTTTAGTGGCCGGGATTGGGGTAGGTATCTTATTTTTGGTTTTATTGCCGTTGTTTTTTCTGAACAGATTTCTGAAAAACTCCCCGAAAGTGTCAAAATCCCGCTGATAGGTGAGCCCTATACCGTTTACATATTGCACGCTCAACTGGTCAATGGTATTTAAGGTGGTGGTATTTAATACCCGGTAAGAGTACTTGGCGGTGAGGTCTCCGCTCTGGCGTAACAAGTATTGTGCTTCAAAGTCTTTGGTTAAACTGTTAAAGTTTGAGTTGAATAAACTGTTTTGTGTAGAGTTGTTAAATAAATCATTACTGCCGGTGGTAGTAAATAAGCTTCCGTTAAATACCAGCCTGCTGTTAAATAATCTTAATGATGCGCTCGCGTCATTAAATGAGCGCAAGTTTAAGTCGAAATTCTTGATGTTTGATTGTGAGATAAAGGTATTTAATTTATTAAATGCAAACTCGCTCACCGCTTCGCCGGCCGTACTAAATACCTGATTAGTTAAACTACTTGGAGTTCCAGATGCGAAATTTCTGCGCACAATTATACTTAATGCCTGCTGGCTACGGTTATTATAATCGGTAAGATAAGTACCCAGGTCATCTTTAATGGATGGATCAGTAGGGAAATTAAAATCAAAGTCGATAGTTGGGTGTAATAACGATTTGGTGATGATCAACTCAGCTTGTACCAGCACGTTTTCCGCTCCTTTTGGTGATGCCAAACCTGCCGCCTGGTAAAGCGGCGAAATATCTGTACGTACCTCGTAAATGGCATTCAGGTTAATGTCGGCATTTGCCGGGTCGCCCGTCCAGCGTATGGTACCGCCCTGATTCACAGTAAAGTTTTTACTGATGAAGTTTTTAGCTGTAAACTCAAACTTACCTGTCGATATTAAAAAGTCGCCGTACATGTTAAAATCACCCAGGCTGTTAATATTCAGGTTCAGGTTATTGGTTGTACCGCTTCCTTCCAAAACACCGTAATCTGTAGTTATTTTAACTATCGTTTTTTCATCAACGGTAAGGTCAAGGTTAAGCGTTACCCCATCAAAAGCATTTTTAGGCACTACTACTTTGGTACTGTCTTTATGGCTTACAAATCTTATAAAATCATAATCCCCGGCGGTTGTTGAAGTGTTCAGCGGTATATTAAACACTGTACCTGCAAGTGTATGGGCCTTAATATTAATATTCATGGTGTTAACCGGGCCGTTGAACGCGAATGTGCCTGTACCATACGCTGTGCCATAGTAAAGGTGGTTGTCCTTAAAAGTGGTGTTTAACGCTAATAAGTTTTTAGCAGTAACGGTTGCCTCAATATCCGGGTTATCAAGATTATTTAAATCAATTTTGCCATTAACTAAGCCTGTGCCGCCATGCGCATCTTTTAATGTCATGCCGTCAACGTCAATAACGCTATTGGTAACGGTTAATTTATCACTAACGGTATAAGCGGTTTTAAGGTAATTAACCGTAACGCCGGTATTATCTAAGGTAACTGTACCATTCATCTGCGGCTTAGATGCCGGCCCGGTAAGCGATAGATCACTTGATACGGTGCCTTTAGGATCTGATACCAGCTCGCGGATAAAAGGGTCAAATATTACCGCTTGTACATGGTCCATTTTTACTTTAAAATCAAGCGCGTTAGCTTCGGCCTCTTTGGTAAGATTGTAAGCTCCGGTAATATTCATGGTTTCAGTACCATTGTTGTTGATACTCATCTTTACATCAGCCTCTTTCCTGTCATTACCCAGTGTTGATTCAATTTTTACATCACCAACAAAGGTTTTATTCATATTTAGCGAGTCGATGTTTAAATGCGCGTCTATCCCCGGAGTATTGGAAATAGAACTGAATATAACATTACCATTAAGCGATCCTTTTAAAGCCACCCCCGAAACTTTGGTCAGCTGGTCGAATGTGTTCATGTTGAATTTCTCGAACTCCAGTTTCAGTTTATCTTCCGGGTTGCTTGATATAAGTCCATTTATCTTAACCTTTTGCGGGCCATTGGATAGCTGAAAGCCATCAATTTTGGTTTTGCCATCCAAAAATTTTATCCTCACCTGGTCGGTCAGTTTCCAATCCTGGTGTTCCAAAATAACATCCGATGGGAGTAGTTTTAATTTAGCCGTAGTGTCCCGTCCAAATTCAACCAAACCGTAAAGATCCAACTGGTTAGTCGCGTCTTTGTCGGCAAGTTTTATGTTGAAGTTTAGGCTGTCTTTTCTCAGCGCGTTTGATATATCAATGTTTTTGATGAACAAACTGTCTGTAATATTGATCTTGCTTAAAGAAATGTTCAGGCCTAGTTGACCATTGCTGGTGCTTTCGTCCAAAATAAGGTCATGAAACACAGTTGTGCCATATTGTATAGTTTTAACATAGCCGTTCAAAGTAGCTGTTTCGTTTGATGAGTCAAACTCTCCCACAAAAGTCCCCTGGTCGGATATTTTTAGGTCCGGATCAAAAAGCGCTAAAAGCGGGTTTACATTTTTAATCGCCAGGTTAAACTCAAAGTGCTGTGGTTTAGGTGTAATGTAGGTTGTTTTTAACGATGGGATATATTTTTTAACGATTTGTTTAAAGTAAGATGGAAGCGTAGCAAGGTTAAACGAGCCATGGATATTAGCATCCGCGATATCTGATTTTAGCGCCAATATGCGGTTATCTCCTTTGCCGTGTGCCGAAAGATCAATTGAATCAACCAGGTAATTATTTCTTGGATCAACTATCCTGATAGGGGTAAGTTCAATATGCCCCTGTAAGTTCTCAAGGTTATTTCCACTGAATTTGGTTTTAAGTATTGTTGTTATGGTGATGGTATCCTTCAGCAATTTAAGCGTATGCAGGTGCGCGTCTTTAATGTTCGCGTTAAAATTATAAGCGGTTAGTGCGGGGTTCAAATCTACCGTTCCGGCCAGGTTAAGCTTAACATTACTATCATTAATGCTTATTTTGGCATCGGCAATTTTCTTTATAAAAGTGCCTTTTACATTCAGGTTATGGTAATCGTATCCATTGTAGTTTATATAGCTTATCTGCGCGTCTAAATTTTCGTTTAAATTTTTAAGCGCGTCGCCGCTTCCTTTAACGTTGGCGGATAAGGTTGCCCTGCCAATTGCATCGTTATCAAGCAAGCCACCTAAGTCAAAGTTTGAGGTGCTTATTTTACCGCTATATGCAGGTATGCCTTTTTTGTTGATTTTGAGGTTAATATCCGGATCGAAGCGGCCCAACTTAGTTTTAAATGTGCCGAAAGCCACAAAATCGTTTTGTAAGCCAGTAAACATGCCCGTAAAATTGATGTTTCCGAATTTGCCTATCATGTCAGGTACCTTTGCACCATTAGTCCCTGTAAAATTGCTGTATAAATAATCCAGGTCTTTTTTATTGGTTGATAGCTGGTCGAATTTCAACTCCAAAAAGGTATTATCCCAATCAGGTAATCCTCTCAAGCTAAAATCCCCGCGTATATAAGTAGCCTGTCCGCCGGTGATGAGTAAGTTTTTAGCGGTCAAGTGGCGTACCATACCATGTATTTTACCATCAACCCCAAGCTCAAAATGTACACGGTCCAATCCGCTGGTAAAAAACGAAATGTCTTTTGATGATACATGCGACGATTTAAAATCCGCATCCATCATTACCTTATCCTCAATATCAGCAAAATCGTCGAAAGATTTAAATTTCATCCTGAAGAAATCCTTAACTGTAGAGTTAGCTGTTTGTAAAAACAAGTGCTTGGTAAGTATCAGGTTGGTATCAACCGTAGCGTCAGCAGTTAGGTTTTTAATGTATGCACCACTTTTTTCATGCAGAGTAAGGTTGTGTACGTACGCTTTAAACAGGTGATGGATAACATCCATGCTGTCAATTACCGCACTAAACTTTTTAACATCAACATCATCAAAATTCACCCCTTTAATCAGCGTATCCACTGTATAATTTTTATAGCGGAAATGCAGGTTACTAACTGCTATTTTTCCAAAAATTACATTCCACGGCTTGCCAGTTGATTTTGAAGTGTCCGGCGAACTGAAAAAATCCTCAATAAATTTAACGTTACTGGTGCTGTCTTTGTATTCTTTCAAATAAACAGAACTGTTATCAAGTTTTACCAGGCTCAAATCGATGGCCCGTTTTTTTATACTGCTAAACAGGGAGAACCCATTAATATCGACGGTCAGTTTCGACATGTTCACCAGCGTGTCTTTCTTCTGATCCAGTACATAAAAATCTTTTAATACAATGGTTGTAAAAGGCTCCAGGTATAAGCTGCCGATACTAACTTTGGTATGTAATTTTTTAGAAAGATAAGCTGCACCCTTCCTGGCAGCCCAGGTTTGTACAGGTTTATATTGAAAAATTAACAAGAGTATGCTCAGCGTCAAAAAAACGAGCAACACCAATCCTAACGCTATTTTGAGTACTTTTTTAATAACTTTGCCGCTTAATATAATATTGAATTATTGATTCAGTGTTTCGATGGTTAAACACAATTTTCGTAACATAGTTTAACATCTATAAAATAACCACCAATCAAAATTCACTCATTCACTAATTAATACCATGTCTGTAATACTTGCCATTGAATCCTCTTGCGACGATACCTCTGCATCCATTTGCGCCGATGGTGTAATATTAAGCAATGTTATTGCTAATCAAACCATTCACCAGGCTTATGGCGGCGTTGTACCCGAACTTGCTTCGCGTGTTCATCAGCAAAACATTGTCCCCGCGGTACAGCAAGCATTACTTGCCGCAAAAGTAAGTAAAAATGATGTTAATGCAGTGGCTTTCACCCGCGGACCGGGACTTTTAGGTTCTCTTTTAGTAGGCGTATCATTTGCGAAGGCTTTCGCGCTGGCTAAAAACCTGCCGCTGATAGAAGTTAACCACATGCAAGCCCATGTTTTGGCACATTTTATCGGGGATCCAAAACCATCATTTCCTTTTTTATGTTTGACGGTTTCAGGCGGGCACACCCAGATTGTTTTGGTGAAGGATTATTTCGATATGCAGGTTATCGGCCAAACTACTGACGATGCAGCCGGCGAAGCCATGGATAAGACAAGCAAAATTTTAGGCCTGCCATATCCCGGTGGCCCGCTGATCGATAAGCACGCACGCTCAGGTAATCCTGATACATTTAAATTCCCTGAGCCGCAAATCCCCGGCTTGGATTTTAGTTTCAGCGGATTAAAAACATCGATCCTATATTTCATCCAAAACAACGTTAAGGCGAACCCGAACTTCATTGAAGATAACCTGAATGACATCTGCGCTTCGGTTGAAAAACGCATAGCCACAATCCTGCTCAACAAGCTTAAAAAAGCTGCTGATGAATACGGTATTAAAGATATTGCCCTTGCGGGAGGCGTATCAGCCAATACCGGCCTGCGCGAAGGATTATTAGCCATAGGAAGTAAAAACGGCTGGAATTGCTTTATCCCCAAACTGGAATATTGCACCGATAACGCCGCCATGATAGCCATCGCCGGTTACCACAAATACCTAAAAGGCGAATTTGTGGGGCAGGACGTTGCGCCATTGGCAAGAATGCCATTATAATCTGAAAGTCAGTAAAGTCCGCAAGTCGGAAAGTCCGTAAGTGGATTTTCTAAAAGTTCTGCCTTTCAGTCTTTCTGACTTTCGGTCTTTCGGACTAAAAAACTACCTTTGCAGCCATGAACGGAGCCGCTTACATTTTCTGGATAATTTTCGTAATTCCTTTGATAGCCTTTTTGGTATGGCTTGTTCGCCAGGACAAAAGTAAAGGCAAAATTGGGCTTGCAGTAGTAATAGGATTGGTGGTTATGGTTATCATTTACATGTATTATAAACACATGTTCGCGCCATATACTAAGGTGTACGATTTTTAAGCCGGAAATTATTTTCTATCGTTCATTAAATACTATTTTTAGAACAGGCTCAAGCTCTAACATTAAGTATAAATATGTTAATAGCTTTATTGCGTTGCTCTTAGTGCCATAAGCATCAGAAGATCCATGCAAAATTGCATGTCGGTTTAAATGGTTTGTTTGCGATGTATCTGTCCGATGGTATTGGTAATATTGAGAGCTAAAATGTAGGAATGAACTTAAAGCTACACCTGGAAAACCTAAGTTATATTCATTTTTTTCTGATAATTCATTTGCTTGGGCAAATGTTATTTTTTTTTCACGCACTAAATTTTGAAATTTAATTGCTGCAGCTCCAGGCTTTAAATTGTCAATATCAACTAACGAAAATCCTGCAGCCTTAAACATTGCATTTACTGATGTAATATCCTTGTCGAATTTTGTGGTGTCAAAATATTGCCTAGTCAAAAAATCGATGATTGGGTATAAAGTACATATACATGATGCATAGTTGCCTCTTTTGAAATTATCTAATATCTCGATAATTAATCCTTTTTTACTACTTAAAAGCTTGTTGTTAATTACTTTACGTTGAAAGTATTTGTAATTAACATCAAATAATTGAATATTAAAATCATCAATATTTGTTATTCGAAAAAAATGGCATAAGATGGGGACGATTAGCCAGTCATAATATCCCAATTTTTTACGTTTCCCATAACGTAGCAGCCACATTAATCTTAATCTAAAACTAGGTTTCAATTCATACGGCTCGTATGAATTATATTGAAGAGAAGCAAATAAATCATAATAGGGAAATGAATTCATTCCTAACTTAGTAAATAGGAATTCATTCAGATATCCTATTTTTATATTTTGAGGATTAATATACAAGGGTAAAGGCCAGTTATGCTTGTCATACATCCAACACGCCGGACGCATTATCGATATTGTTCTTTGGCGAATATACTTATGAAAACAGTCTTCAATACTTTTAGGATATTCTTCAGTGTAAGCGATTGGTTTCTTAGGTATAAGTTCTTTTAGCTTATCAAGATTTTTTTTTAATTTCCTAGTATCCATATTGTTTACATTAAAAGTAACTAATAAAACTTACATGTATGTTTTTATCCAAAGTCTACTGACAAAACGCTGTTAGCACAAATCCCATTCTAATTCCCGAAATTTGAATGTGCCGGAAATCACGCCGATTGCCTGTTAATCAATCCCTTTAACTATATTTATCCGGCAAAGCAATTAATGCTTGCCAATATGGCATTTAGCCGCCAAATTGTAACAACGGTATACGTTTTGTACTCTAAAAACCAAACAACAATAACCAATCTACAAAAAACAATGAAAAAGCTATTTACAGCAATATTATTAGTAATGTCTGTTATGGGGTTAAGCTCATGCAGTTACAACAGCATGGTACAAATGGACGAAAACGTTAAAGCCAAATGGGGCGCCGTTGAAAGCCAGTACCAGCGCCGTGCCGATTTAATCCCTAACTTAGTAAACACCGTTAAAGGCGTAGCTAACTTCGAGAAAAGTACCTTGGTTGATGTAACCAATGCACGCGCGCGCGCAACATCTATACAAGTTGACCCAACAAAACTTACTCCTGAAACTATCCAGAAATTCCAGGCAGCACAGGGTCAGTTAACTGGTGCTTTAAGCAGGTTGTTGGTAGCATCAGAAAACTATCCGCAGTTAAGAGCCAACGATAACTTCACCGCATTAC
>Ga0302197_10004089_pt1 | contig 12989 bp, 13 predicted proteins | sample II_Bog_N2_1_FD_193526 | JGI IMG/M metagenome (GOLD analysis project Ga0302197, IMG submission 193526) | Peat permafrost microbial communities from Stordalen Mire near Abisko, Sweden - II_Bog_N2_1 | ecosystem: Environmental > Terrestrial > Soil > Wetlands > Peat | place: Sweden: Abisko...
AATATTTTATTTCAGATGAATTTTTGCAATAAGATATGATTTTAATGACTAGCATGCCTATTTTTAGAAAATATATGGATAAATACTTTTACTTAAATTTACATTTAATCTTGTGATATTTGTTTACAGCTTCCCTATCTTCCACTCATTATATTCGAATGAAGTTGTTTCTTATCTGTGCCTAAGACGATACATACGACCGGATTACCGCAGATATGTCGCAACTTATCATATCTATCTGCGAGCGTATCACCAATCGAATTGATGTTTGCCATCTAGCGCTCTATCTCTTTCATTGCCAAGCTAAGGTCGCAACATATCACCGCTTTGACCGCTTTCTCTATTCGTGTGCAGCTGTGCTTATTTCTGCCAAACTTACCTAAAACCTAAGATATCCTATGGAGATTATAAAGGCTATGCGAGCAGTACTACGCACTCGTCGAGGGATTGAAGGAGAGGATAGTTAATAGAAGTTAAAAATGATGCAAAAGAAAGTGTTTGAAGCAGAAGTAACCATCATGATAAACATTGGTTTCGACTTTGACATTGAATTAGGTCTTTACTCTCTACGAGAGTGGGAAAAATAAATTAAGGATACGCACCTCATCCGTAAGATGTAGCAAACATTAACTTCCCTCTATCAAACCAATGTTGTGATCTATTACTAGCCTGTGGACATTGCAATGACTGCGTTAGCGTTAGTCCTAAAAAATGAGGGACTAGTGCTTGAGATGTGTGGTTGGGATATCCATTTCATTGAAAAGATAAAAATCTAATCCCGCTTTCAGAAAGAAATTATACAAGATTATTTGCATAGAAGACGCTTCTTCTATGAATGATCATAGGATAACTTTATTCAATATTATTTTATCTTTATTCACAGAAAAAATGCAAAAATAATTATGACTTTATTTGGTATTTTTGTTCATGAGTTCACTAATCAAATGTACTATCCATCAACTATTAATCTAGTATGTATATTTGACAAAGATATTTCGCCAACATATAATAATTAGATTGCTGATGATAGTTCATAAAGCTTACTTTTTGGTCATAAATTTACTCTATTTCATAATCCAATAAGATCATTATTGCATTCAATCCTGAGAAATTTTAGTTATATGCCATATTGAAGATGATGATATTAATGCTATTGAAAGTTATATTATTTTTTCTATTTGTAATTTATCTATGCAATCCCGTCGTAACGAAGAGGAGTTCGATTTCATTGAAGAAATTGATAAAAAAAAGGGCAAAAGAGATTAAAATAAGAAAAGGAAGGCATCGGGGGATGGTATCAACTTTGATGAGTTGGAAGAGGAAGGCAAGTAGCTTAAGTTGCCTACTCTAGCTATGAGAACTAATAATAAAAATGAGAAACAACCATCAAAAAGTAATCATCAGAAAGGGCTGGTAGAGATCACACCGAAAAATCTGCAAGACAATTCAAAAAAGAAATTTGCCAAGAATGAGCCATTATAAGAGGAACTAGATGAAGAAATATATAAGGAATCGCCTAAAAATAACGTGAAGCCACCCCATAAAGTATAAAAGGAAGAAACGAGCAAATATCCCATCGAAGAAGATGGATACGGTCATGAGGAGTTCGAGTAGGAAAAATACGAATAGGACTTCTAATAGCATTAGGAGAAACAACATTCAGTCAAGCCTCAGAAAAAAAATGAGGAAACTAAAAAAATGCTAGCTGGTAATATTCCAAAACCAGAGAAACAAATTAAAAGAGAAACCGCTTCTTTGGCCAAGAAAACAGATAGCGCTGATAGACTTCAGTCCAGAAACAGCGATCATTCTCAAAACCGTTCATCTAATTCTCGTGCAAAAGTTGATACTAAAAAAGACTAACCTCCTAATAAATACTCAAATGCAGCTGAAAAAACATGTCCATACTACGATCGTTCTTCTCTTTAAGAGTTTACCATCGATAAGATTTCTCGTGAAAACGACAAGATGCGGGGATTAATAAAAAAGTTCAATGATGAGTTGAACGATATGATTAATCGAAACATAATTCAGCTGAAGAATAAGAAAGAGGAGAAAGTAGTTGTTACTGAGGACGTATTGAAACTACTGGAGGAACATAGAAATAACAATGAAGCTGCGCTTCAAAACAGTATTAAGGATTTGGAAAGATTGAAGGGTAAGGAGGGAGAGCTGAGGGGAGAAGAATTCCAATTGAGTTTGGAACAGAAGATAGCTGAGACAAAAAGCAGCATAACTGAGTATACCAAGTTGATTACTCGATTGACATGCGAAGTCAACAATGAAGGAAACAAACTATCGAAATTTGATAAAGAAAATGCATACACTACATAGATCAATACTATCAAAAACGGTTTAGCTAACGCTAAAAAGGATTAAATAGGCAATGACGAGTTCAGTCAAAAATTGGATATAAAATTATAGGAATTAAATCAGAAAATTTCAGATGCTGATTCTAGGTATACAAAAATTATTGATGAAAGTAAAATGAATGGATTTTCAATAGCCAATACTATATAATTAAGCAAAAAACTGGAAGATGTCAAAAAAAAATGGTAAATTGCTCGTATTCATAAAGCTAAAACGTAATCGCTCTACAAAACAAAAGGAGAAATGACTGGTCATGAATTAGAGCAACTTCGAACCCAGATTAAAGCAATATAAACTCAAATAGAGGCATGTGAAACCAATTGCGATTAAATACAGGGTTAAATCAAAAAAGCTGTATAAAAATCAAAGAAAAGTTCTAAATTATCCGCTGATTTGATTAGCTATCTGTAAGGTATCATAACAGAATTGTAAACTCCACCAAGTAACAGATAAATTAAAGATGAGCAGACTTCATTTACTCAGCCAAAAGGTACCAAAAAATATCAATCTCAGAAAAATGTAGAGAAGATCAATACTCAAACTAAGGAAGAAAAAACTCAAGATGATTTAAATTTCAAAAAGCCTTTACTCTTCAAGAAAAAAGAGAAAGAATAGGAAAAACCTGAAGAGAGAGTGTGGACTGAGGAGAGAACAGAGCTCAAAAAGATTGAGAAGCCAAAAGATTCAGATTTAAATAAATTTGAAGATAATGAAAAAAAAGAGGAAGAAAAGAAAAAGCCTTTTGTGATTAAAAAGAACAAGGATATCAAACCACAGACTCCAGATCTCAATGATAAAGCTCAAAAATAATTATCAAAATAAATTAAAAAATAGACGGAAACTAAAGAAGAAGAAATTAAAATTGCACCAAGGATGATGAAATTTAAAAGAAATAAGCAAGATGAGGGAACATAACCAGAAAAGAATATCGAAGCAGTTAATAAAAATGAATAAACCATTCCAAATAGTCATAGTCAAAACAATCAATTGCCTAAACCAGAAGAGGAATAAAAGGCTATATTTGCACCCAAAAGGTTTAACATCAAGCTCAAGGATAAGAAAAATTAAGAAACAACGGGCTATGAAGCGTCAACTATGGAAAAAAAGAAAGAAGAGCTCTCAAAAGAAAAATAGTTTCAACCCAATGCTTTGAAAACAGAAAAAAAATAGTATCTGCCAATGGATAAAGAAATAAAAACATAAATAGAGAGTTAAAAACCCAAATTCAACTTGAAACTCAAAGACAGACAAAGATAAAGTAACAATATCGAAGAAGCCCCTAAATTTGCAATAAATTTAAATGATAAGATAGAAGTAACTCTTTCAAAATAAAACAATAACCCCTACGCAAGTCAATTTTCAAGTTAGTAAGTCAAAAAAGGAAGGGAAGGTCCTTTAAAAAAAGTGAAAGCAGTTCCAACCATCCCAAAGCAGCAGGGTAACATATATGATCAAGTTTAAGACCTGACAAATATTCAATCTATAAATCCAGTCCCGTCTAAGACTATCCAAATTTAATCAGAATAGCCTGACTTACATAAACTTCTCGGTATAAATAAAAACACGAAGCCAATAGACGATGATCTAATAGTTGATAGTAAATTCTTGGGTAAGGCCAAAAAATAGGTCAAGAAGGGCACTAACTTTTTCGCTGAGCTGGACATATGATGGATCATACATGTTTTAAATTGTGGCTTGTTTTCGTATGATAATAGTTAAACATTATATCTATGTTAAGGAAGATATTTAGATCTACAGCTCTACTCTTCAATAATAGGAGATTCATTTCTAACTTCCGGGAGGAAAGAGATACCTTTGGACCCATTCAAGTTCCAGCCGATCGACTTTGGGCAGCCCAAACTCAACGATCTGTGCAAAACTTTGACATTGCTCGTGATACAGATCGTATGCCAAAACCCATTGTGAGATCTTTCGGTATTCTCAAAAAGTGCGCAGCAAAGGTGAACCTACGTTATGGTCTTAATCCCAAGGTGTGTACTTCCTTTTTTATTTAGCTGAGGCAATTGTACAAGCATCAGACTAAGTAATTCTTGGCAAATTGGATGATCACTTCCCTCTTGTAGTTTGGCAAACTGGTTCAGGAACGCAGTCAAACATGAATGCAAATGAGGTAATAGCAAACCGCGCTATTCAAATTTTAGGCGGATAGATAGGAGGAAAAGGTGTGCATCCTAATGATGATGTTAATCGTAGTCAGTCAAGCAATGATAGCTTTCCTACAGTTATGCATATAGCTGCAGTGCTTGAAACCCATAGAGTTTTACTCCCAGGATTGAGGGCTTTGCATGCTGAGCTCTAAAAGAAGGTACTATTGGATTAATTTAGTCGAAATAATTCGAGCATATTATCAAAATAGGTAGAACTCACACACAAGATGCTACCCCTCTCACTCTTGGACAATAATTTTCAGGATATACTCATCAGATCAAGATGGCCATCAAGCGAATTTAAAGCAAATTGCCACAAATATCAGAACTTGCGCAAGGAGGAACTGCTGTTGGCACTGGACTGAATACATATTTTGGATTCGCTTAAGCTATTGCAGAGGAGGTCAGTAAGGAAACAGGATATCCATTTGTAACTGCTCCTAATAAATTTGAATCTCTTGCAACTAAGGATGCTTTGGTCGAATTTCACGGATCACTTAACACCACGGCTGTTTCACTGATGAAAATAGCTAATGACATTAGATTCCTGGGCAGTGGCCCTCGTAGTGGCTTAGGTGAATTAATTCTTCCTTAAAATGAGCCTGGTTCTAGTATAATGCCTGGAAAAGTGAACCCTACCCAGTGTGAGGCAATGACAATGCTTTGTGCTCAAGTTATGGGCAATCAAGTTGCAGTAACAATTGGTGGTATGAGTGGTCACTTCGAGCTCAACGTATTCAAACCACTAATAGCATATAATGTGCTGCATTCTATTCGTTTGTTGGGTGACGGCAGTCAGTCTTTTGTTAAGAACTGTCTTTCAGGAATTAAAGCCAACACGAAGCGTATAAATTAGTTAATGAACAACTCTCTCATGTTAGTAACTGCATTAAATCCTCACATTGGTTATGACAAATCGGCATCAATTGCTAAGAATGCGCATAAAAAAGGATTGACTCTAAGGCAGTCTGCATTATAACTAGGATATGTGACTGAGCAACAGTTCAATGACTGGGTTAAGCCAGAAAATATGATAGGACCCAGTGAGTACAAACCTAAGTGATACATATTCAAATTAACTCAGATTTAATATTGCAAAATATGAGCATATTATCATTTAATGAGACAATTATTATAATAGCATAAGATACCAATACCTGTGTTTATCAATTAAGATGAATACTGATGCTTTGCAAAATAATATTAATATAGTATTAAATAGAATCAGCTCACTACCACTCCTCTAGATTTTAAAAGGTAAGGAGAGAGACATCAATATCTGCGAGATCGTCTTATGGACATGGTTGATTGGATTAATCTGAAAAGAATATTCCCGATTTTTCATTATTATCCTCTGAAGGATTTATTAATTCAGGTAAGCCAATATTATATTGTATGCTTTATTAAGATTTAATCTTTCTATTCTTTAATGGCCTGCCTCTATTTATTTTGAAGGAATCTTCTTGATTTATATTCATAGCATTATTATCAATCTTTATTGCTTTTATAGTCTAATAATCTATATCTTAGTATTACTTTTTCATATTTTTGAAGGGCCTGCCACGTTTTTTAGGCACAGTTACCTTTTGCACAGTTACCTTCTTTATTTGATTACTACTTTTATTACTCTTGCTTTTTATATTTGTAAACACAAACATATTAGTCATGTTAGCTACATTTGCTAATTGATTTTCATTTGGCACTGTTTGTTTGTAATATTCGAACAGACTCGTTCTTACATTTTCTCCGTCTTTAGAGAACACAATCTTTCTTAGTTCATCCTTTTAGAGACGGTTAAGAATGGGCATGGTTGGATTTTCACATAATTGTGAATCAACTTGAACCTTTCTGACTGCCTTTTTTACTATCTTAGAGAATTTTTTATGATAAAGAGAAGGGGGCCATTTCTGCAATTACGGATGTTTGCCTTTCATGATACGGAAAGAGACCAACACACTCTTTTTTTACAGATAAATATCGATTAATTACAAGTCCATACTGTCTTTCCATAATTAAAGAGCTTCCTGTAAATTAATTGGAGCATATTAACTTTTGGTTGTTTCATTGTTTTTCTAGTCTTCGTTCTTAATTTAACCACCCTCTTATTTCTCATTTTTAGTGTTTTGATGGGATTCGGGAGTTTTGGTCTATCTTTTAGCTTTTTTACGATGAATTTTATTGGAACGGAGCAATTTTGTCTCAGCAAGTTTTGCTTCCTTCTATAATTTTTTATTTTTTATTGACTGAAGAGTAGCCTCCATTTTTTTAAAATACTCTTGCTCTCCTATTTTTTATAGGGCTTCCATGGTTACCCTCTTTTTATGAATAAAGTCAAGAATAGAAAGATACACCCTCACTGACTCACTTTCCCCAATAGTCACATCTCCCATTCCTACCCCTGCCTTCAAATACTTACAAATTGTAATAGCTTACTCTGAATCCATTGCTGTTCTGCATCCAAGCACATAACTACATAATTCTCTCATCTGTGAGCGATCAAATTGCACAATCATCTTTCCACACTCATACATCAGAAACGATTCCAGCTTCTTTAGAGCAAGTATGGCTACTCCTCCAGCAAGTGATTTATACTGGCTAGGAGTGATCTCGAACGAATATCCTTCTACCAATATTTGATCTCTTAATTAATTAAATCCATAGCCTCTTTCCAAAAATGCCTTAACAACAAATCGTCTCTCTATGTATTTTGCTTCCTGCTCTGGACTTTGAAAATTAACAGGGTGGGTATCTTTCTATCTATAAGTTACCGTAATTTCAACATCTCTTGGCTTGTAAATATAGTTAGGTGGGGCATCAGGTAATTGAATTATAAGTGGAGTGCTTGTTTGTTCAGATTCTTCTTTTTGAAGGGGCTATCCCATTAAACTTTAACCTTAGACATTTTCCAATTTTGATAATTAATTTCGATTGGAATTCTGAAAATATGTTTGGTAGTTTGCTTCGTTCGATACAACTGATGAATCTTCATTGTTTCTACTTGATTTGATTTCAGTTTCTGCTTGACCATTTTAATCATGCTAAACAGTTGATTCGACTCCGAATCCATTCAATTGATTTTATTCCTCAATCTGATTTCCTTCTACTTTTGTTTACTATCTATTTTTTGCTTCCTATTTTATTCTTCTTTCAGGTGCAAATACATACTCTTTAGCATAATTATGCATTTTTAGTTTGGCCTCAAAAGTTTGGTACAGTCTGATTATAACTTGTTCCAACGATCTCATGGGTAGTTTCTTTTTGAGACAAAGTATAGCCTGGCACAGCTATTTTTATTTTGGTTTATCAGGATTTATTTTCCTACGCTTAGGGCGAAAAGATTGAGCATCGCTTGCTTAATATACACTTTTGTTCAATTATTTTGAATATTTGCTGCTATTAAGTTTAGCATTTATAGCCCCATGTTAAAAGCGATAGTCGGGTGGGGATAATTAATTTTGACACTAAAAAGTTAAAGCCGTAATTAATTTCAATGCTGTATTCCGAGTTGTCTCTGGGCAATATTTGCAGAAAATTGATTTTTTCAATAAATATTGATATTAGCCAAAACTATTGATACTTTATATCTAATACTACAGTTCTATTTATTATCAATAATAATGAACAGATTTAACTTATTATTTAATTGCCTTCAAGATTTAATTATTCTATTGGAGCTACTTTATCAGTTTGGAAAAACATATATTCATCAAGAATCAAAATAACCCAAATATTTTCACAATTATTTCAAAGTATAATTAAGTACACAGCTCTTAATATATTGCGCATTTCCCCAATTTATATTTGATGGATTAATCAGAGCTTAGACTCTTCGTAAAGAGAGTTGATATGAGCTTCGTATTTTTGGTTTATAATCTTACGCTTTAACTTTAGAGTAGGAGTTAACTCACCACTATCCACGCTGAAGTCGTTTGGCAACGTCCATCCCTTATTGTACAATCTTCTTAAAAACGGGGCATTTCATAGCCTCTGCCACAGTAGTTATGTTGGTTCCCTTCGCCTTTATAAAGGAAATGACTTCATCTGAAAGCACTCCTGGTGACTTAATTTTAGGCACGAGCAAACAACCCAAAAATTTTCTTTTATCTCCGACGACAACGGCGTGGTTGAACAGCGGTAGTGCTGTATTAATCTCGTTTTCGATGAGCACGGGTGCTACATTCTATCCACCAGCGGTAATAATTAATTATTTTATTCTACCAGTGATTGAGAGCACTCCGTTTGGTCCTACCAGTCCAACGTCTCCTGAGTGGACGAATCCCCTCGCATCCACTGTGTCCTTTGTCTCCTTTTCATTTTTATAATAGCCCATAAAAGTATTGCGTCCTGTATCATAACTAAAATACCCCTCAAACAAATTTCACCGTTCCCTTAAGCATCAGGGCGATCAATGGCGATTTATAGTCCTTAGATGACCTGTCCAGCCTCCTTTAGCACTTCAATTGTATGAAAATTCTTAAAGACAGATGGATTAGTGATGGTTTACGGACCGCTGAGCTCACTCATACCAAAAATGTTGCGCAGATAAATGTTAATATTAAGGAAGAAGAGTCTTGTTGATTATTTCATGGGAGCTGCAGAAAAATAGAATTGCTTGCATTGATCTAAACCTAGATTTTCCTTTATCTTATTAAACACTAGTTTCTTAGCTAAAGACCAACCATTAGGCAAGGAACCTCCATTGATTTAGGCATAAGTTCCCTCAGCTGCCATACTCTTCGCCCAATCTGCTATTTTACGTTTAAGTCCTGTAGTTTGTGACCCAATCGCAGTAATTCTCTCTTCAATCTTTTCCCAAACTCTCGGAACTGACAAGAGGAAAGTTCTATATAATGAATCAATTACGGTCGAGCGATAAGTAAAAATTTTACGAGATTACCTTGGAGAGCAGAGGGGTCTGCAAAAAATAGGCTACCTCCAAAATGCACGCAGACTATGAGATCAAGCAACTGCGCAGCGACGTGACTAAGAGGTAACAGACTTAGAATTCTGCCTCTATCATTTAGGCCTTCAGCATCCAATCCTACTGTTTTGCCAATTGCATTGGTAGTCCACGTGTAGTTGTCATGACTGATCATGACGGCTTTGGGAGGGCCAGTTGTTCCGCTGGTATAAATGAAAGTAGCACAACTGCCTGGTTTCTGTGCGGCCTGTCTATACTCTATCGTATCTTCTTCTTTTTCCGGCTTAAATCTATATAAATCAAACTTTACTTGTCTCCACAGGCCATGAATTAATTCCAAGTGAGCACTCGACCCTTCAATTCCGAAGGCAAGTCTTGGGGCACAGTTCCCTTCCAAAGGATATAATATTTTACTTTTTTTACTTTTGGCAATACTTTTAAGTATTTGTTTAGATGAGTAACGTCTTCCATAATGATAGCCTCCGCTTAGGAATGATTAGCTATGTACTCACATGCCTCAGGACCGTTTGTTGTGTACATACCGATCGGAAGATAGTGTCCTAAAATGGAACCGTGGAAAGCGATAGCCCACTCCACAGAGTTAAAACCTATGATGTTGATGGCAGAATATTCCTTCACTTGCAGAGCAATGAGAGCTTTGGCGAAACGCTCAGCCTGCTGATAATATTGTCTGTAAGTCAAAGTAGTCCACTGTCCGGGTTTTGACTCATAATTGAGTGCTGCCAAATCTGCATATTTTTCTAGAGTCTATTTCCACATTTGGGACAAAGTGTACGGTTGCTCTGAGCCTTTACCAGTTTTCTTAACTCTTACAGGCAGCTCCACTCGATAATCGGTGGTCCAAAGAAAGTTGCGATCTGGTACAGAGGGATCAAAGTGGTTCAGGATGTATTCCAGGCCCTCCTTAGATACACTGGCCAGCTAATCCTAAGGCAATTTAGGTAGAGTGGTGGTGGTATTTGTCATCGATGACTGAATATAAATATGAGAAAGCCCTAATCATATATTGGTGAATAAAATGGCTTGTGCCTATATTTTGATACCTAAAAATTAAAAGGGCCAAATTATTGGGGAGAAGATGGATAAAGTAAAGTAATTGTATATAAAACCGATATCTTCCTTAGCAATAATATTATATGCGATAATAATCAAACTGCTGGACGAAATCTACCCATCCGCCATCTGTAGTCTTATCCTCTTTGATAGAGTATTTCTGATTGGATTTAGACCTCCTCTTTAACGTAAGACAGTGTCTCTTCCTCTCTAGTTCGAATTCTTGCCAGTAGAGTTTCTTTCCAAATAATTTACCAAACTAAACAGCACTAGCCAATACCGCATACATTACCTCGGTCCTCGATTTATGAACACTCTCACGCTTCACAAAAAATACGCTTTTGCAGAGAAACACCCCATAGAAACCGCCACCTTACTTCAGGGTAGATCATCTTTGGAGAGATATCGAGTCGATATGCGTAAAATAGTTGAATCCTATCTTGTTCAATAGAAGCTAAGAGGAAATAGCTTCTACAAATCCAACTTGTTCTATCGCGCTTTTGAAGGCATGAACCCCACTCTAGCAATCGAGAATTAGATTATGTTTAACAGCGTTTTTGAAGGAGGCAATTTGGATTGTGTAATTAAAGTAGGATAACGCGAATTTGATTTATTTATGCGGGTCGATTCAAATACAAAAGGCCATGTTCAATGGTTTTACTTCAGCGTCCGTAATGGAAAAGATAAAAAGCGGATTAAACTTAATCTATGTAATCTCTCCAAAGCCAAGAGCTTGTATGAGAGTGTATAAATTACTGGATATAGGGTATGCAGCCATTTGTACTATCAAAAAAGAAATTAGAAGAAAAGGCAGTGGAATGGCAGCAGAGCGGCGTCAACTTAGGCCTTGAAAAGAAATAGTTGCGATATGACTATCTCGAAGAAATAATGCCTGACCGCAGCTACTACTGTCTAGAACTGGAATATGAATTTGAATATTAAAACGACTAGGTTTTCTTTGCTTATTGTGTGCCTTTTACTTACAGCTTTCTTTTGCATCGTATTAGCTTGCTGCCAGGACAATATACGCGAAAAGCAATTCTAGGAAAAACTTTAGCTGGAGTTGACATACCAATCTTGCATATCACTGATCATGAATAAGAACATGAGAAGAGGAATATCCTTATTACAGGACGCATGCATCCTGGGGAGACGAATAGTTCGCATATGCTCCAGGGATTTATATAATTTTTAAATAGCAATAGTCGATAAGCTCAATAGCTTCGTAGTAAGATTAATTTTTTTGTGGTACCAATGGTAAATCCAGATGGAGTGATAATCGGCAATAGCAGAACCAGTGCAGCGGGAAGAGACCTTAATAGGCAGTTTCTTCTTGCTCAAAGGGATCTTTATCCATAAGTAGCCCTTGTGAAGGAATTCGCGAGACGACTTCATAGTAAGCATGGAGTGTTTATGTACTTAGATTTTCATGGGCACTCCCGCAAGAAAAACACTTTTTTTTACGGTCCAGCCTTCTCTATCAGCGAGCCGAATTACTACAAGAGTCGCATCTTACCCAAACTAATTTAAAAAGTAAATTGCAATTTTCGTTTTCACAGTTGTTCTTTCGCTTTAGATGAGCAAAAGAAGCAAACAGCGCGAGTCGTTATGTTCGAGCATTTTCGCATTATATTCACCTATACTATTGAAACATCCATTGGATATTTCTATGACTGTCAAAAAATGTTCACTTTTCAGTTCGATCAGCAGGAGTGGAATAAAATAGGAGGGTCTATTGCAGAGGGATTGCATGATTTTTTCGTCGGGTTTTAGCAATATGAACTTCTTCTTAAGGAACGCAGGGATTCAAGACAAAAGAAACGACCAATAACCAGCAACAAATATACTATAACTGAAATCAAATTGGAGACTGAGGTGGAGTTAAGTTTATTCAAGAGAGGAGAACCTTTAAAAATAGCATATAACGATAGGTCTTTGTTTGCTAGCATCATTGAGTAGCTAAAGGCTACCAAACCGGGAGGATACATTAAATAGATTGATGATGATTAAGACTCTGATGCTCATGATTAAGATTAAGATTTTGAAAGGGGAAAAATGGCAGAGTTTAATAATTTGCTAGCTCATGTTGCTCATCATGACAAGCCAAGAGAGGAAAAGAGAAAGGTGAGAGAGCAGAAAACGGAAAGGCAAAAATCTATAAAGCAAAGTGAAGAGAATTAGCTCAAATACGAAGAAGAATGTCGGTATTTTGAGTAAATAGTGGAAATTAATAAGCCCGCAACTGTGCAGGGAGCAAGACAATCTTGGAGGATTAAGCATGCTCGAGAATCCACCAAGATGGAAGTAAAGGAATCTATGTAAATAAAAAACAAAGCCCCTTATCGCCGTATGATCCTCAATCAACCCTCCAGCAGCAAAGAGTAAAAAGCCAAATGGATGATGCTAAATAACAGTATTGAAAAAAAGATTATGTCATAGGGAGAGTTCGGCAATGA
>Ga0302197_10004090_pt1 | contig 12987 bp, 8 predicted proteins | sample II_Bog_N2_1_FD_193526 | JGI IMG/M metagenome (GOLD analysis project Ga0302197, IMG submission 193526) | Peat permafrost microbial communities from Stordalen Mire near Abisko, Sweden - II_Bog_N2_1 | ecosystem: Environmental > Terrestrial > Soil > Wetlands > Peat | place: Sweden: Abisko, Stordalen...
TTATGCTGCTCCGCCGGCCACAGGGACGGCCGCTACAACCGCCATCGGCCCCAACGCCGGGGGCAGTATTCCCGTCCCTACCATGCCCCCCTACCAGGCCATCAACTTCATCATCGCCATCCAGGGGATCTTCCCCAGCCGCAACTAACCGCGGCACACCATCCAACCGAAAGGGCAGCAGACGATGCAGACAACACGCGACCACGTCCCGTCTGCTGCCCCTCCGTTCCCTTCCCGCTCGCTCGTTCCAACGCTTGACACGGGGTATAAAATAGAACCTGAGGACGTGAGTCCGGTCGAGCCCACAAGGCTCCAGTCTGACGCCTCATGGGCATCTCAAGTGCTTTGCGCGAGGTCCAAAGCTAAGTCCCTATTTTTGAGGATTTTGCGCGAAATCGGGGGGAGGGGGCCTCTCGCACGACTGGCTGGATTTGCCGTTCTCATGTTGTCGCTCTCAGCGGTTGCGAGCGCGCAGGGCATCCTGACGGTCACGCCGACGCGCACCGCCGCGACGACCGCCGGAACCGGAGCCGTCGGCTACACGGGCGACGGCAGCCCGGCGGCCGCGGCGACGCTGGCCAACCCCAGCGCGGTGGCGTATGACGCCGCCGGCGACCTGTTCCTGGCCGACGCCAACAACCACGTCGTCCGCGAGGTCAGCGCGGCCGGAGTGATAACCACCGTCGCCGGGACCGGCGTCGAGGGATACTCAGGCGATGGCGGGGCGGCCACCTCGGCGCAGCTCGACACGCCGACCGGAGTAGCGGTGGATTCGAGTGGCAATATTTTCATTGCTGACTCGCACAACCACCGTATTCGCGAGGTGAGTGGCGGCAACATCGCGACGATCGCCGGCACCGGAGTTGCAGGGTTCTCCGGCGACGGCAGCACGGCGAAGGCAGCGCAGCTCTCGCTGCCCAGCGGAGTGGCGGTGGATACGACCGGCAACGTGTACATCGCCGACACCAACAACCACCGCATCCGCAAGATTTCGGGCGGAAACATTTCAACCATCGCAGGCGACGGTGAAGAACTCTTCGCAGGCGATGGCGGAACAGCGACGGCAGCCGCGCTGGACTCGCCGACCGGAGTTGCTGTCGATGCGAGTGGCAACGTCTACATCGCCGACCGCCTGAATCAGCGCGTCCGCGAGGTGAGCGGTGGAAACATCTCCACCATCGCAGGCAGCGGCTCTGCGAGCTTCTCCGGCAGCTTCGCAGGCGACGGTGCGAATGCAACCGCAGCTTCGCTGGCGCGACCGAGCGGTGTGAGCGTGGATGCAAGCGGCAACGTCTACATCGCCGACTCGGACAACCAACGCGTGCGCCAGGTGTCGAGTACCGGAACGATCGGCACCATCTCCGGCAGCGGCGCGCAGGGCTTCAGCGGCGATAGCGGCGCTGCAACAGCGGCCATCCTGAACTCGCCCAGAGCCGTCGCCACGGACGCGAGCGGCAACCTGAGCATCGCGGACCGCCAGAACCAGCGCATCCGCGCGGGACTTCTGCCGACGCTGACCTTCGCTAACGACGGCGTCGGCATTGCCAGCACCGGACAGAGCGTCACGCTGGCCAACACCGGCAGCGCGACCATCACGGTCTCCACGCTGACATTTGCCGGACCATTTACGACGACAAGCGGAGGAAATTGCGGCTCGACTCCGATTATGCTCGGCGTCGGAGCTAGCTGCACACAGAACGTAGCGTTCCTGCCGGTTGCGACGGGCGCGGCGAGCGGCTCGGTAATCTTCGGCGGCGCAGGCGTCGTGCCGCAGAAGATCCTGCTCGCTGGAACAGGCGTGCAGGCCTCCTCGACGACTACGCTGAGCTCGAGCCTCGCAACGCCGCTCGCGGGACAGGCTGTGACCTTCACCGCGACGGTCAAGCCCGCGGGTCTCGGCACCGCAACGGGCAGCGTGACCTTCTACGACGGCACGGCCTCGCTGGGAACGATACAGCTCTCCGGCGGCAGCGCGATGCTCACCACGGCGGCGTTGCCCGACGGCACCAACAGCATTACGGCGGTCTACAGCTCCGATCCCAACTTCACCGGCAGCACCTCGAACGTGCTGCCGCAACTGGTGGAGGACTTCCAATTGGCTGTCTCCGGCGTGACGGTGCTGTCGGTCGTTCCCGGAACGTCGGCGACCTTCGGCGGCTTCGTCTCATCTACGACCGGAGCGTTCACGTATCCGGTGGTGCTCTCCATCGCAGGCCTCCCTGCTGGAGCGATCGCCACCTTCAATCCAGCCTCGGTCACGCTCGGGACAGCGCCGGTTCCTGTCACTGTGACCATCCAGACCGCTGCCGTGGCCCGCATGCACTATCCAGGTTTCTTCGTCGGCAGCTCGACAGCGCTTGCTTTGCTGATCCTGCCGTTCGGCCGCCGGTTCCGTCGCCGTATCCCGAAGGTGAGGATATGGCTCTCGCTGCTGATGCTGCTGGGGCTCGGGTCACTTGCTGGACTCGCCGGCTGCGGAACGGGTAGCGGCCTCTTCGGACAACAACAGCAGACCTACACTGTAAGCCTGGTCGGGACCGCGACCGGCGCCAATGGAGCCACACTTCAGCGCAGCATCTCGTATACGCTCACTGTGCAGTAGATTGGCCTGGCAACCTTATCTTCAGGAGACTCTAGAACGTGCCACGATCCTCCGTTATCGCCGCCTGGATATTGCTGCTGCCGGCAGCGAGCATCGTTCAGGCGCAAAAGGCGCCTGCACCCAAAGCCGATCTAGCCATCGTCGGCGGTGGCGAGCGCTCGTTGCGGGCCAATACAGCGCAGGGAGTGTGGCTGGCGAGTGGTTCTGTCGAACTCGGCATCAACGTCTGGAGAGGCTTCGGCGCCGCCGCCAATATTACCGGCTCCCATGTCGGCTCCATCGGCGCGAGTGGTGTCCCATTCTCTTCGGTCACGGAGACCTTTGGGCCACGCTATCGCTGGCACGAAGGCCACAAGCTGTCCGTCTTCGGGGAGGGCCTCATTGGTGAAGGGAACGGCTTCGGCAGCCTCTTCCCGGGGCCCGGCGGAGTACAGACTCAGTCAGGCGTTCTAGCGGCCGAAGTGACTGGCGGTGTGGACTACCGCATCGACAAGCATATCGCCGTGCGTGCGCTCGACGCCGGGTGGGTGCGTACCTCCTTTGCCAATGGAACGGACAACGTGCAGAACTATCTGCGGCTCAACGCTGGCGTAGTTTTCAACTTTGGCAGGTAGTCTCGGCCCAGACGCTGCCCGGCGGGAGAGAATTGCCCATGCAGAGCTCATGACACCGCAGCCGTGGCAAAAACGAGAAGCCCCCTTGCGGGGGCTATCTCCTTGCAAAGATTGGAGGCGCGGGTCGGGATCGAACCGACGCATAAAGGTTTTGCAGACCTCTCCCTTACCACTTGGGTACCGCGCCTCATTGCCCACACCACAACATCCAGGCGCAGGGACGAAAAAGCTCTTGTCAGGAGTGTAGCGCAGATGGAGGGGTTGATTGGAGCGGGAGACCGGGGTCGAACCGGCGACATCTTCCTTGGCAAGGAAGCACTCTACCACTGAGCTACTCCCGCCCTGCCAAGGGTAAGTATAGTGGCGCGGTTGGGGATTTGCAATGAGGAGCGGTGGCCCTCCGGGGCTAAAGCCCTGTCGCTTTTCGCACTCTCAGCGGCATGGCTGAAGCCATGCCCTATCAAGGCGAGGATGTGGCGCGGTTGGGGATTTGCAATTGCGGCGGGTGGCGAATCGCGGCTCTATTGGGCCGCGGTGGTGTGGGGTGTGAGCAGGGCGCGGCTGGTGATGCGGACCGCGCCGGGGCGCACGATGTGGGGGGTGATGGTGATGAGCAGCTCGTCCGAGGCCTTGGTGATGTTCTGGTCGGTGCCCTGGAAGCCGGGCAGCTCGCTGAGGCCGGGAAGGCCTTCGATGGCCTTGGATTCGTTCGTGTCGACGAGGCTGGCGAGCAGCGCGGTCTGGCCCGCGGGGACGGTGATGGTGGAGGTCATGGCGCGGCTGTTGAGGATGGGGATGCTGTCGATGGTGCCCCCTGCTAGCGCCTCAATCTTTAAGTCCAGGAGGAGCTGGACGTCGCCGCCGTGCAGGATCTGCGGGGTGAGCTTGAGGGTGATGCCGAGGTCCTCGTATTGAATCTGCGGGATGGTGGTCTGGGTGCTGCCGAGGTACTGCGAGAGCAGCGAGCTGACGCTGGTGCCGTTGACGGTGAGGCCGGCGACCGAGGACGCCAGCGAGCTGCTGATGCCAGAGCTGTAGGTAGCGGTCACAATGGGGTAGCGCTCGCCGGCCTGAAAGCTGGCGGGCTGGTGATTGCCGCCGCGAAGCTGTACGGCGTCCAGCGTGCGGACGTCGGAGGAGTTGAGCAGGAGGTCAAAGCTGGAGCTGGAGCCGAGGAAGAGGCCGGCGTAGGTGAGGCCGCCGCCGAAGGTGCCCAGCAGGTTGGTATACTGCGCGGCGCTGACGGTGCCCGAGGCGATGAGGAAGGCGAGCTGCTCGATGTCCTGGTCCAGAGGCGATCCGTGCAGAACGAGTATGCCAGAGGCTATGGCCTGATTGATGAGCGTCTGGTTGGCGCTGATGAGCGACTGGGCCTCGGCCGCGATGCTGAAGACGCCCGCGTAGGGGGGCAGATTGGCACCAATGTTGTTGTTGGTGGTGCGGTCGATCTCGTAGAGGCGGACGTCGAAGAGGACGTCGGAGCCGCCGTCGAGGATGTCAGCGAAGGTGGCGTTGACGAGGTGGAGGGTGTCCTCGGGACCGCGCAGCAGCATGTTGCCGCCGGTGGCGCTGGCGGTGACCTGGGTGAGGTCGAAGACGTTGCGCGCCAGGTTGGCGAGCTCGGTCATCTGGTCAGCGCTGAGACCGGGGAGGTAGACGGTCTCCTCGATCTGCGGCTGGAACTGATTGCGGTTGTCGAGGGAGTCCTTGACGAGAAGGGCGGTGTGAGGCTGCACGGGGACGGCGAAGACGTGGGTTATCTGGTTGAGGACGCGCGTGGCCTCGGCGAAGTCCACGTTATCGAGATCGAGGTGCCAGGAGCTGCCGTAGCCGACGGAGGGGTCAAAGGTCGTCTGGATGCCGAAGGAGTTGTAGACGAGGCGCAGGAGGCTCTGGGCGTCACCCTGCTGGTGGAAGCTCTTCTTGCCGGGGGTGGGCTGGAACTCGACGGGGCCGCCGAGGGTGGAGGCGATCTCGTCGGCGGGTAAGAGCAGGGGGTTGCTGGTGGGGTTGTCGCTGCGCCGGACGTCGTCCGTGGCGAAGTGCTGGGCGATGATGGGATTGTCGGGGTCGAGCTTCTGGGCCTCAGCGAGCAGGGCGTTGGCCTTGGCGTCGTCGCCGTGCAGGCGGGCCTTGGCGGCGAGCTGGACGAGCTGCGTGAGGCGCTGCTCGCGGGTGACGATGAGGGCGAGCGCGTAGTCGCGGTTGCCGGGGGCCAACTGCACGGCGCGCTCAAAGCTAGTCTGGGCGGCTTCGAGATTCTTGTGCTCGACCTGGCGCGCGCCTTCAAGGTAGGCATCATCGGCCTCTCGAACCTGACGGCTTGAGAGCGTGGGCTGAATGGCAGCGTTGACCGGCTGGGGAGGCTGCGGAGGGATGGCGCCGGCGGGTATTTGTGCCGGGGTGTCAGCGGGGTTGTTCTGGGCCAGGGCGGCGAGGGAGGAGGCGAGAAGAAGGCACGCAGCCGTGCCGGCGCTCCAGCAGATGCGGCGGAGGTGGGTTGGGCGGAGCATCTTCTATTGGCTTAGACGAAGCAGCGCGGCTAACGTGCGCCGACGATCTGCAGGCCGGGACGCGCGGAGCGGTCGGGGCGGACAGAGTTCGGGGGGCGTCGCATGCCCTGGCGGATCTGGGCGGAGTCCAGGCCGAGCTCGGTGAGGGTGCGACTGAGGGTGTTGCGGTGCATGCCCAGCTCCTCGGCGGCCTTGCACTGGTTGCCACGGTGCAGCGCCAGAACCTCCAGGATGTAGCGCTTCTTGAACTCACGCACTGCATCACTGTAGGCCATGCCGGCGCTGTGCATCTGGAGGACGAGGTTATCGAGATCGCGTTTCAATCGCGCAACTTCCTTATGTGAACTTGGCGGAACTTTAGTTGCCAGTTTGCTTCGAAGGGCCGTGTTCTGTCCAGCCGGTAGGTACGTTCTGAATCTGTTGCATTCCATCGAAGAGATGGCTTTGCAGTTCCGAGGGCATGACGAAGGATACAGCATGAGCGGCCCGAAGAAAATACGGTGCGAGCAAAGAATTTTTTGTCCAGGTTTGTTCCGGAGAGGCGATGGGCAGAAAGGAGGTGATCGCCATGACGAAGACGATGCCCAGAAGGACACCGCGGCCCAGGCCGAAGAGAGCGCCGAGGAGGCGGTCAAAAAAGCCCAGCCCGACAGCGGAAGCCGTTCGCTTCAAGAGAGTTCCGAGCAGAGTTGCAACCAGCATCACAACCAGAAGGATGAGCAGAAAGGCGGTGAAGCGGGCGACGGGGTCGGTGAAGGTGGCGGCATGAATCTGCTGATGAAGTCGTATGCCGACACTTTCATAGTTCCAACAGGCCAAAAAAAAAGCTGCGATGAGGCCGCCCAGGGCGAAGGCCTCCCGCAGGAAGCCGCGCAGTAGGGCGCGGACGACGGAATAAGCGAGCAGGAGGGTCAGCAGCCAGTCGAGCGAGTTCATGGAGTACCTTGCCGCAGGAGATGCAAAGACAGAAGCAAGAGCAAGAGCAAAATCATTAACGCGGAGGTCGCTGAGGTTGCACGGAGGACGCGGATGAGCAAGTGGTTGCGCTACGCGGCGGTGAGGGCCTGCTGACCGCGGGACTCATTGCCGACTGAGCGGCCGCCGAGCGAGACGCTGACGATCTTGGAGACGCCGGGCTCCTGCATGGTGACACCGTACATGACGTCGGCCTGCTCCATGGTGCGCTTGGAGTGGGTGATGACGATGAACTGTGTGCTCTCAGCGAGCTGGGCGATGAGGCGGGCGAAGCGGCCGACGTTGGTCTCGTCGAGCGGGGCGTCGACCTCGTCCAACACGCAGAAGGGTGCGGGCTGGAACTCGAAGATGCCGACGAGCAGGGCGAGCGCGGTGAGGGCTTTCTCGCCGCCGGAGAGCAGCAGCACGTTCTGGAGCTTTTTGCCCGGGGGCGAAGCGATGATGTCGATGCCGCTCTGGTCGGAGGAAAGCCCCTCGGGGTCCGTAAGGCGCATGAAGGCCTGGCCGCCGCCGAAGAGCTTGCTGAAGGTGGCGGAGAAGTTCTGGTTGATGGCTTTGAAGGCCTCGTCGAACTTGATGCGCGAGACATCGTCGATCTCCTTGATGGAGGCCTGGGTGTTCTCGATGGACTCGATGAGGTCGCGGCGCTGGGCTTCGAGGAAGGCGTGGCGCTGGGAGGTCTCTGTGTACTCCTCGAGGGCCATCATGTTGACGGGGCCCATGGCTTCGAGGCGCTGCTTGAGAGCGCGCGCGGCCTCTTCCTCGGCGACGAGGGCTTCGGCCTCGATGCGGATGATGGCGGCGTCTTCGCGAAGCACGATGGCCTCGACGGAGAGGTCGTTGAGGCAGGTCGATTCGAGGTGCTCGAGGTCGGAGGTGAGCTTGGCGGCGCGGGCGCTGAGCTCGGCGCGCTGTTCGCGCAGGGCTTCGGTCTCGTGGCGCAGGGCGCGGAGCTTCGTGTCGAGTTCGGACATGGCCGTGCGCAGTGCGGCGGCCTCGGCGGAGAGGGTTTCGCCTTCGGCGATGGCCTGGGCGCGCATCTCGGTGAGCTCGGTGTGGTGCGTGGAGAGCTCGGCGGTTTCTTCTTCGCGGCGCTGCTTCTCGGCGGCGGCGGCGGTGAGCTGGGAGTCGAGCTGAGCGATGCGCTGCGACTGGCCTTCGTAGAGACGGTTCGTCTGCTCGAAGTTGGCGTCGGCGTTGCGGCGGCGCTCTTCGAGGCCGGCGAGCGCAGCAGCGGCGGCAGCGGCGGCGGCCTGTAGTTCCTCGCGGCCGAGGCGCAGAGCGGCGATCTTTTCGGTGAGCCCAGTGACCTGGGCTTCGATTGTGGTGCGCTCGGACTCGAAGGTGGCGGCTTCGTCACGCTTGCGGGTGATCAGGTCCGCGTGAGACTGGCGCTGGTCCTGATTGCGGGCGGCGGCGAGCTGCCACTGCTGAAGCCGGCCTTCGATGCGGGCGGTCTCTGCCTCCATCTGCTGCAGGGCCGCGCCGGAGTTGGCGCTCTCGCGCTCGGCGTCGCGCTGCTCGTGGGTGCGGGCGTCCAGCGTTACGGTGAACTCGGCTATGTCGCGGGTGAGCGCGGCGGTGGCGAGTTCGTTAGCGGCGAGGTCGGACTCGATGGCGTCCACTTTCGTCTGGAGCTCGGCGAGTTCGCGCTTGAGGGCGAGCGGGCCCTGCTCGCGCGGTTTGCCGCCGGTGACCGTGACGTTGTGGAAGGTCTCGCCGCTGGGCGAGAGGAAGAATGCCTGGGGATGCTGCGCGGCCAGTGAGCGCGCGGTGGCGCTGTCGGGCGCGATGTAGCCGTCGCGGAGCTTAGGGAGGATGGATTCGAGCGAGCGGCCGAAGCCGTTGAGGACGCGGATGCAGTTGCGCAGAGGGATGGCGCTGGAGATGCTTTCAGTTTCCAGTTGGCCAGTTTCCAGTTGGCCAGTTTTGTGGACGAGGAAGGTTGCGCGGCCGGCAACGTCGGCCTGGAGGAGGCGCACGCCTTCGTCAGCGGCGTCCCAACTGCGGACGACGATGTAGTTAAGTTCGTCGCGCAGGAACTCATCGACGATGGTCTCGTACTGGCCGTCGACTTCGATGAAGTCGGCGAGGGTACCGAGGGGAGCGATGCCGCTGTGTTCGTGGCGGGCGTTGGCTCGGAAGATGTCGCGCACGGTGTCGGTGGAGTAGCTGTGCTCGCGGATGAGGGCTTCGAGTGAGCCGCGGCGACCGTGGAGCGAGGCAGCCTCAGCGCGGAGTTCGTCGCCGCGACGGCGGGAGGCGGTCTCCTCATTGCGCTTGCTGTCGAGCGACTGGCGGAGGCTGGCGATCTCGGCGGCGAGGCGCTGGAGGCGCTCGGTGACACCTTCAAAGGTGAGTTTGGCCTGTCCGCGCTGCACGCCGAGTTGCTCGAGTTCGGCGCGCGCGGCGGCGGACTCGGATTCGAGGCGGGACTTCTCCTGCTCGAGCGCAGAGAGCGCGGCCTCGGCCTGCGCGATCTCGTTGTTGGCCTGCGCCGCGCGTTGCATGGCCTGCATGGCGCTGTGGCGCAGCGTCTCGGCCTGGGACTCGGCGGCGAGGACGTTGCGCGTGGCCTCGTGCGCCTGCGCCTGCTGCGCGTGGGCGGTGTTGCGGGCGGCGGTGGATTCGGCGGTGGCGGTCTCAAGGAAGCTGCGATGTGACTCCAACTCACCGGCGAGGGTCTCCAACTGGGCGCGCGACTGGGCGAGGTCGTCGTTGTCGGCGGCGATGCGCTGGGTGAGCTAGGCGACGCGGTCGGCGTTGGCGGCGGTGCGAGCGGCGATGCGTTCGAGCTCGACGGCGCTGGTGTTGGCCTTGGCGGCGGATTCGCGAATTTCGCTATCGAGCTGATAGCCGCGTTCGACTCCGGTGGAGTGCTCGGCGTCCATGGTGTCGAGTTCGGTGGCTTGGGCGTCGATGAGTGCGCCGAGGCGCGTGATCTCAGCCGCTGTGATGGCCTGCTCGGCGTCCATCTGGGTGAGGCGGCTGGCGATGACGATGCGCAGCTTGCCGCGCAGCTCCTCGCGCAGGGCGGTGTAACGCTCGGCCTTGGCGGCCTGGCGCTTGAGCACGCCCATCTGCCGCGTGACCTCCTCAAAGATGTCATTCACGCGGGAGAGGTTTTGTTTGGCGGACTCGAGGCGCAGCTCGGCGAGGCGCTTCTTGGTCTTGAAGCGGGTGATGCCGGCGGCTTCTTCGATGATGCCGCGGCGGTCGAGAGGCTTGGACGAGAGCAGTTGGCCGATGCGCTCCTGGCCGATGATGGCGTAGGTCTCCCCGCCGAGGCCGGTGCCCATGAAGATGTCCTGGATGTCGCGGAGGCGGCAGATCTTGCCGTTGAGCAGGTACTCAGAGTCACCGGAGCGGAAGAGGCGGCGGGTAACGGTGATTTCGCCTGCGCGGACGGGGGAGCGGCCGAACTTGCGGCGGCGGATCTTGAGGACGACGTTGTTGGTGGCGCTTGTCTCGGAGGCTTCTGCTTCAGCTAATTTCTTTGCGGGACCCTCGGCCTCGTAGGTGGTGCCGGGCTGGGCATCGGCGACGGCCTCTTCGCTCTCCTGGGCGGCTTCGGCGCGGAGGGCGGACTCGTCCCAGTCGCTGGCGGTGTCAATGGAGGTGACGGTGTGGTCGCCGACGATCTCCGACTCACCCTCCGCGAGGGTGTTGCCGTCGTAGACCTCGGGATCGACGAGGGTGAGCGAGACCTCGGCCATGCCCAGGGGCTTGCGATCGCGAGTGCCGGCGAAGATGACGTCTTCCATCTTGATGCCGCGGAGGCTCTTGGCAGACTGCTCGCCCAGGACCCAGGTGATGGCGTCGGCGATGTTGGATTTACCGCAGCCGTTGGGGCCAACCACGGCGGCCAGGCCGGTTCCGGCGAGTTGCACCTCGGTGCGGTCGCAGAAGGACTTGAAGCCGAGCATCTGGATTTTCTTCAACTTGAGCAAGGGAGCAGAACCTCAACTGGAAAGGACATTGGCGGAAAAATTAGAGCGCCGCTAGGTCGAATCGTAAGCGGCGCAGGGGTGCGAATCAACACGCTGGGACAAGATGTTGTGGATAAGCGCGTACCGAATGCCCATGAGGCGAAGGGCCTGAAAAATCGGAGTGGCCGGGCGGGCGCCCGCGCAGGGTTTTGGCCAGCGACGAGTGCTTCGCATAAATGAGCTTGCGCGGGGGCATTGTGATTCCTATAATTCGCATCACCCCGCAATATTCCCTGGTGGGGGGTGGCTGAACGATTTTCAGCGCTTAAAGTGCGCTAACCTAAATAAGAGACAATCTGACACATCTGCTTCGAGGAGCTTCCACATTATGAACAAGGTCGTACTTGCTTCGCTGCTGGCCATCGCCGGCACGGCAACTTTGGTGTCGTCTGCGCTCGCGCAACAGCCGGCTGGTCAGGTGGCGATGTCCGCCGATGAGTTTGCGGCCTACAACAATGCCAAGACGCAGACTTCTCCAGCTGCGCAGGCTGCGGCTTTTGAGGCCTACCTGAAGGCGTATCCCAACTCCTCGGTGAAGACCGATGTGCTGAACCAGATTCTGTTTGACGACAGCCAGACCGGCGACGAGGCTGCAACCCTGAACGCCGCCGACCGCCTGCTGGCGATCGATCCGAACAGCCTGCGCGCGCTAACGTTTGAGGTCTACTACAAGCGCCTGGACGCGGATAAGCTGACGGACCCCGCCGCCAAGACCGCGGCGCTGGATGCCGTGGCTGCCTATGCGCAGAAGGGCCTGAACGCGACCAAGCCTGCCGGGATGGCGGACGCTGACTTTGCGCAGTTGAAGGCAGCGACCCAGCCGACCTTTGAGAGCGCGCTGGCCGACGATGACCTGTCCAAGAAGGACAGCGCCGACGCCATTACCGCGCTGAAGACCGAGATCAACGGAGTCCCCGCAGACCAGACGCAGGCCGTTGGACCGGTGCTGCAGGACGAGTACGTGCTGTCGCAGGCGTACTACACGGCTACTCCGCCGGACCTGCTGAACTGCGCCTGGTGGGCGACGCGTTCGGCGTTTTATGCTCCGGCAGCGTACAAGACGACGATCCAACCGCTGGCCAACTACTGCTACAAGAAGTACCACGGCGATATGACCGGGTATGAGGCGATGCAGACCGCGGTGCAGACCAACCTGAATCCGCCGGCGGGATTGTTTGACGGCATCAAGCCCGCGCCGAAGCCGGAGGACATTGTCGCGAATCTAATCGCGACGACGCCGGACCTGGCGACGCTCGCGTTGGGCGACAAGGAGACCGCGTTCCAGTATGGCAAGCCCGCGGACGCCGATAAGGTGTTTGATTCGGTCAAGGGCAAGGCAGCGGAGTTTCCGGATGTGGTGGTGACCGCGGCTACGGCCACGTCACTGCAGGTAGAGGTCTCCGACGATGCCGTGGCCAACAAGACTGCGGACTTTACCTTCAACTTGACCACTCCGCTGACGACGTTGCCTGCCGTCGGGTCGAAGGTGACAATCCAGGGTACCTATGCCAGCTATACGGGGAATCCGCTGATGATCACGATGAGCGACGGCTCTTTGGTGGAGAAGAAGAAGCCCGAGCCGGTGCGTCGTCCGGTGCATCACGTCGCGCACTAGAACGAGACTGCTGCAAGTGCAACGGCCTCCCGCGCGGGAGGCCGTTGTGTTTTGCAGGCAGGTTATTTTGCGAGTAGGTTGACGAAGAGGCGGTAGGCGCCGGGGACCGCCTCGGGTAGCTGGCGGTAGAGCGCGAAGGCGACGTAGGTCCAGCGGCCTTTGCCGAACTGGGTAGTGATGAGACCGCCGCGCTGGGGGGCCTGGCCGGGGTCGTGGGTCTCGGTGAGGGCGGTGTAGTGGGAATCGAAGGTGCGGAGGAAGCCGTGGCCGCGCTCTTCGATCCAGCCATCGAAGTCGGCGGGAGTGATGCGGTTGGGGGTGGTGAGGAGGGTGTTGGCCGCATCGGGAACCGGGGGGTCTTGTTGAGCTAAGAGCTTAGAGGACGCCCCTGCGGGGCTTTGAGCGAAGAGTAACTGCACCGGGGCGGTTTCATCGACGACGGTGCCCTGGGGGACGTTGGGCGCGAGGGCGAGTGCGTAGGGGGCGTCGGCGGAGGAGAACTCGCCGGTCTGGTACTGGACGACGACGTTGCCGCCGTTCTTTGCGTAGTCGAGCAGGGCCTGCGTGGGCGCGCCGTGGAGGTCGGGGTGGGCGGCGTAGGTGCGGACGCCGAGGATGACGGTGTCGAAGTTGGCGAGGTTAGTCGGGTTGAGGTCGGCGACGGTGAGGAGGGTGGGAG